>JGI24021J15306_10005354_pt1 | contig 15237 bp, 5 predicted proteins | sample Ectturendosymbi1_FD_15306 | JGI IMG/M metagenome (IMG submission 15306)
TTTTTTTTGTGCTGATTTTCTCATCGTAAGGGCGCTGCTTGTGAAAAACTGCCAGTACTAAAAAACGTTTGGTATAATCTCATTGTTTTGTGTACTTGATTTAATTCATTTTCCATTCAACTTGAGACACACCAAGTATTTGAAAATATTCATTTGTGAAAACGAACAGAATCCGGAGCCATGAAACAATGGAGTGCCGGAGACGGACTCACAAAAACCACGAGCTCCCGAGCCATTTTCTTGAAAAGAAGAGCTCCAGAGCCAGAGCTGTGTCAATTTTACGACGGCTCCGCAGCACTGGTCACCAGGCCGTGAGCTCCAACTCCAAGAGGCAATTTTGTGTTTCTTTCCTTGGAAAAAAAGGCTAAATCTGTATCGCTACAGCCCCTGATTTGCCCGGAAATCGCGTTTTTACAGCCCTTGATTTGAAAATCTGCATCTTTACTGGGTTTGTGGTTGACACGTCATGGTGAAGAAAGACGTGATCATGGCAGAAATCCAAAAAACTCAGTTTTTTTCTCAAAGAAAGAAAGAAAATATTGATTCTTGGGTTTGGAGATCAAGGAGTCATGAATTGGGCCAAGAGACCAGACCTACGATTTTGTGAGAGAGCCGAACTGAATTTGAAGGCTTTCCGCATGTTATACAGGATTTAAACAGCTCTCTGGCTCAAGCGGTTGGCGAGTTATGGCCAAACATGTGCCTAGTCCGATCGCGGCTTGTGCGGGCCTTGGAAGGTTAAAGCAAAGTTGGTTTACCCAATGCACCATTTGTGCTTCCGTAAAAAAGTGTTGAATGTGATCTGTAAATCGCAATTTTGTTTGCAGTTTGTGAACATTGTTGAACCAAACAAATATGTTGATTTCTGGCGTGAAACAATCATTTGATGAATCCGGGCTAACTGTTTCGTTTCGTTCAATGACTTTCGATTGGTTTTTGATTTGTTAATGGTTTTGCCACTAAAAGCAAACGATTCTGCAATGAAGTGGGAAAACCCAATTGTCTTTCTAATGCAGACAGTAGTGCAGCCGGAATGAGTCCGAAGAGGCCATACCCCCCTGAACCAAACTTGCTATGACTTTTACTCATGCTTTAGATCAGCGGTCCCCAAAATTGTTGGATGTTGGGCAATATTCGCGACCTTATCAGTGTCCGGGGGCTGGACTGTTTAGTGCATTAAAAAAGACAAAATAAAAACACAAGCTGAACATTGGACATGTTAGGAGGTTGCAAGTTTTTTCTGTGTTTGATAACATGTTTGCAATGTGACTTCAGCAACAGCTTCTTTTGTTGCATGATAGTTGTAATATTTGATTTCACGCTTGATGCTGCTATATTGCTTCTACGATTTTCAAGAACCCTGTATACCTCACCAATCACTGACTAGACAGCAGAGACGTAGTCGAGATCTAATCGTCTTCAAAATGACCGAGGCTCGAAAATTTGCAGATTATACCGAAATGTTTCTACAAATTTTCAAGAAATTGTCATCACCACCTCGAAGTTGAAATTTTGCGAATTTTCGGCATTTTTCATACTTGTGTTATTTCTTACCTGCAGATACAACAGACCAAAAGTACGTTGAATTGAAGTTTCACTAAGCCATATTGTTGCAGTATTCGAAATCTCAAGACAATAGGCTTGAGTCCGATCCAAAAGTGCAACATTTCAGAATTTTGACCTTATTGTTGCAAAACTTACGACTTAACCTTGCTGATCTTGGCAATAGGGTGGATATCGCTTGAATTTGATTTAAAAACAACAAAAATCGCATGTGTTGGGGTAAGCATCGATTATATTGACAAACGCAAAATAGGTAAAACTGTCACAAAATTATGTAAAATTTTACATAGTTTGAGGCAGGATACTTTTGCCCGGTCTTAACTATAGGCCGGCACGTATCCCAAAACCAAATACTATAAAACTGATGTTAATGTGTGGTAACTTGCGTTTGGAAAAAAACGTTTTTGTTATAGTTCATTCAACCGCATCAAATTTGGAGTTCACTGCATAAGAGCTGAATTTGTTATCATCCTATTAGTTCGTTGCTGAAATTGATTTGCTGCGTTGTGCTTTGAAAAATACGACTAATAGGCTACTTCTGAGTCTTGTTCTACACACTAATGAAGGCTGGTCGATGACTGACCTTTGTCAGTGTAATTCTGTTTTACAGTATTTTGATACGTGAAAGTTTGTTAGTTGAGTCTTTTTAACTACACGTTACGCCTGGCAGCCATATAGATAGTACGTTCATCTTGGCCACAGTAAACGTCTATTTCAGTACAGGAGGGTATAGTGTAGGTAATAATTTAATTAATACAGTGTTGTAAACAAAAGCAACATGCTGCTGATTTTACTGGTCTACTGATCTTGGATATTCGACCAGACTATGAAAAATTCAAACATATTAAGCGGGGCTATACGGACAAAATGAACGTCAAAAAAGAAGCTTTCAACCAATCCTAGCAAGCCATCAGAAACACGAATGAAAAAGTGGACAAACCAACTTATCTCATCCAGAACTTTGAAAGCAAACTAGTGCAATACAAAAAAGATAGTTGTTACTACGATGCGTGCTTGGGTTTAGTGCGTTACGTGTGGTAATGAAGACTTTATACAATATTTTCAACGCTATTTTGACGTAAAAACTAGAGCATTTAGTTTGTTTTCTGAAAAATAATTTCAAAGGACACAAACAAGCAAGCAAAATCAGATTCGTAGAAATTATTGATCTTATCAAAACCGTTTTAGTAACTTACTCATAAGTGAAGTTATGCACGTTTTGTCCTTTATCCACGTACTGCAGAAATATTAAATAATTTGCAAATTATTTGGTTGACACACTTTTTCTTCCGCAAAAGTGAATTTTTGAGGTGGGTGTTCAAGCGCAGGCCTTGGTTTAACACGGGTGAGAAAAATTTTTTCCTCGATGAATTCGTGAACTCTGTTTGTGAGCACATGAAAACTAACGAAATGTTAATGAGAACAGAACATTGTTGTCTGTAGTTAAAAAAGCATCCCCAACGCAGTCTACATATACGACAGATTTTTGTTAAGACGAAAATCGTTTAATTGAAAAGGGGGATTTTGTTGTTATTTTCAGCTTAATAGATGTGAACTGAGCGAAGAAACTGGAAGTATTATGTCGCTGCTATTGCACTTAAAAAAGACGCTCAGCGCCAAGTTTGTCCGCTCGATGGTCGCCTCCAACCTTGTAACAGGTTTGTTCATGGTTACTGAGATATGGCGGTTTTGTTTGCCTTCCCTGCTTTACTATGCATAAACGTCACCGCTTGGTGCGTTTCAGTTTACTGAATAAGTCATACTTGAAAGTGCGGCAAAGTTTTGCAAACTCAGCGGCGTACGTGAGACTTCGCTGCATTGTTTACCTTTGCGTGCCTTACAATACGTTGCAAATGTTTCAACGTTACATCGGGAAATGGGCACAATGGGTTTTAAAAACGAAAAAAAATTAGTGTGGAAAATGTTTTTCCACGATGACAAAACAGCACACTGATTTTTTAAAAGAAATCGCATTTCACCACATGACTGAAATGCTGAACAACAAACACGTGCTTATTTTCAAATGTGTCAATTTAATTGTAGTCCGACTTTCATAAGCTAAATAATGCTAACATTTTTGCATATACGGACTAGTTGGAACAAAACTTCGTGGAAACCGTTTTTGCCCTTTGGGATAGGCTGGAAAACACCCTACGTAGAGAAGTTTCACGCTGTAATTTACGCAATATTACCGAGTGCTGTGATTTATTGTTTTAAAGATCGTGTGATAAAGATTATTTCAGAAAAAGGGTTTGCAGCGAAAGGAAATTAATACATTGGATTTTAACAAACTAGTGAGATATTGCTTTAGAAAGCGTTGTGCCAAAATAGGAAAACAGTATTATGATTTTTTATAAAAACGTGTTAAAGTTATTTTAAGGGAGATAGTAGAAAACAATTGAGATGGAATTGAATGTAAATCTTGCAATAAACCAGGGGATTGAAATTTGAACACCATGTTCGTGTTTATTTTCAAATGTCTCGGAATGTTTCTGGCCGATTTTGGAAAAGGTGAACAATGCTGAAATTTTTGCATAATCGGATTGATTGGAAAAAACTATGTAAAAAACTTGGAAGTCGTAATTTGAGCAAAACTTTTGACTCACGTGTTTTTTTTTAACCAAAGTGGATTTTCTGCAAGTTTGAATGATTTGCACATATCAAACCTACGAATAATTTCATATTACACCGAGAATGTTCGCAATTAACGAACCACAATGCTTCGATGGCATAACACATTACCCGATTTTATAAAAAATGATGCTCAAACCAGTGACATCACATTCCGTTCGGCAACTAGAATGAGAATAGATCAGTGACGCAGTGGTGGTTCATCTTTTGTTTGCTTGCCTCGACAGGGAAACTTCAGAGAAAATTAATTTCTACTCGTTTCAAAGTTAGCAAAATCAGAATCGTTACATTGCAACTTTCAAACATTTTGCAGTGCATGGCGTGATGCGCATCGCACTAATGCGCACAGGTTCGCTAGATTTTTAAAACATATTAGTGTGAAGATACCGAAAAGCGGCAGTTGCGCCCTCAGATATTCGAGCAAGAAAAAGTGAATGATAAATTTAAGCGGCTGCTCAGATCATAAGCTTTCTAACATTTCAACTTTTAATTTTTTGCTACTTTCGAAAAAAATAAATCCTTAAGGAACGAAAGATGAACGCTCATGTGCCAGAAACAGGCAAAATTGTTTGTGAATACGTTGTTGTGCAAGAAGGATACTGTGATGTTTCTTTTTTTTAACTGTACTGTAAACGAAATGTAGTCATCTCGGTTAGTGACACGTCGAAAAGATAACGTGGTCAGTTTGAACCAAACATTTGCAATCTTTACCGTTTACATGAGGGTTACTCGGGACTAGGATGCAGGAAAGGAAATAGTTCACTGTCTATATTACAGAAGAATGAAAAAACAGCTGCTCCTATGTGTGATGTAGTTAGTCGCGATTACAACGACTGCTGGATGGTTAGACAAGATTTGTGACGTGAGCTTCTCTTCTTCCTACAATTTTTCTTACAATTGTCTGCAGTAGATTTAACCACACAGTTGACGTTCTTTCACAAAATATTGTGACATCACCTGTCTGTGACATAATCGCAGATGACAGTGATGACGTGGACAAAAGACTTATCATGTGAAACATGACATGGTTGGAAATGCATTTCGCTAGACAAGCAGTTGCAAGTCACATAAACTTGAAACAATGTTAGAGTCACAACAAGTTGCATGAAATCGAAACAGATGAAAATATAAAAACGCAAAAAATGAAAACTGGCAAAAACCTGGAAAGTATGAAAAACTCGGAAATAAGGAAAAATATCAAAAATAACGGAAGTTCAGTAAACTCCAAAATATCGAGAGTTTGTTTAAAATACTGATATAGTGCACAAATGCAACACTTATTTAAAGTGCAAAATATGAAAAAAATACAAAATATAAGGGAGACCCCGGTTACACAGGCCACACACCCGAAAAAGCAACCATGAAATGGCTCCATTACCGTGACCTCCACCTCATGTACTAAGCGGAAATATGCAATGCACCAAGCTTGCTGGTAAACAGTGACCTTCGCCAATAACGTTTTACCCACCACCGGCAGGGCTCTGTAAAGAACTTCCTGGAAATACGTTAATGCTTTCGTCCGGAACAGCGGGATGAACTATACTCTTGTTTGAAACAAGTACCATAGCTATAAAGGGTAACGTGGTGACGCGAATAAGTAAGCTACCTTATTTTAATAATATTCAAACTGTAAAGGAATACTCGTCATGTTATTAGGACGAAATGCATTTTTCGCCATGCTCCCGGAGTAATGCGATGGGCTCGAAGAACATTAGTAGTAAGGACATGTCGTAATTTAGCGCCACCTGCATTTAATATGTAGGCCCATGCAAGAAGCTCGTAGTTTTTGATTTCATACTATAAAGCTGATGTCATGAAAGCTAAATATTGACAATTTTTTCCAAGACGACCAGTACTTGATTTGCATGAAAAACCATCACAGTATCGTCATAACCCTCTGTATATTAAAGCTCTTTGCAACTGCTGAAATGTTTTAATTTTGACTGACAACCCTGATGCTCGACAAATATATTTGATGAATTAAAATTGTGTTTATCTGTACGGTTTCCACTTTGTTGAACTGAACAACAGACGCGGCGCATTGTTTCTTTGTAAGTTCAAACGGAGCTTTACAGTTGAAAAATTTTTAGGTCTGCTGAACATCCATTGAGCGATCTAGCTGGTGGTGTAATAAAATCACACCTCTGCCAACTGATCAATTTTGCTTCAAAAATTTTGTTTTTATCGTGAACAGCAAGGTTAGCCCATGTTTCATTTCTTTTATAAAGGAACCATCAGCTTCTTTGTGGTCGCAATACTCGTAGGATACCAGTTTAACTTGTTAGCTGTATCAAAGAATTTCACTTAAGAAGTACCGTTGTTGCAGTATTAAAGCAAAACATGAACAAAATATGTATTGGAAACAGTTGTTGTGGATGTGGGTAGGGCACCATACCAAAAATTAATTTGGAGAAGCAACAAAACAAAAGCATTTCTCTACCTGGTTCTAGATGTAAGCTTGCGACATTTAGATCAGTTAACACATAGGTTCTCAAAGTGCTCCGTAAGGATCCCCAGGGCTCCATCAGAGAAACCTCGGGTCTCCGCGAGCTATTCGTTTACTTATTAAAATATTGACTTGGCTAATTTTGCAACTGTCCAAAGAAGCAATAACGGCATTAATAAAATTTGTGGTGGGGCTCCGCAAATTATGGTCAATCTCTTCATGGGCTCCATAACACCAAACGTTTGAGAGCCCGTGAGTTTGCACATCGTTAGAAGATGTAGTTTTAAGACAATCTAATGTTAATTTAGCGGCGAAGAATTATGCTTCATCTAGTATCCGCTTATCAATATCAGAGAAGTCATGATAGGTAATACTATCTTGTTGAAAACCGGTATTATGTTTGTCTTGCAAATCTCGAAAAAGTGCGGCAAGCGCAGAATTGAGGAATCTTTCTATTTGAATAAGGACTGAAGATGTGTCGAACACGAAACTAGTTTCCTTGTGCAAATAAATTATTGCGACTGATTCGCTCGATGTATGGTCACTGCGGTGGCTTTGCTATTATTGCTGTAAGTCAAGGTATAGCAAGGAATGACCACATAGAGTGCGTCTTCTGACCCTGAGGAATGCAATTGCTTTGTTAGCGTTTTTACCATGTGAAGCTCGTTATTTTAATTTTTTTCAAAGGAGTCATTCAGAAATAAAGATTTGCCCTTGAGTACTTGTGCAAGTTTATACTGATTCCTTCATGACATGATGGATGAGCTTGAACAAGCACAAGTCACGTTGCCAAATGGCAAATCCACAACCCTACCACAAGGAGACAAATAGCAAGGAAACAGCACGAAATTGGCAGAAGTGCGGTTGCGTCTAATGCCTTGGAATAGATGGATGTTTACTAATTTTCCTACCAGAGGAAGCCCTTTTACTCAGCTTGATAGTCACTACCTTCTCAACGACAGGTCGTTTTCATGACTCAAAAAATTGTCACACTGTCACAAGGGAGGTTCAGTTTTACCAGATACACTTATTGAACTGCAAGTCATCTTTTTACGTATTTCAATAATGGCACCGTGAGACAGGCCTCCACAACATACACTCAGCGAGAGATTTCTCAATTGCAGTAAATGTTGCAAAAGCCCACAGTCGGGCTTCGATAATTGCCATTCCGGAAGTTTTTCCAAATTACAATGAAATCACTATAACGAAACGAAATAGACGTTTAAGCCCAGTGGCAAATTTTCGTTGATCAATTTGCCTCATCGAACTTCCACAGTTGTGCAAGCCTACCACAAGGGAGGTTTAAACCTCATATGCAACATTTCGCGCGATTGTTTCGTTGTGTTCAATTCTTTCCCGTCGAAAAGAGTGACACACACGCAAGTCAAGAATCGGAAGTCTGGCATCTGCACACACGTGGTTGTGTTTTGCGTGACATACTTTGGAAGGAGCACGCAATTTTGCTCATGATGATTGGCATATGGAACGATGAAGTGTTCTGTGCTTGGTCGGGATGCAGAAATGAACTGAATTGTGCAAGATTTTTGCAGCTGTGGTAAGAACGTCGCAGAGTGGACCTCACTCCATTTTGCCTAACGATTTTTTTATGAAAAAATAAATGTGTGCAGGCTATGTGTTTGGCCAAATTTTAACCGCAACATTTTTGGTGGGTTCGCTTGTGGAGATTACAAATCCTGTTCCCAGCAGTCAAACACTATTCCCACAATTCCGTGTCATTGGATGATTTTGCATCGAAGGCAGCAGCAAACGCACTGATCGTGCGGAACTGTGGGAAAGCTTATTAATTTCTGAGCACACATGGAGAGCGCCCATAGCGCCATTTTCGGCTTTGCGCAAAGTGATTAACGCTTTTGCATTTTTCACTCGTGATAATGGTAGAAAAAGGCCTCAGACGTAACTTTGGCCTCACAAGACCTAAATCCGACCCTGACAATGTGAGTATTGCATGAGAGACTGCGGTGCACAAGAAAAACCACGTATGTTTGTATGTCTGTTTTGGAGAGGTAGGTATTATTAAGTCATTGAGGAGAGTGGTCTTTCCTGTGACTAGATATGGTCATAACGGCATATTCATTGAGGTTGAATTAACTTTCCAACTTTCAAACCGCTTGGATAACGTGAATAAATCATGAGTTAGTACGCGATGCAAGTGAAAGAGGACACTTGACTGAATGCAGTTAGTAAGTGCCATCTACGAAAAGGACGATACATGCTTTCATTTTCTTTGCAATATTGTTTATAGAGATTAGAAAAACCAAGAGCCCCACGCTAATCCTTGAGGAGCACTGCATGCAGTTGTTGCATGTAGGGTAGGAACAAGTCTGGTTGAGGAGATAAATGTGAGAACGATGGGAAAGACAAGAGGCTAGGAAGTTTGAGCGAATGGAAACAATTTCCAGTTGTACTTTAAAGAATAAGCAGTTGCTCCGCGGTACTTGATCAAGCACCTGCAAGAAGGTGCGATGTCATAAACTGCAGCTGGGTACCTTAGATTCCACTTAAGTAAAGCAACGTTTAGAGGTGCGTACAGTCCAAGAAGCGATCAAAACATTCGCACTTTTTATGGACGTGGATCAGTGTATCAGAAACTATTTTATTGTTTAAATATTTGCAGTCGTACAGGCGATGCGAGTCTGCCCGCGGGCAACATTTTTCGCTTTTACTTTGTGTTTTATCAGTATTAATTGTGTGTGAGGAGACCCATGAGATGTTGGTCTGACCTTTCGCGAGCAAAGAACCATGTGTTTATTGAAAGATTCGTGCCAGCCGTGGACAAAGCATACAAGGTCATCAAAAGAAGTATTGCGTCTCTTGGCATCTATCGCGGATCAAAGAAAATACCAATCAACATTTCTGTTCGTCTAAAGCAAGTCTCTCGATTGTTTTTGAAATGTTATCGAAGTTATTCAAATCTAAATGATAATTGATATCATTCAGTGCATGCTGCGTTCTTTCAAGCCAAGGGATTACATCACAAGTCTTGCCGCGTCACTAGGTTTCCACTTTTGCTTTTTCGACAATTTATACAAATTAAATAATTAATCCCCTTAGGCGATTAGTCAAGTAATTGTCGCTGTTTGGTCATAACTTTCCATCCACTAACGGTGGATGGCCAATCAAGCGCTCTAAAAAGTGGATTTTTGCCTAGTTTATCTTAAAGAGATCAAAAAATAATTTTCCTCTTGAATATTTCTCTAGGCCCCGACAACATCATCCAAATAACCTTTGACTTCTCCCAGTTGTGACGCCACTCCAGAAAAATTTCAAACCCAGAAGTTCCTAAAATTGTTTACTCGAAAGGAAAAGACTTTCCGAATCATTAGCAGGTTTGCATTAAACTGCTTTCGAGGTATATCGGCTGGAGAGTTATGGTCAAACATCTACCTGCCGCAATTGTGTCTCGCGCGGGCCTTCAAAGGCTTCAGTCTGCTCTCGGCAGTTGCTTCAAAGTTGACCATAAATTACTCGCATCGGGAAGGATCGCCGTCTAAGCTTCACAATCCTGGGCTGAGGCGTATCTCTTACAGTAAGGTTGAAGTGCAAGTCGATATACGCTCGTTCTATAATGCTCAAGTGTGCAATTTCCTCTGTAGCGACAGCATGCTTCTCGATCTATGATCGTACGCGCTGATCGAACTTAGCTTTGTGACAGTTCAGTCACTAATGTCAACAGAGTGTTCGTCTCTTGGCTTCGTGCGTTGTTCAACAAGCCAATGTATCAATCTCTCTAAAGTGGTCACGAATCCTTACAAGACAACATCACCCGTGGAACATTCTCACAGCGCATCATAGCGTTGGCTTGAAATTACAGCAGCGACACCCTAGCTGACAAAGTTTCCAGGGCGGGATAGTTTGATATAAAGGGAACATGTTCCATAAAAATGCGTTGCCTTGGAAAGCAGAACGGCAGTAGGCAATGTTTATGTTGCACATGTTACTGGTCCAACCTATTCTCAAGTATGGACGGGACATACTTGATAACGATGTTATTCTATGCCCCATGTCATAGAGTTTAGTATAAGCACTATCCTGTGATAACCTCTTCTTTAAGTTTTCATTCGACTCTTAGCTTTAAAAAAAATTGAAAGTAGTTGTTGTTCAATGGTACGTGGTTATCAACAATTACTGTAAAACGAGCACAACGCTATCTCATCGCATTGGTTGCGATTATGGGTGAACCGCCTATAATCTGAAGTAAAACTTACATTGTCTTTAAAACAAAGCAAAGGAACTATTTTGATGAACGATTCTTTGCTGTCACTTTCATCTGCAAAACGTTTCCTGTCGTGCCTTCCAAAGACGCTGCTGCAGGAAATGACAACATTTGTTTACACTGAGTCTGGGACATTGCTTCAGCGTGTATTGCCTTCTGATCGTAAGAAGATCTGCAAAGATTGCAAATATTTCCTGAACGTGTTGGCAGAGTTTTTCGGGCTAGATTCACATAGAACGGATTTGGAAGAGTTTTTCGAGCTAATGGCATTGCTCAAAAATATGCAGGGTGAGTTGGCGGATAAAGAAGATTAAGTTGAAATGCACGGATTGTGCAACAGGCGAAAATAAATATCATATTTCTTACACAATGAAAAGTGAATGAAAACACTGCTTTTTATCAGCAAATTTTTAATTTGCTGATTCATCGAAACTCTTCATCTGTATGGAGACTAGTTACTTGAATACAGATATGTGAAAGTTTCAATCATCGAAAATAGATGACAGCGGAGCACATTTGATTGGTTCCTCGAAAGCTTACAGCAAAGTTACAGCTTTCAAAATTGAGAATACAGCATACGTTTTATCTCTAATTTTTCGTTACGTGAAAGGCTTTCATAAAAATAAAAACATTTCCACCAGTGAACTGTGTCTGCGCTCAATTGTTTTATAGCAAAAAAACGCAGCATTTTCGAGGTTTTTCAGGACTGCGGAAGGCTTTCGCCGCTTGGAAGAAAACTTTTTTGTTGAAACTTAAATTGCTACGAAGGCTTGTTTAAGCGTTGAAAAAAACAGTACTGAAACGGTATTGCTTCTAAAATGAGGAGCAGGATATACTAAATAAGAGTCGACTGAGAAATACTTGAAATAGTTTATTATTGACGTAACATAGCAGTCTATCAAATATCCTGGCTTCTGTTGAAATGCTCTGTGGGATTATAATCTGTTGGGAAATAGACACACTAGATTGCTAAGTAGTCTTCCTAACACGCAGTTTTATTGTTTGTAGAAGTGTTTAAAGAACTAAGGCAATTTCGATTTACTAAAGGTCTAACGAGATTTAACTGATTGCTGTGTACGTTTAACATGCAAACTACAGACAGCTGTTTTTGCTGACAGTGATTTGCAAGTGAACAGTCAAAAAGCAGCTTTTATGAAAGCCGCAAACAAACAAAATGATATTTGCTTATAGAGGGCAATTGAGAAACGCTTAACGATTTATTAGTTGTTATTGGGGTTTGGGTCGTGCACTTTGCTTCGGTGTGACGCGCTGATATTAGAAAGATTTACAACGATATTTTTTTTTGTCGGATGATTTTGTCTTTCAGGATAAAATAATTTTTTCTGTCTATTTGCGATAATATTGCCTGTAATCCCTGTGAGGAATCTAGCCGTAGTTTGACGATCTCTGTCTCACAAGTGCTGTTTGCTTAATTCCCAGTTAACAGCTTACATCTAGGAACTGTATAACGTTGCCAGCTAATGGCCAGAAAATCATATAGAAACGAAGATTAGGCACATGTATAAAATTCTGAGATTGATGCCAACTAATTACTGCATTGCTAAAAGCTGAGCAAAAGTGTTACATTTGGAATGTACAGTGTGCTGGTTACAGTTTGACTCTCAATCGATACAGAGGTTTAATATACGCTTTACTATTACAGCAGCAAACTTTTTCTACAACACGAAGCAGATTGCAGTTCACCGGTAGAGATAACTGACGAACTATCGCTGTTTTTTGAAAAAATAAACTATAACCTTTAATTCAAAAATTTTATTTAGGTTAAAAGTCCGAATGACGAAAATCTACTTAACTTTCCAATTAGACACGCGTTAATGCCACTGAACAGATTTCCATTGAAGAACGTAATAATTCAATGGCTGCGCAAATGTTTAGCACGTTTTTTTATTTATCTTTTGCAGTAATGTAGTATGTCATTCCTTGAAGAACAAACACCGAGATTTTTCTGCTGACAACGCTGCAAATATCTGGTGAAAACGCGACTATGATTAAAACTAATAGAAAGAAAAAGCTTGGGTATTATGAAAAAAGATTGTGTGTTCTTTTATTTCTATCGAGCATTCCAAATGCTTTCCCTGTTATCCAGACTCTTGTGACTCAGTTTACACCGCCTCACTATTGTGATTTGACAGATCTAATAAAAGCAACCGAAGAGAAAGTAAGTGCAGCGCTGTTTGTTTCAACTTTAGTGCTACTTTATCGATAACGTTTTCTAGGTTTGGCATATTTGAATTAAAAATTAGATGATCGTTTTCTTCGCCAGTTTCATACCATATTATTGTAGGTGTCTCTGTCTTCGTAGGTACTTTATGGACATTTATTTGGAATATTTGGGCGTTTTTATAGAAAGTGTGAACGATAAGATAAACTGCTTTTCGAAAAAGCAGGAACAGTAGCATAAACCTAAATTAAGTTTTGCACATTTTTCTCCGGAAGCCTGCACTATGTTTGCGAACATTAGCAAAGAAATGGTTCAAAATATTTAAAACGTATAAAATACCAATACACGTTATGTTTTTCTCAAGAAATTGAAATTTGTAAGTCGACATGCTGCATCATGTTTTGACAGGCAAATCTTTACCACTTTTTGACTTTTCCTTACTGCGACAAAAAATTGGCAGTGAATTTAAATTTTGTTTTTGATATCTTCGGTGAATTTATAAGTTATTTCAAACGCAACGTCTTTAGCTAAGTGAACATTTCAGCAACACAAAATAGCACTGATGAAAACCTCATTTTTCATCAAGAGCTCTCACTGTTTTCTGAATATGAATGAATGTCCAAAAACGCATTAAATGCAAATTCTTCTAAACCTCCTGTACATTACAAAATTTTGTTTCCTGTTGTAACTTAGTGAAGGCTAACTGTCCGAGGTCTCCTCCTTGTGCAACACTTCGCTAACCACTTTGGTACTCTATGGTAAGTGGACATCACTGGCGTGTGCAAAGAATTGATTAAGGTTGTCGGAAAAGCGCCATACATCAAAACATCTTTTAAACTTGCTTAATTGCAAAAATTGTAAATGTGTGCTTAACACTGAAAAGACGTATTTTTATACAGTGGCATAAGTGTAGAAGCAGGCAATTTTGGGCGTGCAATTGATGTATTGCCCGAATATTTCCGCAATTTGCCTGAAAAATATTTATATGACAAATTTTCTCTCCCAATAGTGTTTCGGCCGCGGCGCACTTTTAAACTCGGTTTTCCTTACGCGGCATCCAAAGGTAATGATTAAATCGTAGGTCATGGCAACATCCTCTTTGATATAGTTAACCACGTTTGCTGTTCTTATCTACAGCAAACGATGACACTAAGGCCATTCTTACCGTCCCATGACATCTCAAAGACGCATGGCTGGTGTTTCAAAATAGGTTGAACAAAATCGTACTGAGCTTTGAAAATTTTGTGGCGCACCAAGACTATCTCAGGAAGAAAAGTTGCAGTTTCATGGCTCAAGTGCAGCTTGTCTTATTGCAGTGGGGAAAACATGACATAAACGCTGAACTTCGTGAACGACTGCAAGATTTGTTTATTCCGATGCAACAAGATGCTTCTGGAGAACTTTCAAGAAGCAAATGCCACAGATACAATTTTTCAATAACGCCAAACGTGCTTGAAAGTAACTTTTCAGGTAACACTCCAAATGTTACGTTTTCGGATTATTAAAAACACGACGTTTTTGCAAAATTCAAGGTGAAGCTCTGAAACGTTCGACTGTTGTAAAGACCACAAGCAGATGTCTGTGACGTATAGGAAAGGCTAATGTTTTATCTTGAAAGGCGCCAAGCTAGCAGCATTGCATGCAGAATATAAACAACGCTTCGAAAAATATTTTGAGTAGATGCATTGTGTCTTGTGGGCAACATTGTTAAATAACTAAATAGATATATTCGAAGAATATGTCTCGGCATGAAACATACAAATAATAATTGCGTGCATTTGGATGTGCAAATGCGGCATTTCAACCACGGCCTATCAAAAGTTTTTTGATCTAAGATGGAGATAAGTAAATGTTGGTAGTAACTCATTTTCCCAAAATCATCATAGGGTTTTGTACTTTACTACATGTGATCCCAAGCACGATAAAAAATGCACTTGAAATTCGAAATAAGAAATTATCTGACATTTAACAAAATATTAAGGTACACCTTTCTTTACTGTTATGTTATTGTTACGTGAAAGTTCTTCGTAATTCAATTCTTGAATCATATTAATGTTATAATAAATACTACGGCCAAAGCAAACGATACAACTGACATCTTGCAAACGTTTCGATAACAACATTGCATTGCTATGCACTGAAGATGATAACAGTTGTTATCGAAACGTTTGCAAGATGTCA
>JGI24021J15306_10005356_pt1 | contig 15237 bp, 7 predicted proteins | sample Ectturendosymbi1_FD_15306 | JGI IMG/M metagenome (IMG submission 15306)
CGCGGAGTCTTCCTCGGGTTAATGTTGCTGAAAAGAAATATTTTCTTCATAACCGTGCTGCCATCACCCTGTGCTCTCTTACAATTTTGAATACAATCGTTTCCCGCTTTTTTCGCAGTGTTAGGTTTTTTATTTGATGATAAAACTAAAAAAACAAATACAGTAAAATTTGCCTAATTCGTCGCCTCAAGAGGATTAGAAAAAAGTGACGAAATAGGCGAAGTGACGAATTATGCAAACAGGTGAAAACTCTATCATAGAAACTCGCATACTTTATCACAGTAACTCGTAAGCATAGTGCTCTTATTTGCAGTACAATACAAGTTTATGACGTTATGGTTGAATACAGCAGTTAATTCCTCTACTCTAGCTGGACTCCTCCATTCAATAAAGCACCTTTTAAATCTTTAATAAACTTTTCCACGTTCTCTCAATGTGGAGTCGGGTCGCGCTTCGCACCTCGTGCATAAATTCGATAAACAAATTGCGAGGTGCAACAATTCTCAGACAAAGATCCTTAATTTGTTTGAATTCCCACACATACCAGCTACTTTGACATCAAAAGAGAAAAACTGCAAATGACGTATTAGCTGAATGAAACGCTTCTCAGGGATAGAAAGAGGTGACGAATTAGACGAACAGAAATGTACACAAAAGTTAGGAATTCTGCCGGGACCGACGAAAAAGTAACGAATTAAGCGAATTGACGAATTAAACGATGACGAATTAGACCAGTTCTACTGTATTTTCCATTTGTGTGGTCTTAGTCCAGGTAAGATACTCTTCACCTTTACTATAATGAACATAACTTTTCAATATTTCACGTTTATTATTTTTATGAAAATGCAGATCCTTTCATTCAGGTTCTCCATGTGATGAAGATGTAGAACAGTGGTTTTCAATCTGGGGGTCGTTTGCCATTTTTCTGGGGGTCACGAGAGCTTCTGACAAAAATATTCATAATTGCTTCTAGATTTTGTATTTCGTATGTGGAACCATTTTTTGTCCTAGCCAAAACAATAATCACCTGGCAAAAACGATAGCCTACTTTTCCATTCAAATTGTTTTATGTGTGATTATGACCATTATAGTACTGTTGCGTGTTGCAACACACGAATCACTTTGTGACGTAAGAAATATAATTTGGCGGGTGACTTCCAAATCATTTGGCGGTTATAAATTTGGCAATCATTTAGCGGATATCAATTTGGAGAGTGGCTTCTTAAACATGTCTCACGATAGACTTGATTCTCTTTAGGATTCGAACCCGGTGAACGCGTTGCTATGCTTGTAACTATAGACGCAACGCGCTGAGAATTAGGTAAATATTGGCGAAAAACACCATACACCGGTGAAAATAACTCATAAACCAACACACTCAAACAAAGATGCAGCGGATGGATTGCGAAGGTTACAGGAAATTTCGCTCCAAACACGATAATTTGAGACTACGTTGCTCTGCACTCATTGTACTTGGCAACACAAAGGCCCAGAATTTAAACTTGTATACCTCAAACACATTCTCTGAAACGTAGGCTGTCACATGTTTTTAAAACACTCTCTAGTCTTTAGCCAACAACAAACTCAACAGTTTCTTTCTCGCAAAGAGTAAAATGTACTTCAAGTCACACCGTGTCTCTGCAACAGATTCCCGATTTCCTCCCGTACACGGGCGTGGCCGTAATCTACGTTAGTTAACCTGAAAAGGTTTTCAAATACGCTGCTCAACTTCGACCAAAGAATCTAAAGACACCCTGATTCTAATTTGGAATACTTTTTGAATCGTAGGCTATCAGGCACAGCGCGTTGTAGTTTTTATTATGAAAGGGCTTCTATACGGTACGTCAACACTATCAGTGTTACGTTAAATGCAAATAGCCATAAACGGAACTAGAAAAATGATCGGAGAATGGCATACTTTGTCGAGCTTCTCCACGTGCCTACCACCATGTTTCATGTGATTTCGCACATAACTGGAAGCTGTAGATCAGGGTTCTCGAACTAAAATTGCTCCGAGGGCCAAATAAGGACTTTCAAAGCAACTCGAGGGCCGCATGATGAGAACTTTTACAAGTGTAACTAGAGATATAGACAAAACGCAGTCATTTCTACTTTCGATTAAAAGTAACTTGTTGACTGTCTGGCACTTTAAGTAGCGGTGAATACAACAAACAGCAAGATTGTTATCATGTGAAAATTTGAAATAGCATGGCGGGCTGCATAAACTGCCCTAGCGGGCCACATGTTTGGGAGCTATAGATAGTGTGACAACCAAGTGTATTTTCCAGTCTTCAGCAGATACGTCCAACTTACAAAAACTGCGTCAATTTGAAGGTAACTTCCACATTAAGTTTGACACAAACCACCTCTGCAATGTTTTCGTTTCGGTTGCAAGGACGCCATGCACATCGACTGCATAGCAAGACATCAATTATACAGTAGGTTCTATAAATAGCAAGGGATTTGAAGTAAAGGACAGGAGGCAAAGTTACTGAATACATGTTTAAGTAAAAGCAATGCCTTCAGAAATGGAGCGACTGCCTACTAGCTCTTGACCACGCACATAGCTGCTCAAATCTGCTTTCGAGGAGAGAGAGGACTGTATTTCTTTCGACGCGCACTTTCAACCTCAACATTTTGTAACTGTTTCGTTCGAAAACAACACCGACATTTCAGCTGACATGATAACAGGCTTTTATCAAGGCAAATGGGAGTAGGATCAAGTGAGTTCACCAACAGGGTTTCGTTTCAAGCAACAAACACTCAAACAGCCATTTACTGTGCCAAGAACTTCATGTCAATTCGGTTAAAACAATAGGGTAGTTTTGCAAAGCATCAGCACCAGTTGTGTAAAATTTTTTGTAACTTTACTGCATTCTGTGAACTTGTTCTGCAAATATAATTATCGATTTGTTTATTACACTAATCAGCACAAACTACTTTCATGCCTTTCTTAAATTCATCTGCACAGCTCTTTCAAGCATGAACGACATGAAATCGAAGTTTTTCTCACTCTCAAATTCTCTCACCTACACTTAAAAAATGTTTCAACAGATATTTTCCAACCCTGCCGTGATATTTTCCATGCCTGCCGTTCTAGAAAAACGTCAAAAGCTACACACCTAAATTCCGCATTTGACTCCTGTATTGGTTACAGGCAACCGTTCAAACATACAGATGTAACGAATCAGAAACGTTACGGCAACGTTTCTTCCTCTCTGACAAAAAAATTTTTCTTTTTTTTTGATTGAAAAGACGTAGACTAGGGTTGCTGAAATATAACCTTGCTTGAATAAAAAGTGGATCTCGGACTTTATACATTTACTACTTCTTGTGACAACCCCGAAAACGCTTTAATCTTTAGTCCAGTTTTTACTTAGCTAGATAAGAGCGTCTCGTCCACTGAAAGAAACTGACGCACGAAGCAGAAAGCATTATGACAATCACGGTGAGAGACAACCTATTTGGCGTCACCTCGTGACCATATTCTGCGCACCGTCTGCTGCGAATAAAACGAAATTTGCTGCGAGAAATATTAAGTTTCCCACTTTGGATGGTTTTCGTGTAAATGCGACACTCACTGCAGGCAGAAACGATTACAACAATCAGTGTAGCAAGCTAGGCTGTGGAGCTGGAGCTGGAGTCAAAAACGTTTAGACGGTGGAGCCGGAGCCGGAACCTGATCTTTGGTTTCCTGTTCCACAGCCCTGTTTGTGCCATGTGCAGATCAGGATTTCTCGAGCTTTTTTGCACATGTCTCACTATCCATCAAATATATCATTTCGCAACATTTCATCTACAGTATGCTGGCGTAGTAATGCAATTGTATAAATAATACAGTGTTTTTCAGTTTTCACTGAACCAAACCAATTTGGACACGGAGCCGGAGCCAAAAACTCTCAGATGTTGGAGCCGAAGCTGGAGCCAAAGCGGAGCCTGAAATTTGAGTTCCGGCTCCACAGCCCTGGTGGCAAGCAAAGGAAGCACATGCTCCTTGTGACACTACTACATGACTATTTCAAAATAATTGTCAAAACAACACAGGGGTTCTTTAAGGCATTTTATCTTTCCGATTTCTGTTGCTTTTTATATTGGAACCTTACCTGCGTAAGTCTTGTGCAGAAGTTAACGTCGCCGCCGTAACTTAGCAAAAAAGACAAAATCAGCAATTCTTCTCCGTCTTCGTGCGCGCGTTGCTTCGTCAGCTCTGCCGCCAAGTGCACAGGTGTTTCACCTTCCTGAAAAGCACGACACAAATGTTGGAACACGCGTCTTTCAAGCGAAGCAAAACGGTTTTCCTCGTTGCTCGGTCACTTTCAAGAAACATCAATGTTCTCAAGTGAAGCAAATTTCTAGCAGTACAACTTCGGACGCCTTAACGACAAGAAATAACAATGGCAGCTTTTACGTGGCCATTTATTTTGTTCAAGTTGTTGTCTTTTCGAATTATTTACAACTTGAGCGAAAGAATCAATTTTTAAAATTCACTTGAAAGATGAGCTTGAAAAAAGGGCGCCGACGGTATGACTGTTTTGTTTCTTTAAGAACGGGCATCTGTTATATACTCGATGCTCACAAAAAGTGGGTAATTCAAGAAAACATGCGTCTAAAAATTGCAAAAACACATTGGTAAAAATCAAATGTTCAGATTTTTCAAGAGGATGGAGTTCCCCGCGGTTATTTATTTTTATTTTATTTTTTCAGAATGGTTTAATCAAGCATTTTTGTGACTCAAATCACGAAATAACACGAATGCAGCAAGAGCAAATTTAATAACATCAAAGATCACAAATTTGATGAAAATATAAATACATCAGCGATTTCAGGTTTCGCAGTTTAACCCTTTAATCGTGTTCTAACATGTTGAATCACAAAGGGTTGGTGAAAGATCACCTGGGTCAAGTTCTCAGCCAGCCCTGCTGCTAACACAAACCAAATTTTAATTGAAGACGTTTTACAAGTAGCCTAGTAAAAGAAGTAATAAAAGAGCATCAAACCAATGCCAGGTAAAATAAGAAAAACGACAACAACAAAAACAGTGGGAGAAAAGCATGCCTATGTACAGGGGGTGGGGTGAGTAACTGCAGAGGTTGATAGGAGGGAAAAGTGGCATCAACACAAAATTATAGAATCTGACAAGCATACAAAACGAAGATCAACAGGAATTCTGGCAAGATAGCTGGACGTTTTTACATTGTTTTTCAAATGAACAAGGTGAAGATTTAAAAGTTTCAGGAATATCAGACCAAATTTTCGTACCAGTATATTTTAAAGAAAACTGACCCAGAGACGTTTTCATTCTGAGTAAAGAATATTTTTGCAAAGAAGCAAGTCTTGTTTTGTATTTGTGGACTGATGCGATCTCAGCAAAGTAGTTATCAAAGTGATTAGGTAATCCATCACTATAAAAGGAGTACGTGAATTTGGCAACTGACAATTTAAATAAGTCTGGTATTTCTAAAATTTTGTGCTTGGAATAGAGTACAGCTGTTTTAGGTTTGTTATATTCAAGGGTTCTCACAGCTATACGTCAGACTTCTGTCGAAACAAGCTCTTCCGGGACGACATCAGTATGTAACAATGATTTATTGTTTTGTCATTACAACCGCCTTCTCTGTAAATCGCAAGCAATGCTAGTGGTCCCACCACAAGCCATTGTCGCAACAATCAGTGTGAGACTAAGTCAGATACGATGAAACTGTTTGGAGAATATACCGCCCAAACTGGCCTCGCCAAGCCTCGAACAACATTCCTGCGCTGGCGAAAAAACAACGCCCACTGACCGCATTTTCCATGTTAACACACATCGTGGCCTCGTAACGGGAATATTTGTTCTCGATGTATTCGATCATCGTCCGGACTATCTCCCACCTGCAGTGCCTCACAGCGATGTGCAAAGCGTTTTCGCCTGTCTGCGATAAAACACAAGAGTGATAAGAGTCCGTGAGAAGATTGTCACCGGAAGCATTCCAGCCAGCTTTTACGCCAACTGTAGCGTAAACCCATTATCTCCCAGCTGGGCTGTGCACGACCGTGAACTCCGACACCAGCTGCCTCACCACGCGAGGTTTGGGTAAGACCAACTTTTCAATTTTTATTTTTCATCAACAGTTGTAAGTACGAAGAGGTCATCGGGCGTCTCAAATAACGACTTTCTATGACTTAAAAATTTCAACATGATTGCAACTGAACTTAAGACATAAAAAATCCAAAAAGAAGTGCTGCTTGTCGGTTGCCGAATGGCCGTGATTTTGGCTTTAGGCCGACGGGACGTCACGAAAGTCATACTGAAATATTCGGAAGAAACTCTTGTGCTTTCTTACTATTTACAGAGACCTTTGTGACTAGAAGAACGCTTGATTAACACATTGTGGAGCCTAAACGACTGAACCTTGGTCTGGAGACCCACACAGCTGGTAACGGATCCTTTGAAAGGAATGATGTCGCTGAAATCTCATGCGTAGCAACTTCAGCACTAGCTTTGTTCGGCGCTGAGAGCACTGTTGAGTTTGTCACAGAACCTGTCTGCATCCTCAGTAAGCTAAAAGAGATAAGTTTTGTTTTCACGACATTGTGAGTTTCTTATTGGTGTTAACTGAAATAATAGTGGGGTGTTAAAAGGTGAGAGCGGTTTGAAAGAACACTTAAATTCTTTACCAATGTCGCAAATGCAACTGACGTTCTTGTGATGAAGTTGTCCATTTCATGCATTAGCAACGTCCACTGCGTCGCAGACTGTTTATATTCAAACAATATTATTACGGGCGACTAACTGCGACAAAATCATTGGCGTGACAAATCAATTTGAAGAACGGAGTCGGGCGTTTTGGCGGTAGTAAAAAGCATGGATCTTTCTCTAAACCAGTTTTGATACCAAAGTATCCAAACACCACTGCTATTTCATAGATCGGCGTTTTCCAACAGCTATTCCCAGTAGGTTTTGCGGTCGGCATTGTTTTCCATATGGTCTGTGCCTCCTAAATAGCCAGTCAGTGACTACAGCATTTTAAATTACGTATTTAGAAAAAACCTACCCTGGTAATAATATGTTTCTCAAGCCATAATGCAGACGAGTGACGTACGCATACTTCTTTTCTTGCAATGGAACACAAACCACATCACCGAAAAGCATCAAAAGAGAAGTGACAATCTTCTTTTACGACAGCGGTTTTCTTACGATTACTCAAGAAGTTAAATTTCTGATTGGATCTAGTTGTGAATGGCTCCGTTAACCCTTTATCTGATTGTACAACACGTCTTTACACTACAAACTTACATTCAAAGCATGATCTTCCTTCGGCAAATTAACTCTTGTTTCTTTTTCATGTCAATTTGCGTTGTTCATTCAAACATTTTTTTGTCATTTCGCAATACCCAATTGTCTGATCTCCTTTCTTACCACACATACAGTTTGTAGTTACCGACTCTTGTATCTGCCTTTTCAACGTTTCCATTTAAACGCCCTCCCCAGAGTGCGTCAGTCAACCGACTTCACTGCCGCCTTTGCTTGTGCAGTCCACTGCCATCTATGGTTTAGTTACTGCATCCTTGCTCGTAGCTGCGTTTTCGTTGCTCCGCAATTAGCGTCCAAGGGCGTACGCAAGGGGGGTTTGGGGTTAAAAACCCCCCTTGAGCTTGATATTTTACATAAACTTCATTACCTGCGCAAAGGAGATTAATTGTTTTCGCATACTTTTTGCTTGTTAATTTGTCGACTTAATGCAAATACCACGGAATGAATTTACATGCAAATTTCAAGGAACACTGTAAATGGGCCAAAAAGTAATAATTAGGTTTTGGTGGGAATCTGGGTTATCGTCTGCATCCAGAAACCATCACACCACTTTTTGCAGACCTTTCGTTCACTGCGCATGCTTAAAGATTGTGTTCCGCGATAGTCCCCTGTATTCGAAACAATTGACTTTATTTTGTCTGCTGTGGCTGAGCAGCACAAGAGCTGACCGCATTGGTTTCATTACCGGTTTTTCGTAGCATGATAAAACTGTTGCACGAGCTCAAAAACAGCAATTGTTAACATAGAAGCATTCACGCACTTGATAATGTCTCAGTACGGAAAAACAAAAAATAAAAGCCTGCTGGACTTTTATACATAACAAAAAATTGAAAGTTTTCTTGCGTACTTTATGCGCATTCTCAAGTCTGGTGTATAGTTGATAGCATGATTCGGTCTTGTAAACCGGAGTGTGCGTCACGCAATCCAGCCGCACATCTATGCTCCACTGCTCGTATTCGACAAGACATTAGTGCAGCCTCATTTTACAGTTGTAAATTGCTCTGACGCAGTGATGAGTGTGTTTTATTCCCCTGTTTTAAAAGCCAGCCTGATATTTTTGCAGTTATGAACTGCTGTGTGGTAGCGTTGAGTTTATTGTCCTCCGATAACGCAGCCTGGAGCGCTGATAGTCATATTCAGTGCTATGACACATAGAGAGGAGTTCGTGTAGAAGAATATGCTTATTATGTCAAACAACTTCGCCAAAACGTTGGTTTGGAAACATGAATATGACGTCAAACTGTGACGTCACAAAGAGCGCACACCAAATGCAAATGACCACTATATGCCACTGAATGAACCCCCCCATGAAAATTTTCTGCGTACGCCACTGTTAGCGTCAGATAGGTTTTCAGCGTTAGTGAAACTATATTGTGACAACGACCTATTTTCCAGTTGTTACTTGTCGCATCTTGTGTTTTGACTTATTCGCTTTGGTCTAGATCAGTGTTTCTCAAACTTTTCCATCTCGCGGAACCCAAGACATCTATGTATTTTTTGCGAAACTCCGAACACTCCAAAGTGAATAAAACATAGACGGCCTGCACATGAACGAGAAAAGTCTTTTATTCAGGTCAATGCACGTGCAAAGATTTAGCAGATAATTGTGTGGACTCTTACATCATAAAGGTAGTACTGGAATGATGGAATCACCTAGTTAAGCCTAGAGGTACATGTCAGACTACGGGTGTGGTGCGATTAAGCTAAAGTATGGCCCAAAAGGTCGGATTAAAACTAGCAGATTTTCTTGATTGGATTTCGGTTTACAGAGCCCCTGAAACATATTCATGAATCTCTAAGGGGTTCACGAAGCCCGGGGTAAGGACCACTGGTCTAGAGTTTTCTTGCTTTTATCTGCTCTTGCTTTTAGGGCTGGGTTCAAGAAACAAAAATTTATTGTTGAAGTAGTAAGTAATTTCTAACAGATAACTTAAGTGTCTTGAGTAATTCAAGCACAGGAAATTGCGCATTTAGAGTTCAAAACATTCAAGCAAATAAAAATCAATGCAATTTTAAATTGAAAATTCCCAGACAGAAAATAATATTTAATTTGCTTTCAGCGAATAAAGTTTCTGTATATCATGTGCAAAATACAGGGTCCGGTTTGCCTCGGGCACCTAAATTCTAATATCCATCTTGCATATAATAAAGAACAAATTTCACACAAAGGACCGCGGGGCCCCCAACAGCGCGGGACCGTAGCAATTGCTACATTTGCTACTATTGTTAATCCGGGCAGTGCATGTCATGTATGATATTGCGTTTTACAGCAACAGACGTTGCTTCTAAAATCTTAACGTTTTTAAAAATAAAATTACTTGAACTATCAAGTAATAGAAAATTTACTTAATCAATTAATAAGTGAAGGTTTTCAAGTAAGTAATAAAGTAGTTATTTGCTTGAACCGAGTACTACATGCTTAAGATTTTCAACATTTCACCTGTAAGCATTGCTTGCAGATTTCGGGCCTGAGGATGGTTCGGGTTACGTGAAAATGATTTCCTATTAAAAAAATTGCTGATTGATTCAACTTCGTAGCCTTTGCAGGGACTAATTACTTGAATGTAGTTATATGTCCGAATCATCGTAAAGCTATAAAAACGGTGCCCAATCGACCGATTCCTCTAAAGCTTACTTCAAACCTGGAGCTTCTGTTAATTTTTACACTGTAATTCCATTAACTGCCTGCAATGTCGACTCTAAGAGCAAAATGTAAGTATTGCACATTCCAGTAACAACGAAACATGTACAGCTTAGGCATCAACCAACCGAGAAAACTTGTTATAGAACTGAAAGGGCGTCATAACCGTTTCGAAAAACTGCATTCGCCATGCTGTAAGCATGTTTCAGGAGTTTCACCTCGCCAAAAGCTTTAATTCAGCTTTGGGGGTGTCGCAGTCCTTCCCATGTTCTACACCATTTAACAACGGTTATGCAATATTAATGCGTGCACGACATAAACACTTCGAATATTGGTTCGATTCATCATTTCCAACAGCAAATTTCTGATGTTTGTTTTTCTGCTGTGAAGACAAAAGCATTGATGCGGTTTCTGAAAGTAAGGGAAAATAGCACGAGTGCAAGTTTGCCAGTTTTTCCTTCTCCAGCCCCTTACAGCGACCACGTACCTCAGACTGTGTTCTTGCATCTCCGCCCTCTTCAAGCAAGAGCTTGAACGTTTTCAGGTTTCCCTTCCTGGCCGACATGTGCACGGCCGTTTCGCCGTCGTCCCGCGCGCTGTTCGCGTCTGCTCCTGATTTGATCAGCATCTCAGCAACAAGTTCACCTGCGAATGCGACACTTTTATCACATTCGAATATAACAATCTCCACGCGCATTGAAGCCGTTCGGCAAAACGAACAGTTTGGCATCAATCGCTAACGACAGCACGAGTTGAGCCGCCATCTGAACAGGACCAGTTGCGTATCAGGGCAAGAACAATACAACACTAAGTACACACTTGTGCCAAGGTTTCAAGCTGATGTGAGGCAGAGGCGGATCCGGCCAGTAAGTTTAAGGGGGGCGATTTCAGTAATATTTGGTAGTCAAGTCTCATAACAGCTTCGCTACTGTAAGAGAGATGAAGTATACTTTACAAAACTGCTGTGACAAAACAATGGACGACAAATGGCCTTATGTCGCGAATGTTGTTTTCCGAATTGTACAAAATCATGGTGAACAAAAGTTAGTTTTTGAGGTCTTCGGAGGGGGCGATCCCCCAATCGCCACCCCCTTAGTACCGCCCCTGATGTGAGGGCAATTAATTAATTAACAGTAATCAACGCAATGTCGGCAAAAAAGACTAGCTTGAGAACGTGGATGTCCTTTTTTCTGAGGCAACGCGAGGTTCGGCAAAGCGTGCAATGCATGTGATGCATCACTGACCATTGGATATCTGAGCTGCGAGATGCAGCGGCGTTTCTTGCTTCTCCCCGCCTTTGATCTGCACAGGAGCTCCGAATCCGAGCAGCATTTGTACCACAAGAGGGCGGCAGTTCTGCACGGCGACGTGCAGGGCCGTCAGTTTGTCCTGGGAGAAGAAATCCATGAAAAGTACATTTCTTTGCCGACGGCGTTCAGTATAATTCTAAACATAACCTACCTTAGTATTAGGAAAGGTTACGAACTTACGATCAGAACAGATATAATATCTTAAGCACACAAACGTTTTATAAATACTTTTTATACCAGAATGTTTATCATGCCAACTGGCGCTGTAGTATCAAAAATGTAATAGCGTTTGAAAATAACATGCTTTGCTGGAGTCAAAAATGTTGAGTGTGTTCCTGGAGAAAAGCTTCAGAAAAACGTCAGTAGAAAAGCGCCAGGAATTTAGTTGCCAGATCAAAAAGCATATCCTTATGTAGCTCTTACCAACACTGTTGCAACCTTATTTTAGATTGAATCAAGCGAGCATTGAAGGCGGTGCGACAATTTCCACTTTTGGTTACACTAACTTTTAGCACGCGTTGAAAGTGCCAGCACAAAAAAGCAATGGCGTCGAACAACTTCAACGTTTGACCACAACATTAAGCTGGTTGGGATTAACATGCTCTGTCCAAGTGCAGCCCATTAGCAGCATGCGGAAGCCGGAGTTGCACAACTCGGGAGGGCTTCCTAAACTCACTGCACGAGAAAATCGTGTCATAACAAACACTTCACATTTTCTTTGACATTGCCGATGGATTCCATTCGATCAGTTGTCTGACGCAGCGACGCCTCAAGCAGATAATAGGGTTAAATCCTTCAAACAGACCTCAAGCCGCCCCCGTAGCTTCCAACTCGACGGCGTCTTTACAAAAGTCACAATCATTTGATGACTTTGCTGTATGTACTACCTGCCAGAGAGCGCGTGCGTTGTTTTGATGAATTTTTGGCTTTCGTTCAATTTTTGGTTCGACCTGAACTAATCCGTGGCCTTTCCCAAAACAACAGTGCCTGCTCATGCGATAACCATCATTGTGACGTAATACACAATGAAACTGAAACGCCTCGCGTTACCGAAACTGAGGCCGGTAGTGCTTGCAAGTGAACCCTGAAGTTGCCGGTACTTTTGTGTCGCAGTTCGCTTTGTTTACTGCGCACCCCCCACAGAAACAACAGACTACAACCGCGCGCGACGTTTGATGCAGTAAAATTTATTGTCTTCCCAACAAACCTTCGTTCTGGCGTCAACGTGAGCTCCCTTCATCAGAAGCGTTTTAACCACTTCGACGTGGTTGTTCTTGGCTGCAGAATGCAAGCAAACGGCTCCTGCGTTGAAACAGCAACGCGTTAATCACAACTTAGCCTTGTATCAACAACGGGATGAACTTTTTTCTTCAGCGGCCAATTTGCCGTTCCTCTTGCTTCACTATGGCATACCATTTGAAAAACACTTATTTTCGATAATTTTCGCACAGGTATTTTACATAACGGACAGATTTATAAATCTGTACAACACATCCGTGCGGATTTGCGAACCTGCGCAGATGTAAAAACTTGTACATTATGCATTGCAGATATGAAAATCTACGCTACACATCGGTGGATATGGGGAAATCTTACGGGAACGCGGATATACAGATCTAAATCTCCGGATATACATGCCTCCGCATTACACTTCGGCGCACTATTATGTAAAACTTTCTGTCGATTTAGCAATCAAGCGTGACCTGTAACAGATAGCACTGAAGCGTAACCTTTTCAAGTGACGACTTTTTTAACCAATCATCATGTTGGATGACTTCACACAGCCAGATTGCTTTCTGGCAGAACAGAACAATGGTACATACTTGAACTTAGCCGCAATTGCTTCTCATTTTGACCAAGCGTTGCACTGTTTTGATTGGAGGGCTTAGATCTTTATATTACTCTTTTATTTTTTATTGTTTTATTTTGTAATAGGCGATAGCCATTATCATATTGTGGACGGTAGGTATTCTTTCGTTTGGCAAAGATTATATTAATATAACCCTTTACATCTGGCGATTACTTCAAGCTGCGTAGTTCCGTGGAAAACAACACAAATGCAAAACTCAAATTCTTTGTATTACCAACAGTTTGGCAACCACTTGAACTAATCTGAAACATATTAGTACCTTAGGTCGACGTCTATTAACATCTTTAAAATAGGTCTAGACTTGTACGTTTGTTTTATATTTAATCTTTTAGTGTTTCTTCGTGGATGCTTGCCGGGTGTTTTCTGTCCTATACCAGGTTTTCTTAAGGAAAATGTTAGGTACCCGGTATAGACCTGTAGGGAACCGATTTCTCTGATTCTAGGGACCCGATTTTCTCTGCTTCTAGGGACCCGATGATAATTTTCTCTGATTCTAGGGACCCGATTTTCAATTTTAGGGACCCGAATCCTAAAACGCCTTACAAAATCCTGCCTATACCATCCCGTGGCAATTTGTGACTATCCCATTCGATTCCATAGGATTCTCATAAAACTATTTATACGAAGAGTACATTATATCATGTGCATGTCTAGCTTCCATTAAGCCGTGGCTAACACACTCCTATACTTCCACTTGCGGAATGCAATTAAAATCGGGTGACATTTTTTAGTTGTCACCTAAAAAAGGTTGTCCAACGCCCTTATTTTCGGTGGTCCCGCATCACTACGTCCGGGCGCTGAGCCTCTGCGTGAAAGACGTACCGTGGTATGAGCATACAATAATGGTATTCAACTTCGGAAAATCTCTGTTATATGACGTAAAATTACTAACAATGGGACATGGGACATATTTCAAGTCCACTGTTCCCCCGTGGGATTCCCGTGTAAAAACCTGCTAATCTATCTACAGTTCATATCATATCTTAAAGCCTTGTTTTTGTATGCATCTGTTTTGTCATACAGTGAGAGTGAGAGGCAAGCAGTGGAAGGTAACGTTTCAGTTTTGTCAGCTGCCTTTACAGTAACTGTTACTGTAAAATCCAAGAGTAAGCAGGATACACTATTCCTTTCCGCATGAAGATAACGCGATAGCAACGCAGTCGTCCAATTCGACGATTCGCTGAAAGAAGTAATTGCTAATGGTTACGCTTCATCGTTATACGTCACGTGACACACACGCTCAACTGCTAAATCTGCGGGACACGTTCAATAAATACAAACCGACATGTTGTGCTGATTTATCTAATTACCTACTTTTGTATTCACCGATGTTGTTGAGCAAATTTGTATTTCTGTGCAGGTTTACAAATCTGCACTGAAATGTTTAGATTTATATAAACCTGCCGCGATGGGTTGTGCAGCTGTGTTGACAAACCTGTCAACACTCATGAGCTTTTGTATAAACATGACTTTGTAAACGCAACGTTCAGGAAAAGAGCTTGCCGGAATCTTTGAAATATATTTGACTTGCATCAAGAAATAGTTACAGTACTTTAATGCGTTCAAACAGCTGGAATCCTCGTCGCGATTTTTACCACTGGTAACGGAAGCCATTTTTACCTGACTTGTTGGGCATGTGCAAAGGAACGCCTCGTTTGAGAAAAGCCAAAGCAGTATCCGGATGTCCGCGCTCTGAAGCGATGTGCATGAGAGTGCTGCCATCCTGCAAAGGTTCCATGCAACACAATCAACTGCAATACATGCCCTCAACTGCGGACGCATGCGCATGCAGTGTGTGTCAAAGATCACCGTGGCTTCGCTTGTAAATAAAAATGAGAAAAACGGCTAAAAAAACGAACAACCAGTGTATTCCATGCTCTGTTTTAACAAGCGCTGAAGGTGCCTACACGGCAGATGTAATAGACTCTCCGATAAGAACACGGGGACTGATTCTTGGCTGTGAATAGATTTCTTTCCAAAGATAGCGATCAGCGTGCTGACTTTTTGAAAAGCTTTTAATATTGCAACCAAATAAGACTTGGCAAAGTGTTTGACACGTGCTGCGCACATTTCTCAATACACGGGGCGCACTATTTCATACACTGCAGATATTTTTTGGGGG
>JGI24021J15306_10005359_pt1 | contig 15236 bp, 9 predicted proteins | sample Ectturendosymbi1_FD_15306 | JGI IMG/M metagenome (IMG submission 15306)
AGGAGTAGCCGCGCACGATTCTTTGTTTGTTTTATTGCGCCCAGGAGTAACCGTGTCGAGCCGTGCACGAGCGCAGAATCACCCGACGCAACAAAACAAACAAAGGATTACGCCTGGCAACTCCTGGCACGTCCTCAGTTTAGATGGGCCTTTATCAAGAAAACCCCAGAATTTACCTTGAAAAAAAAAGAAAATGATTAAAAAAGACATACAAAATGTTTACAAAAAGTCAAAATCAAACTTGAATTGTAGCCTACCGGTACTAGCACAAATAATTAAGGTATTATGCATTATTTGCATCAAGTTTTTAACAAGTTCAAGGCTATTTTGAACATACTGACAATTTACAAGCAGCAAATCAAGTGCATGCAGTAACACAAAGAGTTAGTTAGATCTTCTTCAAGAAACGTTTGATGTTTTCTTTTACCTTCACTTACATGCACAAATTGAAACATGTACATGACACATTCAACGTCTTAGTTTTTTTTACCCTTATTATTGCAATATTTGACTACTAATTTAACATTCATACCTATGTCAACGCGCCTGTAAAACAATAACATTATCAATCACAGCATCTTCAAAACCAAGCAAAGCATTCCAAAATCATGCGCAATAAGCAGCCCTTGACATATCAGCGATAGATTGGAGTGCTGACCTATGCCTAATCAGTGCTTAATCTGTAAAACATTAGATTTTAAACGATTTGGTTAAGCTTACCACCACTCAACTGTACTGACTCTGTACATTACGCTTGTGAAACTACTGTATTCTTGAATGGAAAATACAGTAATACAACATACATTTCTAAAATTTGACCAAAGTCAAACCAACAGATTTTCAATAAAAACCCCAGAACCCTAAATGAAACAGGAAAACCCCAGATCTAGTGAAAAATCCCCAGCCGTGGCAACACTGATTGTGACTGTTTGTGCCACGAAAGTGTGTAAGCGTAACACTTTGCGTTTTTGCACAAGGACATAGTCTCGAAAAATGCGCTGGTGTTGACCGACTTGTTCACACCGATAGGGTTGCCAGATGGCTGGTATTTTACTGCAAATTTCGCTGACGCCGGTATTTTGAAAATACATGCATTGGAGTAACTCCAAAAAGAACTAACGCAGAACTTCTCAAATTATAATGACTCTAGTAGTGAAACTTGTCAGGAGAGTACCTTCAGCGAAGTTCATTTAACCCCAAAATGGGGGAAAATTATTATTACTAGTAACTTAACAATACTCGATACTCAGTCTCTTTGTTTCCTCTATTCCTTTGTTTTGTCATACTTACCATACTCGTTCGTCTTAAACGTAATCTGTACGAGCATTTTTTGGTAATTAACCGTGAAACCAGCACAGGTGGAGTTGTTATCTGAACTATTGCAGAAAAATCATAGAAATGGACAGGAAGAGAGTGGCATTGTAGCGACTTGCGGACCTTATACCACACTGCGTAAAAAACAGATTGAAAATCGTATTCTTAATAAGTCTTACCAATTTTCGTTGATTCAATGTTTTCTTAAATTTCTTTTCGTACAAAGCAGTTTTCATCGTGAATGTGATTAATGTACAAAAATTAATCTCTCGGATAAAATTTTTACCTGTCATTGCTACTATTGTCAATGGCAAAGATATGGATAGGCTGTGTTTGAATGCGCAGTGCACTGCACATTAATAACTACAACAACTTGGCCCACGCCTTATTTCTATTGTTTTTCGATGGTAAGATTTTTGTCACTGTTGACAAAAAGGCCGGTATTTTTACAAAACACATCTGCCAACCTAGGGGCCCGGGCGGCACTTTGTTAATAAAAATTAAATTTTGAAAGGAGTTACTTTTAAACAACGTTTCAAACGGTCCAACTCTTTTCAGTTTTTGTGTTTAGAAGTTCTAGACTGGTAAGCTATCCTAAAAAACACATCTGGCTGTGGAGTGCGCAAATTGATGAAGTGTTTACTCAAAAATCTGGGTCAAATACAATGTGCTAAAGTGCCCCGATGTTTGTTTTAGAATCAGGGTTATTTGACACACCTACTTGTGGAGCAATTGCGCCCAGTCCTTACACCTCCCTCTCCAGACATAGCCGTTCCCCCATCCCAGTCAAAACTCCTTAGAACAAAGGAGACCACATTCGACTGCAGATTACCAAACATTACTGACCCGGTACTGGTATTTCGAGGTTTATATTGCCCCTTCTCTGAAAATCTGATGAAAAAGGCCTGCATGAAATCACCGCAAATAGTCAAGGATAGCTTAATGCTTTTTCTCCTATCGTTGGTTCCTTAGTAACGCCCCAACGGCAACATCATAAGACCACCTGACACCTAGGCATTGGCGACGAATATTTCGTTGGGGCGGAGATGGCTAGCCCGCCTCTTGATCGGAGGGTTGGGCGTTCGATCCACGGCCACTGAGTGAATCACCGTAGGGCTCTTTGGGAAAAGTGTTCACCTCAACCGCCCCATCAAGAAACACAGTTCAGGCGTTGACTTACCGCTGCTTGCCGTCGCCAAAATAAAAAAAAACATTTCTTGGGACATCTCATACTATTTTTTTATGTTCAGCGAGATATTTCCAATAAGTGCCAGAAAACTGTAGCCTGGTCATTAGGTGGGGTTATCAACATTAAATTTTGGCGGTTGAAGTGCATAACTCAGCAAAGGTAACGTTGCTCAATTTCAATGCAACTGTTGTTTTTCCGCATGACGTAATGGTGTCGGAAAATGATGTTCTTGAAGCGGGTACTGCAGTTGATAATGTGTTTGCGTGGTCAACTTACAACTCAGATTGTAAGTTTTAACTGCAAGTAGAGTGGATCAGAGGCAACAGACAAGCAGCGCGAGTTTCATAGAAGTCCCCTTTGTTCAACGATATACTAACGTTTCCAGTCATAGAAAAAGTCATTTCAACAAGAATAGCTTAGAAAAGGTGTTGCTCTCATTTTGATGAATTTGGCATGGTTTGGTAATACAGTTTTTGAAATAGATGTCTCTTGTTAACCAGTCCCGTCGCCACAGGGGGCTTAGACCCCACCAAACAATTTTCCAAGCCCCCGAAATTGAACTATGAAACACTTTAAGTGGATTTTTTGTCAAATTTTAGAATGTCAAGACCCCCTGCACAAATGTAAAGGCTCCCTATTTAAGACTTTCAGAGGACGGTTCTGTTAGTCACGAACGAAGGCAAGGAATAACACTATGCACGTGAAATTGGAAGAAGCCCAGGGGTGTAGTGCTGAAAGAGCTGTGGGAACGGCACACCAAATAAAAGACTGCATCAATGATTCGAATAAAGTGAGCATTTGCCTGCAAGAATTTCCACACTGGATCTTCCTGTTTCACTGTAGACTTTTGTCTAGCAGTGCAAATCTGCGTGTCACTATCACATTTGTGAGATCGTAACCATGTTTTAATGTAGGCTAGTGCAAAAAGGTGTGGGAACGCCGTTACCACGAATTCCCACTCCACTACACCCCTGAAAAAGCCCTACAGCCAGACCAAGCGTGCAGGTCACGATGAAGGCTGCAAGTCAGCATTTCTCACCCAGAGCCAGTTTTAAGCCTATTTTATCAAAATATGACCCGCACCTATAGAGGGCCTCGTGCAAGTGCCGAAAGAGTTAACGTTGCCTTTTGTATATTCTAAGAGAATTAAACCACTACTGAAACGTAAAGTGAACAATGAAACGGTCTTTGCATCACTGAAATCACATTACGAAATTAATATTATAGCCTGCTATATGCACTATGTACTTTTTTAGTTTTAAACAGGGATACTACACGAAATAACATAATTAAATGTTTACATCTGCAAAGTAGGTATGCCGCCAACACATCCCTTAATTTTTTCGTTTAATCCCCTGGAATGAGTAAACTACTAAAAAGCTAAGCGGTGGGCTTACCGGAGACTAAAAACCAACAGGGAACAACATTTGACGAAACATGTTGGGTCCAAATATGCATAAATGAAGAAAGCAAAAAAATCATGAAAAGTAATGAGGAAGGTGGCGACAAGCAGTAAAAAAGTAAGACTCATAATCGACAATGAAAAACAAGACCCATTTAAGTTTGTGTTTGATTGTGATGTTAAAAATGCTTTATTAATCCCTATATCTTTAAATAATCACGAGACATTATCTTATTTCATTTTATATTCTTGTAAGGAAATTTGAGGGATGGACATGGCGGCATCTAGCCTCGCTACGCCACTGTGCCAACCCTATTCAAACCACACTTGGCAGTATATCCACAGTCTGATGTGACGAGAACAAGTCACAACTTGAAATAAAATCGCATCACATTAAACCCTGGTCGAACAGACCCTCGAATTTCGCCTCGGCGACCTATTTCGATCAAATTAATTAGTCGCGCAGCATGAGCGAACCACGGCAACTGTCAGTGCGCAGAAAAGGTCCGGAGCCGGAGCTGCTAATTTAACCACCAGCTCCAGCTAAATTTTAAAAGCAACTCCGGCTCCACCGAAAATGGCCGGCTCCGGTGCTCCGCAGCCCTGGTGGAAACAAGTGAAACAGAACATCAGAAGAACCGTTAAATGGAGAGAACAGCAGCAAAACATTTCCTTGTTAAATTTTGAAACTTTGCAAAAACAAAAATTTTCGCCTAATTGGCGAGCAGACCGCAGCGGCCCGGAGTGACGTCCACCGCTAAAAAATTGTTAGCGGACTACCCGAAGACTGGACTGTTAGCAGCCCGCGCCATCTCTAGTTTCAGGGTATTCAAAGAAATATTTTAGGTTTTGCAATTGTATATTCTAGTAGTTTTGTATTGTCTAGTAGCATCTGCCTTCAGTTTTACATATGCATTCTGTCTGTCCTTCTCTTTGTGTATTCGTGAGTCTGCCCTCAGTCAGCCCTTTATCATGTTCTATACCAGGGGTGTCAAATTCAAACTGCTGCGAGGGCCAAATAGGTACGTAACCAGCTTGGGACACCAAGAGGGGCGAAGAGTTTTGAGGGGGGGCCAAATTTTTTGAACTATCTCCAATAGCTTTAAACCATGTCCAACACATTTTTCCAGGGGGCGCGAAAATTTTTCTAGGGGGGCGAAGCCCCCACTGCACCTCATGGTTACGGGCCTGGGACCAAATGAAGACTTCAAAAGTAACCCGAGGGTCGCCTTTTGACGCTGCCGCAACAATGGCGGTACCTGAACTTATCTAAAAACTAGCTGTCTCTGCGTTCGTGCAAAAGGACTTGCAAACTCGCTAGCCGAGCACTTTTAAACACCTGTGAATTATAACGTAGCTGTTAATCATTTGAAAATTTCCAAAAGTACCCTGGAGCACATGCGGGCAGCGCGTTTGAGACCCCTGATCTAAACCCAACTCTGGGAGTGCATGCTCCAGAACCTCCTAAAGCTTTAAACACTTTTTGTAGATATAAGAGATTGTTCAGGACACAAACAATGTTTTCAATTGTGTAGCTTGTGAAAAATGGGACCGACCTTTTTGGATCCGCTGCAAAGGTTTTGTTAGTTGAAGATATAAGGGGCTTTTGAACTGTGGAAATTTCGTGAATGATCGCATAGTTCGACCAACAAAATTGTTCACTTTTTTGGTCTACAAAAGGTAACCACTTTACGTGATACCCAAGGATTGTCACAGACAACCTGCGTTCTTTGCACGAGGGAAGACCTCTTTGGCGCCTCCTCAAATGCCTGGTTTGGATCCGCCAGTGAATGCTTGCAGCACACTTCTTCTATTCGCAGCCTAAATATTGCTGATCATGACGTTATTACTAGAGATTATTTACAAATACATATGTAATAACAAAACCGCAGTGTAACAAGAAAAGCAAGTTGTTGGAACTGGGGCATCCGAAACCGGAGCGTTTGCTGTAGGCTACTTGTAATATTCCGCTTCTACATTGTATCTACCCATAGGAGCAGGGCCGTTATCACCCGTATTGAGGCTCAAGCAATAGTAAGTCGCGGTGGTCCAATGGAACACGTTTCCGTGATGGTGAGGTTGTGAACTGTCTAAATGTTCTTTTTGCTTGATACCAACAACAGGATCCGCCCGAATGTGAAGCATCATGACCCAAAAAACCTGCAAGTCACAAAAAATGTTGCATGATTCATCATTGACTGAGTTGGCAAAAAAATTTTTTCTACTTACGTGATCATTCCAAACATGATGAAAATGTTCCAGACAGCAATCACCAGACGGAAGTATCGGAGATTTTTAATGAATTCTTTGATCTTATCACCTGAAACAAAGCCCTTTAAAAACTTTGAAAAATGGATTCTCGCACTGAACCAGCGTGCAGACTCGCTATCCAGTACAATATTGCTGATTTTCTGTTTCTAACGCAACATTACAATGCAGGGGTGTCAAACTGGCGGCCCGCGGGAAAAATCCGGCCCGCCATAACCCGCGTCATGTCACTTTTGTGCTTGCATTAGATCTGACAGAGTTACGTTCATTATTATGTCATAGCAGAATTACGCTTTTGTTTATCATCACTGCGTGACATTACGACTTAATAATAAGGCTAAACAAGGGGTCGGTAGCATGCAGCTCTGGCCGATATGATCGGTGAGGAGCCACAAAGCGTTGATATTGTTTTATTTTTCATATGGACATAAGCCATATTGTAATCTATTGTAATAGTAATCATAATCAAATGCAACTTTAAATTCCAAACTTTGTCAAATCCAGAGAGCCAATTCAGAGGCGCTAAAGGGCCGCAGGTTACCGACCGAGCAATCTTGAAAATTTTACAGCTCGAAATTTTCGAGCAATCTTGCGAGTATGCCAAACACATGTTTTGTCGACCTTGAGAAAGCACACGGCCAGGTTCCTTGTTAGAAGCTTTGGGGAGTGTTTCGGGAGTATGCTGTTGATGGCCACCTATTACCCACTTTATCCATGGGTAAGCTGCGAGCAATGCCTGAAACGCGTAAAGACAACCACAAGTTAGCAAAACATTTTTTAAAACGTTTTATCAATGCAAGTAGTGAGAGCAGGCTGGGGAAGCTGACTTCGTGGTTCCAAATTCCCAGTTTTGTGAACCCTTCCTGATCTACTAGCAGTGTAGAGGAAGTATTGGAGGTTATGAGTGAACACTTACTGTAACTAACTCACTCCAAATTCCACTGGTTACTAGGAAAATATTGTTTTATTAGGACTGCAGTTGCGATCTTGATTACACGCTAGAAATTTAATTATTACTTTTGTTACGCTACGAGTGGAAAGACCTTTTTCTCATAAACCATGTTCATTGCGGTGCGTATCCTAGCTTTCTAACTCTTACACCACGGTGTGCTTTGACAAAATACCCAGCTAAGTCAGGAAATCTGGAACCTGTTGTAAATACACGTGAGGTTTCCTTCAGAAACGAAAATACCACCTATACCCGCCTTGACTAGTGATTGCAATACAACTTGGCTAGTGATTACAACCTATTCAATAACTCGAAACAGCATACCTTTGCAATGGACTAGTGAGTGTGCACTGTAAAGGGTAGGGTTGCTATAAGTCTGGAATTTCGATGTTAAAATTTTTGTTCGGAAATAATTAAAAAAAAATATTCTGATGCCCAGAATCTTGACAGTTTCGCAGGATCTAACCATCAGAAACTGTTGTCTAACAATTCTGTGATATTGATGCTGTTTTTCGGTGCATAGGTAGTTCTAAGAACCTACTGCAAAATGCCGTGTAGCGCTTCTTTGTTGTTGCGAAAAGTAGCTATTGAGACTGTCACGAATTTTGCCTCTTCAGGTATGGTAACCCTAGTAAAGGGTCAAGAGAAAAATGACAGAAGGCCCAAATTCTTGCTTACTACGATCGTGACCAAGACCCTAAGTTGACAGCAGCAAATATGGTTTAGGTGCCATTCTTATTGCAAAATGGCGAACACATTGAATAAGCTCCTCGTGCCCCACTCTCTTTGAACGCAACTGGGCACAGATTGAAAGAGGCCTTAGCCGCTTTGTTGGGTTTGGCACGTTTCTACCAATGCACTTACGGTTGTCATGTCCATTTGGTGAATGATCAAAAACCAATCCACGCAATTCTGCAGAAACCTCTCAGCCAAGCTCCAAAACGCTTGCAATCTCTGACAATGCGTCTGAATCGCTGATTTTGTTTTCAACTGTGCTCCAGGAAATACTCGTAATTCTTGCTGACGCATTGAGTCTTGCTTTTTTATTCCGCGACCAAACCAATGCTGCTGGAACTCACGTAATATAATGCATAACACAATGTTTCTGATGAGCGTCTTGAGAAACTGCGCAAAGCCATGTCTTATATGAGGAACTTCTTAAAGTAATTAAAGATGGCTGGCCTGGTAATGCGTCTGAATCGCTATGGTTTTGTTTTCAGCAATGTCCCTGGAAAAAAACGAATTCTTGCTGACGCTTTGAGTCGTGATTATTTAGTTCACGACCAAACCAATGCTGCTGAAACTCGTACAATGCAAGTCACTGCACAATCTTTCTGATGCATGCTTCGATAAAGTGTGCAAAGACGTCTGATAGCACTGCGGCCAAGAAACTTCATAAAGATTCCTGGCTCGTTGACAAACAAAGTATATCCACTTCTCGAGCCATACTTCTTCAATCGTGATACATCAAGCTTTCACGGCGACATCATTCTGAAAGGTGAAATTTGACTTCCTGACACTCTTCGTTCTGAGATGAAAATTTTGCTCATTTCAGATATGCGAGTATGATGTGACATGCAAGAGACTATTTTCTGGAAAGCAATTAAGCATGACCACAGAAATCCAGCAAATGGTTAACTGCCAAATATGTCAAGAGACAAAGCCCAACCACCAGAAAGTACCCTTGTACGAGCATGTCGAAGGAACAAAACCTTGAGAAAATGTTGGTGTTGAACTTTTTGAATGCAATGATTAACTGTATCTTATCACTGTTGACTATGTTTTCAAAATTTATTGAGGTTGATGTACTAAAAAAACTCTCTTCAAAACACGTGATGCATTGTTTGAATGCGCGATGTCACCCGATACGGTGTCCCCTCCTTAGATTCAGATGGCGCTAAAGTTTGTTTAGCGGCTGAACAATGTGCGTGACGAATTTGCGAACTTGGGTGATTTTGGAGCGTTGTGCACACTGCTTCGTCGCCAGATCACCAATCAGCAAATGGCAATGCTGAATCTGCTGTGAAATGTGTCAAAACGTACTTACTGTGGTCACGTAATGATCATTACCTTGTGTTGCTAGATACGCGAAATACTCCGCGTCAGGATGTGAACCGCAGCCATGCGAAAATTGTTTTTGGTCGAAATGTTCACTTTATCTTGCCTGTGCTTTTTAAACTGTGTGCTGAATTCGATGCGTACAAACCTTGGAAATGGCCCGAACTGGGCATTATTACAATTAATGCACAAAAAGGCTGAGTAAAGTACAACGTACAAGTTAGCCATCATGTTTATTTTCAACATTCAAGAGAAAAATAGAGAAGTGGAGTGTGTTGGTTCTCGTATGTACGTACATTATTAAATCAGTGTCTGGTCGTAACTTTAGACGAGGTGTGCATATTCGTTCTACCAAGACTAGCATTGAAACTGAACACCATTACATTAGTGATCCGTTTTTCCCTGCTCTTCATTCTGATGGTACTGGCGATACCATGCTAGTGCGTAAATGTTCATTTTCATGATTTGTCTTCAAGTGTACAACTTCAACAAGCAGTCTTCCCGTCCCCGGTGTGATAGACGACATAGACGACCCCATTACTGCGTTGTTCACAAACTTCGGAAAGCCGAATCACTTCATATTGCGGAACTTCAGTTTGTACGGCGTTATTCTTTGTTATGCCTACATAAATGAATAAAGCTAATATCTTGCATCGTGACTGGTTCTCGAAAGAAAAATGGACATTGGAGATTGCATGTACATATGAAGTTTAGACAGGGTCGACCCTAGCAGGTGCGGGGCCCAATACAAGATCTTGGCGCGGGGCCCTCTGAGCAGTAGTTTTATGACGTCATCCTGCTCGCTCAACCGTGCTCCGACTTTTTTCATGAAGATGTTTTCGGAAAATAGCCTATTTGAAAGTCAAAATAGGCGGTAAATTATTAGAGTTGATTGGCATGTATACGATCTTACAAAAGTTCCTTTTCATTTGGAGGAGCGCTGGCATAAGCTTATGTGTCGCTAGCTACGTCCATGTTTATGACTAACAGCATGCTGCTGTGGTGGGCATTAGAAAGTGCACCGTTACAACTCGTAATTACGCCGAGAGTTGTAAAGGTAGCTCTGCAATGGAGATCCAAGCGACGAGCGCAAATGCAAAGTTACGTCAATCAAACCGAACTGCCGAGCGAATTGAACTTACGATGCAATTACTTCACTCTTGTTGAACGGCACTTTCTTTCGAAGAAAGACTGACTTGGAGAAAACTTCTAATATTAACTGATTACCTTTCTCACTTTCGGTAACCACAAGCGCAGACGCGTTCTTGTGTAAAGGTAACGTCTGGGCGTAAGATCAACTATCCATGCATCTGCCCAAATTTCCCCCAAATCCCAATTTTATAGTTATCCTTAATGTATGGACTTGGATGCCGATGCAAAGTGTTTTTGAACAATTAGAAATGTAATGTACAATAATTTACAACTACCACTTCACAACTGTAGAAACAACATACCAAACGCAATAAAGAATACGTACGGTTGATTGATGAAATAGAAGCATATAGCCGCCCAATAGAATGATAAACAAGAACGAGTGTGCTGGATGACATTCACAAACTTTGCCTTGCCTAGTTAAGCCGCATGTTTATATACCTGCACTTTGAAGCTGGTAATTTATCTGCCTATTTACGCTCAACAGACAAAACACAATGGAAGTTTGGTGGAGTGGCAAATGATAAAGCGATGTATTGAAGAAAATTAGCAGTCATTCGTTAGCCTTTGCTCAGCCTCACACCATTGAACACTTGCCTATAAGTGACAAATGGGCTTTTCATGCTCAGCTAAGCGCACGCTAGCACTGGACCAGTCAGAAAACTCATCAGATAGCGCGGCAAACGTAGGGAAAAAGCTTACAAACAAAACTAATTATCCAATTTTTCCAGCTGAGTACACCAGCCATTTCCTTTGCATCACCTCTCCATTGGATAATTTACGTTGTGAATAACAATTTCAAAATTTCTTGCCTGCTACATCTTCGGGAAATTCATAATTCAAATCTAACTTATGTGGACCTTTCGCGATTAGAAAATCTCGCTAAACTGTGAAAAAAAGTTTGGTCAAGATGCAGGATCCTCAGTTTTCGATGAAACTACCATTAGGTCTGTCGTTTTCCCTCTCGGAATCTGAATCAGGGTTCAGTAGGTTGCACAAGATATACAGGAAGATTGTGCAGATCCTGATCCTTCAAGGACCTACGCGACTTACTATCTGATTCCTCGATCTCGGTATTTATCTCATTAACCATAAACTTATTTATTGCTCCGCTGACACCCTTCATCTCACTTTCCTTCTCTGCTTTTATCTTTCTATTTTCATTGCCCCTACGGTAGGTTCTATCTACTGTATGTCACGCTTTCTTTTCGGCACTTTTTGCAATGTGGAACGTCTATATTTCTCCAAACAATATTTAGAATTTCAACAAAGCCACCAGACAGCAAATGCAATAAACAAATCTTGCAATTGCTCAGCTTTTTTGCATCAGTTTTGATTCGCGTTTGAAGTTATTTTTTTGCATCAGTTTTGATTCGCGTTTGAAGTTATTAAATATCATTTGCGGTTGGATAGTATTTCAACTTTTTTCTTGGTAAAATCCTACAAGCTTCAATGACCGACCGGGGTTAATATTGTTGCCAGCAGCAGGCCTAATCCACTGAGGAATGACAACCGTTTAACGTGGATTGCGATTTAGAAGAGTTTTGGGCTATCACAAATGAAGTTTACGGGCACAGTGAATATAAAGTGTGTAACCAAATCGTGGCACACTATACATTTTTCTCAAAGCGAAGGCCCCAGCTTGCAATTGTTTCAGAACAACGACCAAGAATAATTTTGGCACAACTGGCACTGCTACTAAACAGCGATTGACCGACTGCGCAGATTATCTGACACGGTCAAGTGTCCAGTACAGATCCCAGCCGAAAAATGCAAAATAGAACACTTGTTTGCTGTTGGTTGAACGGCTAACTGCTGGATTCTTCGGACTGGAAAAGGTTTCAAGAGGTTTCGGAAAAGGTTTCGTCTATGGTTTCAAGCTTTCATATTTTGTCATTTGTGTCAATGTCGTCGAGTTTTTATGTTTGCTCAATATTAAAAAAAAGTATTTATGCTAAAATCTGACACGAAGCAAAACTGCAGGCCTTTGTCAAAATGCATATGACCCGCAACCAACCCAATATTTTCCAAAACCGAAGGATCTTCGATAACTGAACAACGTTACGTTAGCATAACTGCCATCAAAGTCAATACGACGGACACTCGTCTCAACCTCATTGCGAGTTGAGTCAACTAAATACACAACGTCTTTGTAATAACTGTAGGCTTACTGCAGTCTTAACTGGAATTACTAACCACCAAGTTCCATCCATCAAGAGTGGGACATGAGATATAAAGCCCTAGCACGAGAATTAAGCGCGTTCGCTAATGCCAGAAATTCATCGTTGTTTTTAAGGGGGGTGCTGTTTGCTAACAATGAGCTTTATAAGCCGTTTCTACTGAATTCTCTGGCGAAAGGAGTATCTGGCAAAAATGAACAACCAACCCAAACACTATGGCGCGGGGCCCAATGCAGTGCATCGGCTTCAAGGCCAGCCCTGCGTTTAGATATGCGAAACGTTGTGCACACAAGTTGCCTGTCTCGTCACTACTATTCGCTACTGCTGCTCCGCTTCTTTTGTACTTTGATGCGATCACGCTGGAACAAAAACTCAACGTGGTCTCGGTGTCCGAAAAACCTATGTGGGCCATGCAGCTAGTTCAACAGATCGAACCAAAACAAAGTAATTAACGGGCACCACTATTGTGTTCATATAACAATGCACAACTGTCTGTAAGTTCGTCTTACTTGCAGATTGTTCTGTCAGCTCTGCGGAAAAACTAGGTTCAGTAGACTTCTGCCTGCAAGAAAAACGTACATTTGGGGATGTTAACTGCATGTGAACAATACGTTACAAAACGTTTACGAAGCCACTACTTACAGTTTGAAGTTCAACACCGCACCAGCATTCACCAAAAGTGTTCTGTAACACATGAGAATGGTTTTTGAAGCAAACTTCTGACACACAACACAAAACTTAAAAAACTTGTCAGGAACGTTTAGTGAGAACAAGAGCACAAACAAAAACTGAAACAATCTGTATATATACTGCATATGACTTGGTATATATCGGCTTGCACTGCACCCGTTATGCATTATATCATGTTCACCAAGTAACTAGCCACGATAATGGGTTAGTATATACATGCGTTGGATGAATTAGCAGAAAGACATGGACAATATTTTTTTAAACATAGAGCTTATGGAGTGCACTGAGGTGCAACGAGGTCTACAACTCTGCATGGTGCTTGGTAGGTAGGTTTGTTGCTAAATTCTGTATTAATCTTTTAGCCATATCCAAAGCTTGCACACCACTGGATCCTTTCAGGATGTGGAATTACACAACAAAAATGATACGGTGATTCTTTCAATCTTTTAAAAACAGTTATGATTCGGACTATGACAGGCAAAGTAATGGGTATTTTGTAGAGCGTATGGTGTTGTTCAGCACAGGAATGCTGGATGGATGTTGTAGACATGGGTGTAGTGCAAGAACAATTAGTGTGAGAACGACTACCACCCGAAAAGATAGTAAATTTGAAAACTTAATCAATAATTCCTGTTATTTGGAACTGCATTAGCTATTTTTACAAACAGAAAAAAAATACAAACAGAAAAAATACTATATATGCTGGATATTATCTCTGAGCCCAGTGTTTACTTCAGTGCACAAATGCCAGGAAGCTACTGAATACAACACAAGCAAAATGCAGTTAACAAAAACCACTTTGATGGTCTCGTCAGTATTGACAGCAAGAATCCAAACATTATTCAAGAATATTTGCCAGAGAGGTTTACGGTATTGAATTTCAACTAGTGGGCCATGGCCATTGGCCAAGTGGTAGGCCATTCCAGTGGGCCACAGATCTTGGCATAAATCATAATGAAAGCATTATGAGTAGACCTACCATACGTCGCGGTTTGGCTGGAATTGTCCCGGTGTCCCGTCCTGGTTAGCAAAATGTCCCACAATTTCACTTCAGCGAAATTTTTAAAATGAACTCTAGCCCAATGATGCATTGTTATGAAATAATTCCGCACAATAGCAATTTGTGATATTGGGGGCTTATTGTTGCATCATTTTTCCATTGTCTTCAATGGAACTACAGCAACTGCTGCAGTTAGAAGCCATTTTTAATGCTTTGAGAATGCAGGATAACTTTCAGTTAGCTTTGAGTCATTTTATGGTGAAAGTAAGCTAGAACTTGACTTAATGCAGAGTAATATGGCGGGCTAACAGTGCGGCATGGATTCCTTTCACAGATAAGTGCTAATTAAAAGAGGTTAAGAAAGGTCACCTTGATTAGCCTACACTGCAAAAAACTAGTTCACAACTAGTTGTCCTGGTTTAAGCTTAAGAAATTATGTCAAGTCTAATTATGAGACTTGTACAATGATGTTATTATGATCAAACAAGACATAAGAAAGCTATTTTATGAGACAAATAGCAAGTAGCAGGTAATATTACGCTAAAGTTGCAGGAATGTTAAATATATGAGAATAACACTTTGACAGCTGGCCTACGAATATATCGTACCTAGATTTCAACCTAAAACCAGCAGTTTTTAGTTGCCTTACCAATGCCATAAGCTCCTCCGTCGATTGCACAAGAGAGCTGTTCAAGGGCTCAAACGGATAGGCCAGTCTTCTAGTCTGCACTCGAAAAAAATTTTTTTGGTCAAGGGTTGCGGATTTTTTGTGAGTGACATCATAAGTGAAATAGTTTTGGGGTCATTTTGGCTCATGTTGCCTGGCCTATGGCCCAACTGCTAGGCCAAAGTGTTTCACTGAAGTTTTCATTGGAAACTAGACTTGAGTCCAAGTTTTTTGAGCCTTTTATCGACTTTCTAGTATTTCTGGTGTTGCAACCTCTCCGGTGGTGTTGCGTTGATTGTATGATTCACCACGAACGGGATGTGCGTGAAGAACAACACCATACATATATGTGGCGCGAACAAGCAAT
>JGI24021J15306_10005360_pt1 | contig 15233 bp, 9 predicted proteins | sample Ectturendosymbi1_FD_15306 | JGI IMG/M metagenome (IMG submission 15306)
ATTTCATCTGCGATTCCACCTGTTTATCACGCAGCTTACTGATGTTCCCGTTTTTGCCTGAACAACAGTACTTCGTGCTTTATGAACTGTTGTATGGTTGCATTTGTCTTTTTGTTGTAATGTTGCTTTTACAGTGTGATTTCTACCTACTTGCTATCATAGGTGTACCAGCAGGCAAATTTTTGGGGTGCGAAAGATTTTTGCTCGAATTTCCCAAAAATTGTCCGAAAAAATTTTGGGCCACTTTATATGCGATTTTCGTGTGATTTTGGTCGCCATTTTTTCAAATCAAAGCACGTTGGGCACCGCTTTTGCTCATATTTTTATGGAGTTTTCCCAGATTTTCTTGGATTTTTCGAAAGTTTTCACAAATTTTGTCCAGGTTGCCGCTGATTTTTCCTGGATTTTCAGGGATTTTCATCAAATCAAAACATTTGGGAGTGCGATTGCACCCCTTGCACCCCTTCCTCCTACACCACTGCTTGTTATTGGTAACCTCACTACAACTCCAACATATATATCATCAAAAAAGATTTTGAAAACTGGGAAGCTGCACCATTTTGCTTGACGTCTGGCACGTGTTGTACAGGATTGAAATAATAGGATAATAGGTGAAAAAATAATCGTTTTTAAGGAAAGGCAAACTCGAAAAACACCATGTAGATTTACGCAGTGGTTTGTTGGAAATGGTTTTAAAGCTAATTTTGCCAAGAGTGTCAGGTTTGAAATTCTACTTATTACGTTTTACAACCAAAAGGTTTTGCAGAAAGGATGAAGTTTACAGAAACGCTCTTCTATCCATAAACATTTTGCAATATTCTTTTTAGTTTTTGAAACATAATGAATTCTCACTGACCCGCAAAAAATGTGCGACTTGCTAATGCTTATTTGTGTCTGCATGCACGCCTTAGATAAAAAAGGTTTTAAAAGCAGAAATGGTTTGCAAAGAAAGGACAAGCCAAGGTTTTGGGTGGTCTTTATTTTCAAGTTCAAAGTGGGTTCTTTAACTCGGAATATCTTTGTTAGCATGACATCAGTTTGACGTCTGTTGAGTAAACGTAATGTGTGCGTTTCATCTTGTCTGTAGGCGTGGCATGAAGATACAAAAACCTTGATCAAAGGAGTGGTTAACTGATGTATTCTAGCGGGTTCTAAATTGATTCATAGCAATAATACCCTGAAGTTACCTGACACTGACTCTAGTGCCATGCTTCTCCAGTAGCTTCAAAAACCACATAGTATTTATTAAAGCGTAACAAGAAAACCAGATCTTCGTTTTTTGGGGACTAAAACAAGCGATAATTCATACATGTTTAAAAAACAAAAAATAAGTTTATTTTGTTGCGTTTTTTATTGCAATTTTCCAAAGATATTCATCTTTAGGTCATTCTGATGTCTCTGCAAGTTTCAGTCAAAAATCTCAGTCGCAGGTACAATGCTGCCGCTTTGTAACCGTATCATGTGGCCCCTGATAAATATCTAATTAGCATTAAAAATTCTNAACACCTCTTAACAATTGAACCACGTAAATCAGATTTTTGCTGTTATCGATCGACCCGAAAAAATTACCCAAGAAGATACGCACTGTACGGTCTTCACGCTGCAAGGAAANTTCTGCTTGACCCCTTTAAACTCGCCGCCTTCGAATACCTGAATACACTCTCGCTGTATACAACCTTTAGTTTGTTAAAGCAAACGCTGACAGCGCATACTTAGAGCGAGTTCAAACATAGGAGCCCAGCGTACGGTTTTAAAGCTGTTCGTACTGGGCCAGGTTCGCCAAAATGAGAATGGTATTACAACAACTGAAACTTAAAGTGGTCGTTTACGGAACGCGGAACAAGTCAAATTAATCTACGTGCCACGAGACAGGTAATGAGCGCTTAAAGAGGATTTCGCGATGTTCCACGCACTTCAACTCAACAGTTATAAAATTACACGTCAGTTACTGACAAACATACAAAGATTCGGCGTCTGAAGGATTTTTCCAGGGCCAGGCCAATAGTGTATTTTCCATGGGTAGCCAAAAATATTTTTGCAGGGGGAGCCAAAAGTGGCAATACTGCATTTTACCTTCTCCGAAACTTAGAAAACAACATTTTCATTCGAAAAATTTGATGTAAAAATGTCAAATTTCAAAATCCAGGGAGGCCAAAGCCTCCCCTGCCCCCTCTTCCGACGCCCATGGATTCACTGAGATTTGAGGCACCTTTTTCACAGCGTAGCCAATAACAAACTAAAAACTAAAAAATAGGCAAAAAATCTTCATAAATCATAGTTTAAATCCCAATATTAGGGTTTCAAACCAGTGTTCCCAATAAAAAATAAAACCAGTATTGTCTTATTGTTCGGTGTCGTTTTAGGATTTCATTTAACTTTAATTGCATCGTTGGGCTCTGCAATCTGGTCAAGTAGGCTGACTTGAAATTTTGTTTTACGCTTGAGGGCGCTATGGAGAAATTAATCGAAAATGCAGCAGTGCTTCAGTGATTGGTACACGTCAATCACTTGTTTTTGTATGTAGTTGTTTCACAATCTACCCGTTAAGGTGGCCACCTGGCAAGTGCAAAGGGCGTGTGAAGCTGTTGTTTTGCTGTTACAAGACTATTGCTCCAACAAACGCATCGTGCGGTAACCTCCTGAGGAAGATCCCTTGTAACACTTGTTTCATTGCACGTTCCATGAAGACGCATTCGGTCGAATATTATCTTGGCAGCGCAAAGTTAGAGTTAAATTTAAAAACCAGCGCCTTTCTTTAATACGTGCCATTTTTGACAAAGAGTGAAATATCTTGCAATCTTTTGAAATAAAAAGCAGCGTAAAAATTAGAGCAACCACTTTACTTCGTATTTTTCTCGAACATGGTCACATCCTATAACGAAATGTTTAATGACGCAACGGGCTGTACTGTTTGGTTTGGGTGTGTATAAAGCAAACCAAATTTTTGAGGTCAGCTTGTTCACACAACAATGCGAAAACTTTACAAAGGTCCGTAAACCTATTCTACTGCACGAATTGAAGGTTTACAGCATACTGTAGGTCCCAAAGTCTGGCTTTCGGGCTAAATATATTTAGCCAGCTAATCAGTGCCAAATGATTACTAGAGCTGGCCTGCCGGTATTATGTGGCACACTCAATGTATCAGGAAACTTGTTAATGCCCATACAAAAACGTTTATTGCTGTACCTTGTAGCATATGAAAAAAAATATGAAAAGATTTACTGTTATACAAGCAGGAAGATTTTTTCAATAAACACCAGTGGTGGCCCGCGGCTTTGTGCAAGTTTTAAAGTTTGGCCCACTGTGCATTTGAGTTTGACACCCCTTGTTTACAGCTTATTAAAGCCAGAAGAAGAGGTGTTGATCCTGACAAACTGCTTTTCTCAATTAACCACATTATTTTCAACGATTCAAACGTGAATAGCAGGTTCTAATCCTTTCACACATAGTTTCGTTTTGGAAGCATAGAAAGAATGCTAACACAAGAACAAGGGAAACTCGCCCTCAAACCTAGGCCAACATTTTAAGAGCTTCAGAGTTCCTAATGTTCGAAAGAATGGCAAACATGCAAAGGAAAGCGTGCTTTGTGATTGGCAATTCGAAAGCTGAAAACATAACGCAAGATGCTAATTTCAAAACCAACTAAACAACCCACTGTTGCAGGCAATAACCTGCAGTGACTGTTGCCTGCAACAGGGGTGCTTAAACAACCTAATGTGACAGTATGCGAGTGGTTTGATAGCGCAGAATGGCTACTGAATTAATATATTGATTTGTCAGCTTAGAAAACAAAACACAGCATAAGCAATACCATTTACAACATTTTTACAACGTAGGAAATAACTGCAATAAAAACTTGAAAAGCAATAACCAAAATGAAATCAACTTTTCCGTTTATTAAAACTCACATACGTACATAGTTTAAAATAAAATATATATTTTACACTCAGAGGCATCCTATTTTTGTATGGTATTACTGAGAATATTCCAACAGTTTATTCACACCAAAACTAAACTCTGTTTGTTACCGGAGAATTTCAGGTGCTGCAATGTATTCTGTTCTTCGACAAAGATGTGTTTTCAAGACATCTTGGAAAATTGCTTGAGCAGTACCTTGGGTCATTATGCCCTCAACAAGTAAATTGCAAAACTTTCACTAACAAGCCAACAATTTGACAAGATGTGCACTGCAATAAATTGCAAAAATTCTCCATCAATTAATATGCACTGAAATACGCTTCGACACTACAAAACCACTTGGAACACCCAAAAACAGCAAAATGCCTATCAGATCACGAACTTCTGTTTCGTTAGTGTCATATGTTAATCCAGTTCTGCGCTTGCAAGCAATTCTCAGATACATTTTCATTTTTTTGATTTGTCCAAGTTGCAATTTGTTATACAATAGTATCATCAAAATAGATTTCAAGGTGGTGTATGCCTCGTGGCCTTTACCCATATTTAGTTACCGAAACAGTACTATGGGGTCATTATTACCCCACAAATATATGAAATGCAAAATTTTCACCAAAGAGCCAGCATAAAAACAAGGTTGGACTAGTGGAAAAGGACACGAAAAAGCTAAAAAAATACACCACCACAGTAATTCACAACATTACCCAGTTGTAACGATCATATGAGGCTTGGGTCATATCGACCCCATGGTACCACTGCACGGCTAGCCGAAGTGTGTTGGATACTGCTCTCACTTCAATTACGATATAAAGCCACATCGTATAAGTGTAATAGCCATAAACAAGCCTAAATGGAAAACTTATTGTTAGAAAGAACACCCATTGGCTTTTTTTATAAATGCAGTTAGTGTAACACTGTAAGTTAATGCTGCTCGCAGATTCCGACTCGCCAGTCACTTGCTCTTTCAATTGCTTGTTTCTCATAGTAACATTAGTACAGTGCCTCCCAACTGGTACGACCTCCCGACGGACTAATCCGATGCATAAATTCAGATGACCCACAGCATGAAAGACAGTCATAGATTGTTATTTTACTTTGCACGTTACGTGGACTGCACGTAGATGATAGATCAACGGGTGAACTTACCTTCGACTTTCGGCTCAGTCGCCCTGCAAACCTCATTGTCTTAAAAATTATAACACAAATATTTTTTTGTAAAGATTTTATTGCCGGTGGTAAATGTGAGTGGATGCAAGTTTGCAACGCCCTACTTGTACTTCCGAATCGACGCAGCCGACGGGTGCCTCTGCATAGGGTCCAGACCACAGCATCTGGACAAAGTCTTACACGATTGCAAATATTCGCATTGCTTCTGCCAACTATGATCCCTTTTTTCATAAACGTTTTGAACTAGAGTTCAAAAAGCACTGAAACGCAAATGGCAGTGGACAAACAATTTTGAACATAGACTGCATGAAAAAATATTTGCATTGTTTGTTTTTTTATTTCTCGATTTCGTACAATCACAATCATCTTATTGCGTAAGAACAACTACCCTTGTAGAATTTTCCACTGGATTTCCATAGGCTTATAATCGTTTGTTGAGCTGGTGCAGTGCAGCTATATAATTGATGCTTTTTCATATTGCAAAAGAATAAGACATAAGTCACCTTTTTCGTCGCAAACAAAACAAACAATCAAGTTAGTGTTGCTATAATGTCAACTTACTGATGTGACACAGGCAACTCATTCTCTGACAATTGTAATTCTTAGACTAAAATCGCATTGTGCAACACCTTTGCACAGAGCAGCGATTGCCAACTTTTCCTGTTTAACGTTTAATGATTCACACCTATACGCAATGAGATTCAAAAAGAAAACAACACAAACATAGACTGCGCTAGCAAGATGCATTGATACAAATTAACTATGTTTTTCCATGTGATAAAAACTAAATTAAACCAAACATACTTTTAATGAGGAAGTCGAAAACTGTGATGTCCTACGGATGATTTGAGCTGCATTCATCCGCAAAGAGAAACTTCTTGTAGTTGGGAGGGATGGTTGGTTAAAACAATATGACAGTCTATTGGTTTGATCTGAATACAAGGTTTCATGCGCGTAAAGCATTTATACGGTAAACGTTGTTAAGATATTTGCGAAATGAAATATATGCGAAGTTAGTCAGACAGAAAATTTGGCTCACATTTGTCACAAAAAACGATCACAGATTTATCATATTTTTGAAACTTTCGGCGCTGACATGTAGTGGGATTGCGTCACAACAGTTATGGATTGTGTACTTGTGTCGCAAAAACGAACTGGCTGAGAACGAGGTCTGCAATCACGTTTACATGAAATTTATTTTCAGTCGATGCATAGGCGTATCCAAGGGGCGGCCCAGGGGGGCATGCCCCCTCTCAATTTTTAGCATATCTAGTCATTTTGTGCTTTGAGAGGCGGTATCCTAAACAAAATACTGTTGCTCGCCTGAAATCAAACATTTTGCCTCCCTGCAAAAATTTATTTGGCCCCCACCGAAATTTTGGGCTGGCTACGGCACTGATTCGATGCTATGATTCGCGAATGAACATCATTGCGGACCCTAACTGCAGACCCCGGAATGCATTAAATCTTTTCTCGCTGACCTCCTTCGTGTTCATTCCAAGAAAATGCATTAGTTCAAAAACCTGGCGTGATGATCAATTTCTGATATCGGAAATGTAGTTGGCAAACTGAAATCACCCTGGTAGTGCGTTTGCTGCTTTGACCCACTGACAAGTGGTTTGAAATTTAAATTTTAGCGGACCTTTTGCGCTCTTTGTGGTGAGGGATTTCACTTTGCGATCCTTGGTTATTGATCATGTGACATATACTCTCTCGGCTTGTAACCGGTCATTAGCCATGGTGACCCGTACGCTTAGAACAATCGCGTCAAGCTCAATAACACTGCCAGAAAATAATTACCAACGATATTTATGATCAACAATGATGGTCAGCAAAATTATTTTGAAAGGCCGAGCAAGCTTGTTCGACCTTGATTTCTTATTCATCACTATAGTGTTGCTCTACGTTTTCCGGAAATATCAGATTTTTTCAAGAAAATTCTCAAGCAACTAAGACAAAAGTTTTGATCGCATCCCTGCCCAACATTTGAGGCACCTCTCCCCGACTCCTACTCTATATTAACAGCTTTGAACACCACACTGCAAACATCCATGTTATGATCTGTATCCATCTCAAGACCCCCAAACCAGGTTAGATTACGAATGCACATCTTCTTTCCGCTAATAACTCCAAAGCGTAAATTTAACTCCAAAGCGTAAATCCAAAGCCTAACAACTCCAAAGCGTAAATTTCGATTGACAGAGTTTAAGGGCGTTGGCTCTGAAAGTGATGAAGGAATGAATATTGCGCGAAAAAAATAAAACCAAAATACACAGTCTCCATTTTTGCAGGAAGAATTCCTTGCTTTTTACGCAGGAGGCTCTCAGCTGCTTAGAAGAAAAAGTTCTACACATAATTTACTGTAATTGTTGACTGAATAGATTCAAATGCACTTCCTGTCACCCATTTGCGTGGTCGCCAAGGGCGTACGCAAGGGGGGTAGGTTGGGGTTAAACCTCCCTCCTTGAGGTTGATATTTTACAAAAACTTTATTATAAGGGAAGTGCATAGGGCTTGATTTTTACAAAAATAAGGGGAGTGCGTGTACAAGAATATGCCTATTGTGTCAACAAACTTCGCTTGAAAACATGAATATGACGTCAAATTGTGACGTCACAAAAAGTGCACATCAAATACAAATGACCACCATATGCCACTGAATGAAACCCTCCCTATGAAAATTTTCTGCGTACGCCACTGGTGGTCGCCGTGACTTATTCCAGCTTATTTGTCACTGCCACTTAACAACAGTAAACTCTAATACAAAATGAAACGAAGCGAAAACATTTCATAAGTCCATTTGTTAGTGAAAACTGAGCATGGATGATTGGGTACCTGTAATAACGTGTAACAAAGCACTTATTACACAGGTAACAATAACAGTTTCGAATGATCAAAAGAATTTGACCACACGTTGCAGAAGAGCAAAAGAGCAAGTACACGGTTCAACATGCCTTTTACTAAAATCCGGCTTTTCTAACTTTTCAAGTCTGTTTTTTCTTACTTGTCAAAACCAGTTTTTCTGAATTTTCAAATCCGTTTTTTCTTACTTTTCAAGCCGCACGTAAAATGCTTTAAAAACAAAACAAAGCTGCCGAACCATTTAATTTAACTGGGCCCGCGAAGTTGGTAACAAAGCTATTTTCAGAATATTTTGGCAACCAACTCTTCCTTCGTGAGCCACAATTTGCCTATCATTACCGCAAATGATACAAAAAATTATTGACCGGTCTGTCATGCAGGAGCAGGCCGCAAGTAGTCGCTGACCCCAAGTACACCTTTGCCGAATCCAGGGTCCGTCTACCCCAAGTTGTGAATTGCTGGGTTAGAGTATGCTGTACACCCATTTCTAAATATTTGCGTTTTCCAGTCTAATAGCGGAAATTTTACATCTACCATTCCATAAGAAATTATTTGTTGTTTTGTTTGTAGCGCCCGATTGCCCAATAATTCTTATGCAATATTGATGCAATTTTTTACTCAGTTTTGTGGCGTATTCTTTTGTTTTGGGAACGCTGTACCCATGCTATTATTCGTCATGAGTGTTGCCATGGCACGAGCGCGTGCTGCGGTGCGGTAACACAAAGCAGTTGCTTTGAAAAATGCGAGACAGCTATGCACAAGGAACTATGCTTTAAAATTGAAACATGTTCCCAAACGATTATGGTAAAGTTCAGTTTTAAGTGATCCAGCTTTGGCATAACCCTGGAAAGCAAGCGAAATCGTCTTAGACAGTATGTAACATCAACTTTCATCTCTTTTTAAATTCCTTATGCAAAGTACTGTAAAGTTCATGCAGTATTGTTGGGAACATTTTTATTTTCTAAAAATGTGTATTTACTTTGACATGCTTCAACGCTCACTGGCCAAGCCCATAACCAGAGTTAGTGTCTAGGTGCGTCATTTTCTTAAGACAAGAAATTTTTGAAAAACACTACGAAATTCTAAAAACTTGCTCATGGTTACAGCCGTGGCGTCGCTTTCTATTTTCCAAGACAAAATTAAAATAAAGTTGGTATAACTTGCCTTTGGGATGACATCGGCAACACAGCTGTTCATTGTGTGGGCAAGTCCTGCTGGCAGTGTGTACTTGCGTCATACTTTGGGAAATATCCTATCTTTCGTAAAAGAAAAAGTTTCTGAAAAAGACATTTACTTGCAAATTTTCTTGCGCTTGTTCACTTATGCACTTCGCGTGGAAATGATTGCGTCCGTATCTTCACGTAAAAACAGCCGTTGACAATGGAACGCAGTTTACGCAAATGCTATTCACCTTTGGTGAGGCACGTCAATAGCCGCGGACACTATATATAGCTTGGGTTGAAAGAGCCGCATACCACAGGCTTATTCGTCAGCAAGCGCTGTCACCACCTTTTGAATAACAATTGTGTTGCTCCTAACCCAGGGCGTTGTCTAGCAATGAAAGGTAGCCTTAACCTTTATACAGCCTAAAATTTTGGGAAATCCTTTAGTGACTGGGTGTTATTCGCTTAATCATCGCGAAGAAAAAAATTTCGCCATCTTGAAGGGACATTCTCCGTTTTCTCAAGAAAGGAAATATGCACGTGCAGGGTGAAACACATGACATATCCGCACAAATTCTATCAATAAGAACTTTGGAGAAATTTTCAAAAGATTTTTGCTTGTTTTTTAAGTGAAGCGCCTTTCATTCCAAAAATTGTTCCCTTTTTCAGCTTTATCGATGTTTTGTCATCATTTTACGTCTTTGTGGGAAAGCATTTACCTGCATTCTCACAGCGTTAAATTCCAAATTTTCTCCTGCACTTCGAAAATGATGCCTTTCACCAAGCTCATTTTGCTTTTTCCTTTGGCCTTTTGATACTTGGTATGCTGAAGGTCTTAGTGGCTGAACGGCTGGTATCCAGTGGTGGGATTCAGATTTTTCTCACTGCTTCTCTCAGGTTCTCTCACTCCAGGACTCACTAGCAACAGTTTCTCTCATTATCACCGTCTCCAGAGGCAACCATGCTGGTTGGCCCGATAAAAGTGCAAAGGTTGATCTTTGTGTCGCCAACTGGTACAGTCTATACCAAGGGAAATTATTGATTTTAATTATTNTCCCAACTTTAAAAAAATCCAGATAATGGCTAAAGCATAATTAATACACTGAGCGGACAATATCTGATTANTGACTATTAAAATGNAATGACAAGGAAAATGCTGTCGTTTGAAAAAATTAATANGGAAAATGCTTTAACTTGAGTCTTTCATTCATTATTGGGGCTACANAAACTAAATCTTCTGACGATTTTGTAGCTGCAACGTGGCTACAGAAAATAATAGCTACAGCTTCAANAAATACAGCTAAAATCTTAACAGCTACAGTGTTGTCTGCGTATGTGGAGAAGTGAACAAAACTAGTTGGTGATGATTGCCGTCGGTGTAGCCTTNGCAACGACGCTCTCGTTCGAACGATATTTCTGTCGAACCTGTTTTTAGTCCTGTTTTTCACCAAAGGTTAGTAACANNTCTATGAGAGATCTGCCAAAATAAGCTAAGTAAAAGGTGTTCATAAGGAAAATTGAGAACTCCTGACTTCAGCCAACAACCGGTTCTCGGGTTTAAAGAAATTCCAAGAATAGGTTCTTANGAACCGGTCGAATCCCATCACTGTTGGTATCAAATTTTAGTATACGAAAACCGCTATGGTCCTGTTGTACTGCTGCAGTTNAATCGCTGTGCAGGATCTGTGAANAATCAGTGCGTTGAAAACATGGAATCAACTAAGTATTTAAGCTAGGCATTGAGTTTGCCAGTACATTATTTTATCAACGAGGTAGTCGAACAGCAGCTAAACTCTACAGATCTAACAAAGTTTTGTGTCGTTGATGGGAATTATGCGAAAATCCGTGCTGACTGAAACCAAAACATTGTGGTACCAGGGAGAATTGCTGGCAAACTAACGTTATTTCCCTTAGACGGCAGCAGCTCAAGATAGAAGAAATGTTCACAGCAAGTTCAAAGCGAAATGCGTCTACTTTCAATCCATTCCAGTGGCGCAAATTAGCTGCTAGGTAATTCGGTAGACAGAGCGTGACGCTAGAGGAAAGGCGCTTTGAAGAGCAACGCATTGACGTAAGTTATGACGCAGCAAGGGGCGTCGTCTACGTCGCGTCTTCACGCACGCTATTTTGAAAGCTTGCGGTGGGACTTGTACGCAGTTGCAACTAATCCAAGCTTTTGAAATATCAAGAAAGACTTTTCTGACAGGAAACGTTTCTCCCCTAATCCATAAAACGGAATCAGTCAATGCTCGTCATTATGAATGTTTTGACTGTGAGGCAGTGGCGTAAGCAGAAAACTTTCATGTAGGGGGTTTCATTCAGTGGCGTATTGTGTCATTTGTATTTTGTGTACGATGTTTGTGACGTCATATTCATGTTTTTCAAACAACGCTATGGCGAAGTCTGCGCTGTTCAGCCATAGCAGACAAAATAACGACAATTGTTTTGGATAAAGTGAACTACCGCGGAANCCAATCTTAAACATGCGTAGTGGGCGAAAGGTCTGCAAAAAGTGGTGAGATGGTTTCTGGATGCAGACGATAATCCAGTTTCCCACTAANATCAACTTATTACTTTTTGGCCTATTTACAATCTTCCTCAAAATTTGCATGCAAATCCATTCCGTNGTATTTGCATTAAGTCNACAAATTAACAAGCAAAAGTATGCGAAAACAAGTAATCTCCTTTGCGAAGGTAATAAAAATTTTTTAAATATCCAGCTCAAGGTTTTTTAACCCCACCCCACCTTCCTTGCGTGCGCCCTTGCTGTGAGGTTGTTCATTCACTGTCCTGCACCTCTGTGTTGAATTGGCGCCATAGGNCTGGATTTTTAGAAGCAGAGAATAAACGAACGGGGTGGAAGTAGCAGGGACGCACGCAAAGTTTCAGTGGGTGCATCACCATGNCGGATCCGCTGCGCTACATTTACCGGTATGTTGCTTGAATAATTTTGAAGCAATTTTTCTCCTTTTTTCTGACAGCTTTAACATTTGTTCCAAAATTGATCATGAGGACTTGTGCCTTCTCTTTTTGCCAGTACTCCATCAGATGTCTGTTGAGATTGTCAAATCGGTAAATATTTTCTTAACTTGGTTCCAACCAGCAATCAGAATCCTTATCAAACTAAAAAGTGATATAAATATCATATCACTGTCCACTAAAATACCATCGTTTTGAAAATGATTCCCAGTATAAGGTTGATCTTTTTCAACAGGATAGGCACTGTTTGCTCGAAAAAATCTTTAAAATGCTGTGCATATTGTACAAGTTCGTTGACAAAAATTTCTGGCAATAGGCATTTGCAAAGGAGTTTGCACCCCATCTATAAGAGAAGCATCTAGCGGGTGTTTCGAGTCAATACGAGTAACTGATGTTGCCCGACACCCTCACAGTAAGGCAAGTTTTTACTTCTTTTCAGCCATAATTTGATGAAGGTCGAAACAACATCTTAAAACGCTGGCTTTGTTTAAGTACATCATGGTTATTAGTGTTATAAGATATGGGTAGATGCGTATTGGAGCTTAGTTCGGATTTTTGTTAATTTGAAAAGCAGCAGTTTGGGGTTAGTGCGTGGTTACAGGTTTTGAAGTTTTTGTTGTTGTGTAAGTTGTTTTTTTGCAACATTGCAATCTCCAAACGAAATTACCAGCCGGATTTCCGGAAAAGACTTACCCGTGGAGCCAATTGAACTTTGTCTTTAATTGGCTTAATGCATGCCAGTGGTTGATAGCTTGCAACTGTCCTATGCACAAGTAATTAGTTTCCGCAAGGGTGACGCAGTCGAATATATCACGAATTGTTATGGAAAATGGATTTCACGTAACTTTACGCATCCTCAGTCCTGAAATCTGGAAGAAAATACTTACGGTTGAAATGCTGACTGACTCAAGCAAGAGTAGAGAAAACATACAGACTCTAGACCAGTGGTGCTTACCGTAGTCCAGGTGGACTGCCGGTGGTCCACATACCATTTATATTGGACTACAGGGAATGTTGTAATCGTAAAAATGTTGTGGCCATTTCACAAAGATGTGCTTAAGTAGCTCATTACTTTGAAGAATACAAAATATATATATATTTTTTATTACAAAGATGTCTACTGTAAATAGATTACTTTGTCTTTTCATGAAGTATTCGGCCGTCAGCCAAACGCATTCTTCTTTCACCAACATCAGGAAAAATATAGCTCTTTGCAGAACCAATGCATGTCTGGAGCATGAAAACAAACTGTAGAGTATGATCATTTGTTTTACGTCATTCCGCTTTTCTGCAGCATTCATCGTCGTTGACAAACACGTCCACTTCAAACATTGTTGAGCCAGTTTCGACTTGACATTTTATTTGTCAGTTTTGACTGAACCGAGGATGCTAAAGCGCGTACCTAGCAGCAATCAACGCACCTGTTTTACATCGCTTGAAAATTCAAATCCTCAGTATGTTAAAACTTCATCATATTGTTTTCTTAATTTAACAATTGAATAACTGAACCCTTGATTCTGTTAAGCTTTTTTGCGGACGAGCTGAAACGTCACTTTGTCATGTTCAAGCGTCGAACGCGGAAACAATTTTTCTGTTGGAGGAAATCTTGAGTAGGCTACTTTGAAGTCTGATTTGTTGCTTATGGATACGTGCGTGTATAAGTCTCAGGCAATCTTTTGTTTCTATAAAAAACATCATGATATCACTTCAAAACCCATTCAAACACCAGGACCAGATGGGACAGGTAGTTTGTCAGGAGCTTGGCAAGAACATTTGACTGATGGAAAAAACACAAGAGCGACCCCTTCGAAAATTAATACTATTTCTTTCACGGGGTATTATGCATTTTATTGCGCTACGAGTTTCGTTGGATTGTTTTTATCCCTAAAACGCCAATAGTTTTTTCCAATGATGAAAGACAAAGATGGTTGCTCCGCAACATTTTTGGAACATAATGCTGAAATCGACCTTCAGCCAAGCTCCAACGCATTAGCCTTATGTTCAAAGGTTCTTGCCCATACCTTACCCATCACTGCATACCATAAATCAGCCACTGAATTTGGCAAAGCGATCTTTCATGAATGTGCAACCTCTGCTCAGGCTTATCTGTAGCTAGTCGAGTTTCCTAATTCGCTGCGCGTCACGAAGCATAGAGGAAGCGCTCAACAGAGCTGGTGTAGTTCCCCACCGTATGAATGACATCTTCTCTTGCGCAGCTGCCATGTCATGTCTGAAGGATAACTTGAAAAAGCGAGGTGCTAATAGCGGTAATTACTGGTTTCATATACCGCAAGTCAAAATCCCCAAAGGTTGTCATAGCAGAATTTTCCGCCCCATGTGAATTTCCTCTGCAGCGAACGGAACGTATGTTCGAAGTTTACAATTTCATTCCCACAAAGTCAAAAGTTTCCGTAGCAATTCAACGTTTCTGCGCTGTATGTTTAGATTAGAGGTCCTGTTTCTGCAATCCCAATTAATACCCACCTTTCGTAACTGTTTTGTAGCACGACCTCTAGTTTATCTCTCCTACCTCTTACAGTCCTACAATACCTAAATTTGCATAGAACAAGATATAGCGAAACTCGGGGCTTTATGTTCACTTTTGTTTGCCATGCACCATTACCTTTGTTGGTAAGGTGAGGAAGTGTGGCATTCTGAGCTTTAAAAAATATTCCACCTCATTCAAAGCTCCATGCGACAAGGCATTTGCTTTCAACGACAAATTGTATTCATAGTTTCTTTCAAATTTGCTCATCAAAGTTTAACGCATATTTAGATGTGAAATTTTTGCATTTTAAATCCATAATCAGTTTGGAATAATCTTTACTCTTTTTGCGTATCCTGACAATTGGAAAGTTTCTGTAAACATCTTAGGCTGGAGATTCTTTGCTACGCTGGTGCTGTCGTCTGTTTACTCAACTGCTGAACCATTCACAGCAGATCAAACAAACTGCGCAATTAAAATAAGAAATCTGCAGTTGTCTTTATGCTGCTGGAAGGGACGGATGACAGGCTTGATTGAAAAACAACGTTCACAAACAAAATGACGCCTGTAGAGATTTATCACAGCGAATTATAAATTGCCCCCCAGGACACTGTTAAATGAATGATGTCATCACGAACTATTAAAGCAGATTTCACGTCAAA
>JGI24021J15306_10005361_pt1 | contig 15232 bp, 10 predicted proteins | sample Ectturendosymbi1_FD_15306 | JGI IMG/M metagenome (IMG submission 15306)
TTCATTGTTGTGCAATTAAGAAGAACGTTATTGTTGCATCACAGTTATACGATGTTGCCGATGTACAGTTCACAGTAGAGAAAGAAGGCCCCCTTGAGCTTTTGCAGCAGTGTTGCCAACCTTGCAGTTTTCCCGCGAATTTGGGCTTGATTTTTTTGTGGACTTGCGTTTTTTTTGAAGACTTTCGTGTTGCTTGTTTTTGGGCTTTTTTAAATTAAAATTGGCTTGTTTTCGCAGATTTTTGTTTGCGGATTGCTTTTTTTCAAAATTTATGGCACTTTTGCTGTTTCAATTTAATGCAAAACAAAGTTTGGGCGTGTTTTTGTGTAAATGTGCACATTTGGGATTGTTTTTTCGGATTTGCCTCCCTGCTTTTGTATTTAATTTGCCTGCTGTTTTCATGTTTTTTGAATTTTCCTACCAAAGGCAAGTTGGGCTTGATTTTTTCCGTTAAATTACCTATTCTAGGCTTGTTTACAAAGTTGCTTGCTTGTTTTTACAAAATAACCTGGAATCACTGTTTAGCAGTTTATTCAGAAGTATAATCTTGGAAAGTCTGTTCCAAATATTGTAATAATTCTGCGGATTTTCCTCACAATTGCCGTTAGTGTATGCTACCTGTGAGAAGAGTTTTTCGAAACTAAAACTGATCACGAATTACTTAAGATCTAGTATGAGCACCTTGCGACTGAGAAATCTTGCCACACTGTCTATAGAGCAACTATTGACAAACAATATAAATTTTGACATTGCCATTGAAGAATTTGCCAACAAAAAGGCAAGAAAAGTTACTGTGTAGAAAATTGCAGTTTTCATTTTAGAAATGAAGATGGTTCTAATTTTTTACACATTTTTAGTATTTTTCCCTATACGGCATTTTTGCTTTTTGTTTAACTGTTACTTACAATGTTTGAGTTTCTTGGTGTGTTTTTAAAGCATATCATATTTGAGCATGTGAGAGTACTGTAATATTATAATGGTGCACAAAACAGTTAATATTATACAAAGCTTTAAGAGCCAGTCACTGTGAAATATGTATTTTTATGGGCTTGGGGGCGCCAAGCTCAAGGACCGCCGCGGGCAGCCCACACTCTAGCTACGCCACTGCTTCCATGCGAATGGAAGTAAGACTTCTCTTTGGCTGAAATGCTGGCGCGATGACATCACCATCATCTTCCTCAATTTGCACCATTGAGGTTACAAGGTTCAAGCCCCCACTGAAGCGGTTCGATCAGACAACCGGGCCGTTCCGCTTCTTTAACATTTGTACGAAATCTCAGGAATCCGAATAGTGTAACTTTAACAGGAGTGGAATCTGCATGAAATTGCAAAGACAGTGATATAAAATATGCGTTTTTAGTTGTCCCGGAAAGCGGTTTGAAATTTGTTTGAAAACTAGCGTTTTTCATGTTTCTGGGCTAATTATTCTGAGCGGATTTGTTTAATTTTGAAAATTTTTTGCATTGCAATGGTTTCTTTTTCAAGGTACGTCTTCTGTACTGATGTAATTTTGAATCTCTTTCATTTGCTTCAAAGTAAAGTAGTTCGTTTTTGCTGATTTGCGAAGAAAAATTTTATCTCTGAACCTCGCATCCCCCGAAAAGTGCGGCTGGGAAAAGTGCGGCTGACTCCACCAGTTCACCTTCACCTTGGTTGCCCAATGGTCAATGGTCAATTGTTTCATATGACTCAGCCAACAAGCAGAAGCATCATAAAAGCCATCGCATGCAGTAAGCCAACCATTAGCGAACATTGGAGCAAATGAAAACACAATGTCACAATAGTTGATCAGTGTAAACAAAGAGGGGCGCTGTGTCATATAGGATTGGCGAAAGACCATGGCGGTCATTTAGTCAACCAACCCAATTATAATGAAATAACCCTTTCGTATTTCTACGTGCAATCCAGGATACTACTTTCTGACAACTAAATAGCTTGGGATAAAAGGAGAGAGCACTTATTATGTCACAGTAGTAAATATGATGAATGAATGTGGAGTGTGAGGTGTTAATATCAGCTGGACAGAATCAGCAATGTCAGAGCTTGCATAAAACATATTTTGTGTGGTTAAACATATACTTTTGATAAGGTTAAAAACACTGGCTGGAAGTAAAAGTAAATTAAAAAAATATTCATTTTGGCAAAATATATGCTGTATACTGCAGTATGGGCAAAAAAATTTTTTTGCAGCCGTTCGCCAACATCCCCATATTTGCGGCCAAAGTGTGTGCATGAAATTTTTTTCAAGATGGATTTACACCCTGAAAGACTCATTTTTGGGTATTTTTGATTTCAAAAATGGATTCCCAGACCTAAAAAAACCCTGGCACTAATTTTCATGCATTCAGCTTCCCTAGTATTCATGTGGCAACCAATTTTCTAAAAAACAGGGGGGGGAATCTCTCTCTAGTGACCAAAATTTCACATCGCAATAACTCAAGAAGCGTTAAAGCAATTTCGAAAAATTTTTTTAATCTTCATCATTTTTTATACTCTTTACGAAAAAGTACAAATAAAAAGGTTTCATGACATATGGTTACATGCAGTTTCAAATGAAGCATGGAATGACCCATATTGCTTGTTTTCGTTTCTCAAAAATTGTGTGTGCTGAATTTGTAATGCTGGTTGTGTTTAGTGTTTATTTTATACACATTCATCCCTTTGAACAAAATTAAGTTACCAATGAAGTTGCTGAATTTTGAAGCTTCAATTTTATTTTGCTGGAAGATTTTTTGAACTAATAGAAACTTGTGTTGTACTTTATTGTGAATGGTGTTTAGGAAACAGATGCTTTTGATTATATGTCTTGTCATATGTGGGTGCCTACATTCATATTTCATCTTTATTCATTCTGTGTTAATGCATTCTGTATCAAGTAGCTCATATCATTAGACCTATTTACATGGTCAATACTAACAAGTGTGCTCAAAATGAGCTATGAGGTCAAGAGAACTCAGTGCCATTTTGAACGAAAATGAGAACATTAGAGCTGTGTGTTTGCATGGAGCTTCAGAACAGCTGGGTTAGGTGTTCTGTGCTGTGGTCCTTAGTCTAGTGGCATCAGCTTCGCATTGTACACTTGAGGTGGCTTGCTAGCTCTGACTGGGATGCTGGACTTGCTGGAGCAACAACGTTGTGAACAGCCACCCTAGTCCTGATACATTCAACCACAGAGTGTTGCACTCCTGTCTGGTGCTACACTGCTCATACCTGCCTCGTTTACCTTGCCATAAACAACGCCTTGCGAATTGTGACTGGATGCCTGCGTCCTACACTAGCGGACAATCTTCCTATCGAGCCTGTACACCTGCTCCATTTGGCACTCACCTGTTCACCAAGTGCGAATGCACGGCGTCTAATTATATATTGCAAAATGTTGTTGAAGGTAGCTGTACTTTTGTTTCATGTCAACATAGTAGCAGTGATGCTTGAATCAGCCTCAACCATGTAGTCTTCGACAATTGTCTGAGATTATGTTGAAAATTATGGGTGTACTGTAGATATTACAATTGGCATTTATTGCCATCAGCATAAAGCTACATCAAACAAGGGTGGTGTTTGTTGCAATTGAAACATTGATCTATGACAAGCCTGGCCAACCCGTGGCTTGCGGGCCACATGTGGCTTTTTGCATGGTTTCATGCGGCTCTTACGTAAACACCATATTTATTTGTGTAAAAGTCCCAAATTTTGTACCAATTGTTCACCTTGAAAGTCGGGGTGCGACCTACACACAAGAACATACATAAGCGAGAAAGAGATGGGATGATGTTCATGTGTTCCCATGTGTATGATGTGGCTCTTTGCGGCAACACAGTAAGAAGTGAGGCTGCTGGTCTCTGACTGGTTGGTCACATTTGATCTACGATGTTGTCCAGTCACAGGTATCACCTTTGCCAAACATGTTGATCAACAGAGTGCAGTAACAATAGTCATAAATGCTTGCCTGCTTACTGTGCAGTGTAGAGGAAGTGTGAATACATATGCCAGCAGTTATTTTTAACCAGAAATTTTCATGCTTTCTAAAAATTGTTTTGCATGATGAGCAGAAAACAGTGAGTATGGAGGGATGCTGATATGTGAGGGATGCATGGGAGCAATTCATTGTCGTGGTGCCTTTGTATCACACAGCACTGCACCTATTGATTCACTCAATAAAAGGCAGTCCATGCTCGAGGAGCTGAAGATATTGAAAAAGTAAGGTGCCTTATTGTACTTAGTCTGATCTCCTTTTTAGGTATGTGCTATTGACAAGTTCTAAGTGCAAGTGGGAGTTTTGCATAAAGCTATATCCACACGGGATGCTTCTAGTGCGGTGCCTCTGCGACTGGTGCGGTGAGTTTAATGCGCCATTGTATGCACACGTATGTGCATGAAGCGATGCATTCATTGTGCACAGCTTGGGCTGCACGAATGGTTGAGACCTGAAATTTGGCGATGACGTTGGTGTGCTGCAGTGCAAGACTGTGTTTTACTTAAGTTCTGACATCACAAGTGACATATTTTCAGGGTGTTAATAATTTTGTACACCATACTGTTGAACAAAGTTACACAAGACTTGTGGCGGTACACTGCATAAAACCTTGNAATGACTGGTTACATGCATTCAAAATAAANGCCAAATTTAACTTTGTACAATGCCTCACAAATTATTAAAAAAGTAGTGCTGTCCAGATTTCAGACGAACAAAGTATTGCATTACATAAAATTTGCATGATTTGTTGCTACATGGATTGAATGAGGTTTGTGTAGGCCCTCCATGGTCATGGCGGCTTTGTTTTAAAAACCATTTGTTTCATTTCTAGAGGGGCTAAGTATCAAAAAATTAAAGCAGCAATAAGTGCAATTGATGTCACACACAATCCCATAACAAAATCACAGCAGGGGAATAAACAACAATAGCCTTTAATTGGCTTTTGTAAGACAGTAAAACATCACTTATCAAAATGTGTGGTGTTTGCGAAATGTTACCCTTTATTTTATCATTCTTGTACTCCATATGTGACAGTGGTTTTGCATGAACAAGATTCATCAACTGTTCATTGATAGTTACACAACTTACTTTCAATTACAGTTTCAAGTAGCCTACTGCAAAAATACACTCATTTAGCATGACCGTGCCCAGCACCTAGAATGGCCTACAGTAGATGGTAGATTATGTTGCACAAATCACACCTTGCTTGGGACGAAAACTTCAACCAATAGCTGATCAGGTAGGCCGGGTCGTGGCGGCTTAAACAGTACAGCAATTTAGTAGCTTACCCCACTGGGCCTACTGAAGACTAGATTAATCTTTCGTAAATCCAGTGTTTTAGATATCCATAAACTATTAGCAATTGTTCTGTGGTTGTTCTGCATCCTTTTCTTTATCGCAGTACAAAAAACTTAAACAATGTCTACGAGTACATCCTATCACCGCTCTTTCCTGAACTCTGGGCAGTGAGTCTGATGCGTCAATATAGAAACAGGTTCTACTCGAACGCAGCCCCTACCAGATGCATCAGAAAAGGACGTGACGTCATAAAATCAGACGCATGCGCCCAAAAAACGCAGAGGACGCATGCCATGTGCATATAGCTTTAGGTAATTTACATCTCTGGCAAATTTGATGCTGAAGTTGAAAAATTCTGTCGGCATTGTTACCAGAATAATCATTTAACTTGGTATATATGCTTAAAACTTACAACCAGTGATATTTGCCAACAAGAATCTGCGCCAAAATTAAATAAAAGGTTTTTAACACTTTTGCTCTTGACCAACGTTGATCTATGTCAAAGGCACACTGACCACTGTTCTTGGCCGACGTAAATCTACGTTTTAGTATTGAGAAGTTCGTGCCAGTGTACATCTATGTTTCATGTGATATTTGTTGCTAGAATTGGTCTAAAAATGTGGTTCTAGACTGAGTTTAAGCAACATTAGGTTTTAGACTGAGAATCCATACCCTATGTGATCCAGAGGCTGTTTGAAAGCATGGTATTTTTGAGTTGGTCTACCTAGGTGAGACCATCTTCAGTGGACCAGGACTGTGGTTTGTGTGTTGGAAGTGCATTGATATGCTGTCAAATGCTAGGAAAACATGAAATAATACGGTAGAAATGTTTCTGTAAGTATATTTAGGCAATTTGATGGAGTTCAATTGCTTAATGCCCGACTTAGGTGCTTCTTTGTTTAAAAAAGTGGAACTTTTGTACAAAAATTGAGGCCAGGCTTGTTTCAATGGTATCTAACCTAAAATGTTTTGAAAATGATTTGATATGTTGGCAATTGACTAGTGTAAAGGCAACAGAACATTTGTCAGGTTCACTGTTGTAGCCAAAGCTGGAAACCCCAAGAAGTATCTACCTTCTATGCAAGCAGAAGGCATTTAAATTTTCCGTTAAAACTGTGGATGTCATGCCAGGGAAACCACCTGGTAACAAAGGTGCTTAAAGCTACCCAAGTATACCCTGTTACTTAATGGCATGCATCAAAAGTCAGCAACGGTCCATGCATTTCACACTTAGCCCTTCAAGGGGTTCTACCTCAAGTTATTCACATTTTATTAATGTCAATGCAGCTGCAGAAGCCATAAATATTATCCAGAAATGATATAAAAGCAGATTACAAAATAGAGAAAACATGTGTCCAGAATTAATGCCAGTCAATCAACAAACCTGCTTTCCACAATTCAAAACCTAACACAATTCAATAAGTTACAACTGACAGTCGCACACAGCGTATGAAAAAAAACTGCAAAATTGAATTGATAAAATTGCAATACTATTTTAAAAAGCATTTTAAGGTCCTGGTTATAAGCATTCCCAGCAATACATATTACAGCATTCTTTCGAACCTGTGAATCAAGCATACCACTGGCACATTTACTCTTTTGAAAATGGTGTGCGGATCTCTTTACTGATTGTGATGGGATCGCTAACTTCAGACTTGCCCAAACCTTGGCTGAGTATGCTAGCAAAGTAGTAGTACAGCAAAGTGTGCTATGGTGTATTCATGTATTTTTATGACTCAAATCACAAAGTAACACAAGCATATCAGAAGAAATTTTGAAAAGCAAAACACCAATGAGCAGAAATTAATTGCATGCTGATGAGTGTATCAAGTCTTCAGGTTTGGCCAATTGATGTTAACATATATGGATCAAAAAATATTGTTGAAAGACCTTATTGGTCAACTGCTCAGCCAACCCTTTTGCTAGCGCAAATCAATTTTAAAATGAATGTTTCACATGTAATGAAAGAAGAAACCATGCATCAAATTATTGTTAGACAAAATAGGTAAGCAACAACAGCAAAACAGTGGAAAAGCATGCCTATGTACAGGGATGGGCAACTGGAGAGATAAAAGATATAAAGAAAAAGAGGGGCACTAAAAAACAGTATTACAGAAAAGTGACAAAAATATGAAACAAATCAACAGAAATGTTGCCAAAATGGCAGGACGTTTTTGTATTGTTCTCAAAATGAATAAAGGTGGGAGGGATTTCAAATTTTCAGGAATATTAGACTAAATTTTGGGACCAGTATAGTGTAAAGAAAGCTTACCTGGAGACGTTTTCACTCAGGGTAAATGATATTGTTGCAAGAAAGCAAGCAAGCCTTCTGTGAAATTTGTGGACTGATGCAATGCCAGAAAAGTGGTTATCAACGTGTTTAGGCAGTTGAACATTATCAAAAGAGTACACATTTAGCAACTGACAATTTAAAAAGTCTGTAATATTTCAAACTTCGTGCTTAGAGTATTTTAGGTTTATCACATTTAAGATTTCTTACAACTTTATTCTGCAATCTAATTATGAGTAAAGAAGCTTTGTTGGCACTTTCCCAGTTAGGTATTGAATAAGTTAACTAGGAACTACAAAAGCAAACAGATTTGAGCACTGAAACATTGATATAGTGATTTAATTTGAACAACATTCCGCATGGTTTGGAGAGTTCTGACACCAACTTTTCAATATTAGGCTTTGAACTGGGTTTATCATCAGGTATAATGGCAAATATTTTCAGATACTCTGGTTTGGTATTGGCTGATGATTAATTGAAACTGAAAAATTGATAATGTTAGTGTCTTCATGGGCATGAAATTACTTATGGAATATATTTGATGCATATATAATTTGTTAACACAAAGCCAGTGATCAATTTATTGAGCTCATTGTCAACTATTTTTCCAAAATTTTGTGTTGTTTCTCTGAGATATGAAGATTTATATTCAGCATATAAAACAGCATTTAGGTTAGAGGTTTTTACAATGTCACTGATGTATAAAGAATAATAAAGGCCTAAGGACGGATCCTTGGGGAACACTGCATCTTGCATTAAAAGGAGATTTATTATCTGCTATTTTAGTACACTGAACCCTGCTGCCCAGGTAGGAAGCCAGCAGTTTTTGGGGTGAACCTCTTTCTTCATTGTAAAATAATTTTTCAAGTAATATATTGTGATCAACACAGTGAAAACCTTTGCTCAAGTCTTAGGAACAGAGTACATGTTATTGGTTTGTTCTCTTTATTACAAATAATGTCATGGCAACAATTGCTGCAGGATGCTGGTGCAAAAGTGATATTGCTGTGGGTTGAGTATACAATTACTTGCAAATGGTACAATCTTGGCACTGTGAACTAGTTCTTCAAAGCTTTGGAGAGGATTGGAAGTATGGATATTGGTCTATAAATCATTAGGAAATTTGGTAGCAGCCAGTTTAGGATTGGATGTGATTTGAACTATTATTTAAAGATTGGGTAATTCAAAATTTGCAATACATTTATTTGAAACTTTGGAAAACCATGAGGATAATATGTTAGTTTTATTTGTTGCAACTTGTTTTCTGATTTACTGTGTAAATCTTGAGTTTGTTTCTCTTTTCTGCTGTTGGTTCAGCCTTTCAACATTTCATCTGAAAGAGAAAAATTATGAAATATAATAATCTGATTTTGATTGTTTCATATGACATAGTTTGAAGGTTTTCAACTCAGGTATGTTTCTTTAGATCTGTTTCTGATCTGACTCGAGATGAAATCCTCAAACTGAATGCTCGAACATCGTTGGTGAAAGGAAAGTAAGTTATGATTGTTGACTGACTTCCATGGTTGTGTGTGTATGCTATGCATTGGCAATCAACCGTCAGTATTTCCTTTGCATCAAGTTTGGGTGCTAAAAAGCGTTTTGTAGCCATTTGAGCTGTCTGAATTGTGCATACTGAGTTTGGAGATATTGGTAATTACACACTTTGCTTCACGTCTGAAAATGTAGGTATGCTTTGAAGCAAGTATCCAATATCAATTGTTGTTCCATAAGCTGCTCAAAAGATTTGCCAGGACAGTAACGAAAGTTTGTTTGTTGGATTTGGTTATTTTCCCCAAAATATGTTGCTTTTGCAATATTCAAAACTCAATTGCAGCTTAATCAAAGTATGCTTTCAATGTAGCCACTTCATCTCAAAATATGTTTTTTTTCAACCACAAACTAAAAAACATTGATCGTAGATGTCTTAGCAAATGTTCTGTTCTTTTGTAATAAAGACAATGAAATTGGGTTCTCAGAATAGCCGCTAGTTTCGTCAAAATACTAATTAAAGTTGCTTTTATGTCAAAATTGTCTCAAAGTTTTCTGGACTGGTCATATTGACTTAGAAAACAAGTTAGATTAGCTGCAGCCAGCTGCTTTGATTGAGCACCTGGTGATCTATTGTGCAAAATTTGTACATTTTTTTTCTATCGCCTCTCTTTCCTCTTAAACTTGGTGCACCAGTGTCATTTTTTGATGCTTGGAAATTCATTTCCATATTGACTTCTTTGTAAACTGTTCACGTTTTTGCAGCAGCACAGTCTCATTCATCCTAACTGCTTTGAAGGAAAGCTTGCTGTGTCTCATCTCATGTAAGCCGTGTGTTTTCAGCGTGGAATTGGCTCATTCTATGATTCATTCCTCTTTGATGGAGGTGTATGATTTTGTGACATGTCAATTAACTGCAAAAGAGCAAGAACTGAACAAAAGCGTTGCTGACAGAGTGAAGGAAGCGGTCGAAAAGGCGAATTCCACCCGAGATGCTTTGAAAGCCCTCAACTCGCAAACAAGCCAGGTTTGATTCTGAAGTTTATTATTGCCAAGTACCTTTTGCCTGTTTACAGCAAACTGTGATAGTTGTGCTAACACCGCACTAAGCAGGGCCAAGCACAGCCGTAGATATAGTCTCGAACCCTGCTTTTTGGACGACCTCTGGGCGGTTTGTTTTCGTTTCGTTCATTGGACGACCTCTGGGCCGTTTTTTCTGTTTGGTGTAGTCAGCTGGACTTACCTCGCCAGTCGTTCGTGGGGCATTCTGGCGATGTGGTCGAGCCATCGTATTTGGGATCCCTCTTCGGAGGAGAAGTGACTCGACATTCCGGGCCATGAACTCTTCATAAAAAATCCCGTCTCTGCCGCTTTGCATTTGGGATAGCATTTTTTCAGTCATTATCCAAGATCACAGATGAGGATCAGAACAAAGACTGCTTTGAAAGCTGACGACATTGTAGTAAACTCACGTAACACTTTCCAAAGCTTATGCTTTCTAGAGGTCGATGCAACCATTCGTAGACATGTTTGGTGTATTCCCAACATTTTTCGAAAATTTCTTGTAAAGTAAAGATTTGATCTGCAGTGCTACGTATCCTCCAGCTTGACTTCAACTGATTCGTGGCATCTTTTATCAAGGCACTTGTTATTCACTCTTCTAGAGAGGCTATAAGGAGGAAATATTCCTTGGTAGTTGGTTCATTTCCTTCTGTTTTCTTATGCTTGGGAAGGAGTGTTGCCTCAATGGCCGATTGGAAAAGTTTCCACCCATTGTCCAGATGGACAGTGTCAGAGCCACCGAGCTTTATCCAAGAGATTCCATCCAGGGAATATTTTTTGGCTTCCTCGACCAGTTCGTGCTCTTTCCCTGTGGGTGATGTTCCAGTTTCAAGTTAGGTGCAAGCTTATGGCAACAGTCTTTCGACGCATCTCAAATCAATTTACTGTTTTAAACCAAAGCGACCATCGCTTCAGGTGTTTCCGAACAGTTTTCTCTCAGAAAACATCGAACTGCCCTGATTCAGTTTCTCATTCGTAAGATCACACATTCACAACCCAGCGCAGTGCCATGACGCATTTTATTTCATACATTGAGCTCGGACTCTGGACACACGCTATTTTGTAAATGCCTGCTGTTTTTCGATGCTATTGCAACCATCGTGTTGGTTTTAACTACTAGATTGAAGGGTAGTGGAGGACATGTATGTACAGTGTGTGACGTTGACAGGAATGCGACGCTCTGACGAAACGATTGCTATCAAACCAAGATGTGACGGAAAGCAAAGCATTCGCTGAAACTGCAGCTCGCTTCGAAGAGGTGGGCAAAACGTTTCAACGTAATGAATGGTCTTTTGATTCTTTAAATCTGAGTCACGGTGTGTATTGTCGGCGCTTGTTTGTTTCGTCATAAAACGATGAAAGCAAGTTTTATTGGGTAGAAAAACAATAAGGAATGTGCCTGGATTCAGTTTCCAGTAGAACACTGATAATCTGTAAGGTCGATTTCGCTTCCGACAAGAGTCAGAACTGTTCGAAAAGCGAAGGTTTTTCCCATGAGATATAAGGTCAGAGAACGAGGTGTCCTGTTAACTTTGCGTAATGCGTACATGGTTAACAATGACTACAAAAGTAGCTTTGTGGAGTACATAGGTCAGAGGTTCTTACATTTTTTTCAGTCGCGCCGCCTTCGGCGGTACTAGCGCCTCGCCTAACTTCAGAATCAAACACAAAACAATTTATTTGCCATTATCCTGCTTTTCAACAATATGTCGCTGCCATGCTTGCGCCCCCCTAGAAGACCTTTAATGTCCCCCACTGAAAGAACCCAGGACGTAGACAGCACCGCATATTTGAAGATTTTTGAACTTAGGTTGCGTGAAGTGGCTTTCTTTACAAAAGTAACTATTGACAATTCCTCTGACAAAATTGCTTTGGTGTCCATGACTCATGTCGTTGCATCAATAGCTTCAAGGAACTGTCGATAAGATCCACAAGCTGATTGGCGAAGGCTTCAATTCTGTTGGACCTTACCTGTCATCAGTGGATTGTGGAAACTTTCGTGAAGACAGCATCTGCATCAAGAACTTTAGGTTGGGTGATGTGACGTTCCACTTGTCAGGTATGCAGACCTGCCCGAGATGATGCAATTGCGTTGCTGCAAAGCGAAAATGCGGCTGTTTATTTTTACCTCTGATTAAGTCACTTAATCACGTGTATTGTTGTTTTCCTGATTGAGTGTAAATAATTGCTTTTGCTTCGATAAAGGCAATGCAGCTGTTATTGAAACTGCTTTGCAACTTTTTCTGCGCAACTAAAAGTACAATGACAAGAAGTTTCGCTCGATCTTCAATCTTCCAAACTTTTGCAAATTTGTTAGAGGCTGATATTTTCTATAACTGGTTTGCCAAGCATAGTGCAAATCCCGATGAGATGAAAGCCCCTTGTGCTGTTACAGTCGTACAGTGTGTACGGATCGTCAATGCGTTGTAGTACAGTGCACAACGTCTGTTGTTGCAGTGGGATTCAATTAATGATTTGCTGTCGCTAGGGCGATACAATTTTTGCAACATTGGTCAATTGTCAAAGTGTGACTGGTGTTGATTTGGTCAAAACGAAACTTCACGTCTTTGTCGTTGTTAAAATACGAGAGCTCCTCCAGATGTTTAATCTGCAATCCTCACCCGACCACTGGAAAGTATAGAAAAACGCTCCTTATGACAAAGAACGCTGTGTGCTACTTGCGTGCGCTGTGTGCTACTTACGTGTGTAAGTGTGCTATGTGCTACTTGTGTGTGTAAGTGTGCTTATTGCGCTTAGAAATACTGCGCGACGATGAAGCCATCAGAGATGAATTGGACGCTCCGCTCGAAAAGGGTTCAACCTTTGCAATACGTGCTCCATTCCTCCACCGCAACATGTCCGGTCTGAAGCAGGCTGCGATCACGGTGCCCCACCCTTCAGTGGCCAAGCACGGACAGTGGCTTTTAGATGTGTTGGAATACCACCTGCTGTGAGTTGAAAGAAAGCGAATGCATGGTTTGTAACAGCTAGATAACAAAAGTCAGTTGAACACAACGAAAGACTCTGTGCAATGCAATGCTTGATCCGGATATAAAGGTAAACTACTAAAGCTGCATGGCTTTCCCGAACAAAGCTCGGGTTTTGTATTTTAACAACTAACTTACTTCAATTTTTTAAACTCTTAGACTTGCCGCGTCGTAAGAAACTAAAGGTCGGTTCAACTTTATCCGTTCAGACAATCGTTGCAACGAGGTTTGCTGCCTCAGATAGCAGAAAACAAAGTTACTTCCTGGGCCGATAACTCGTCGTTGATCGTTGCTGAGTTGAGGGAACGCTCGCCAAACGTCATCCGGTGCGTCATCTCGCAGCCTGGAGGTGATGAAAGGGGGAAGAGGCGGCGCCGAGGGGTAAGGGTGCTGTTCAAGCAGGGACGCGGAGAACGGGGGCATTGCCCCCTGTCCTTCTGAAAGGGGGGCGGCGGGGCGAATGTGCCTTTTCAAAACAGAATAGTAGGTAATCTTATGGTTTATAAAGATTGACTCGAAACAAATTTATTGCAGCTATTTCGCGCACCTAGAAAATTCAGAATGGTTTTCTGTAATTTCCGTTATTAATTATTATTGAGATCAATATTGTTGCTGAACAGAAACAAGCATATTGGTAACGATTTTTTGTTTCATGTAAGTTTCCATTGTCCTCAAATCTTCAACTGCCTTACAACTGTTCCGGTGTCCCTGTGTTGAAGATATACGGTACTTAAGTTGAACTGTACAGTAAATATTTGGTAGAAGTCTTGTCGAGTCGATAAATAATAAGATAGCCTCAGTTGAGCCTTATAGTTGAAGTTTTGTTATATATATGATCCATGGTTGGTCTGCGTGTGTGCCCGCAAAATTTATTTTTTAAAATTCTGAAATCGATGAAATGTTCCAAGCTTCTCTCTTGCAATTGTTGTTGTTTTTTTTCAAATCTTACTCGGTCAGGATCACCATCACGTGATCATCCACGCACTCGACCATAGCGACATGGTTCCGATGAAGACGGCGGTGACGTCGGCGAGCAAAGCGCGTTTCTACGAAGCCGACGATCTGGCGAAGAGCATTCCTCCCCTTGTACGGCAAACAAACCATTTCTGCCGTTAATTCGATAAAAACGTGGTTATCCTTTTTAACTTACAGGAAGAATTCCGATACTTTTAAGTATATCTTTTGGACTCCTTGTACATTCTCACACTGTCCCTGTCATGGCCGCGGTATAAGGGGTACATGGTGACCTATTGAAAGGGTCCACATGATTTTCTTATGAACTAATACATGAAGTCCAAACAGAGGAATTGTCTTGAAACAGTAGATAGCGATCTACGTTGTGCCTTATGTAATACCACTCCCAACATCGAAAAGCTTGTTAGCGATGAACGCATCCAAAAGTCTGGAAGCAGATCTACAGTAGCGTAAACTGATGTAGATAGAACAGTGTATTAAATGCAACGTGTAAATTGATTTTTGTGTCTGATTAATTTTTTTGTTGTCTACTGGGTTCCACAGAGTTATATGAAAAGGCATGATGGCCCGCGGACGAAAATGAGTTGAGAGGCCCTGTTCTAATGTTTGGGAGGCTGGCTGGGTGACTCATCCATTGCACTACCGGCGGCCAGCCACTGGTGTTGAATTTACTTGGCTTTTGGCTCTGATATTAGTAGCTTTTGGACTTGTTACTGTAATCTGCGCAATTGCTCTGACCTTGCTTTAGTCGTTTTCGTTTTTTCACTTATAAGCTTTTGCTTACAAATTTGCTGGACTGAAGAAAGCGTCACTGACCCGAAATCGATTTCCTAGCAAAGCAAATTGCGATCAGATTCGTCTGTGTCACCTTTGTGGTGTGTTGATGCATCTTTTTTGAATATACACTTTAAGTTTGATTTTGGTCTCGAGTAAACTGTCACCACGACCAGGTTGTGGCACNGTAGACATTTTAACCATCGAAATTTTTGCACAACTACAAATTTCAGGCTGTTTGGTACATTTACATAAGTTTCAGTTTATTTATTTACAAGATTCGGTTTTTATATTTACAAGTTTTAAAACTACGAATTTCGGGCTATTTCACAAGATTGCCAGACTTAAAAGCTTTAACTCAGAAACACTTTGTTTATGGTT
>JGI24021J15306_10005362_pt1 | contig 15232 bp, 13 predicted proteins | sample Ectturendosymbi1_FD_15306 | JGI IMG/M metagenome (IMG submission 15306)
CATGGTTCATCTTGTCTGCTTGTTTATGAAAACGCACCTGCTAGCGTTGCTGCAAGATACCAAGATAGCTGTCTTGACTTGGTTCGTTGCTTTCTGGAGCAAGTTGTCTGCATGCGTGAGGCATATAACAGCGTTTTGTCAACACTTACTGAGGCCGATTATATCGGCCATAGAAAACCCAAATACCGGCCGATATATTGGTGTCGGTCTATCTCTAATTTTTATCAACGTGGTTGTGAGACCATAAGCACATATAATTGCTTCGAAAATAACTTTTCATCCGGCCAAGCGGCGGTTGCAAGGTGCGTTGCGGCTGAGATCACTTCCGCCACCAGCAATCTGGACCAACCTGTTAGCATCCGTGAAAATGAAACCTTTTTTAGGCAATCGTAGACGCACTTAAAGCAGAGGTGGAGCATCAACCTTGCAACTAATCTTAAACTTAAAAATTTAATAGGAATACCGCAAAATTTTCCCGTATCATTAAGAGAGTGCTGAGTAAACCAATGAAACTGCATAAATACGTTCAACGAAGTCATCCGCACCTCAGCTAGTGTTGCCAGGTGCTGGTTGTTGACCAGGACCGTTCGAAACGTTGTGAGAGCTCCTTCGGACAAGTCCGGGAACATCAAGAAAAGATGCACGCTGGTCAGATAGCCGACAACTGCGTCTCCTAGGAACTCGAGCCGTTCGTTGTGTTCGATGGGGGACAAAACTGGCCGCTGTTGGCCGAGCCGGGCCATGATCCGGATTAAGGTGGTGATTCCGCGCTTGCGTGTGTATCTGCAGAAAAATAAACCGCAAATGATACAGTACAATATCCTGCAAACTGCATGCATGTGGCTTAGTGCACACTGTGGTGCAAGTACGCGTAACAAATTATTCGCTTTTTTTTAACATCTGCACGATGTGGAACAGGGTTTGGCGACTGAAGAGCGACATGTGGACCGTCTGTTCCACTGAACAAAACCCCCACTCTTCGTCACAGCAGTTACGTGCAACCGACCGTTTGTGTTTTGCTGCACGCGACTCACTCCAAAACTAATCACCGATTTCAAGTTGTCGTTGAAAGAGTATCGCATGAAACAGACAAATTCGGACCATCCCCCCAGAAATTCTACATGTACACGCGATTGATTCCTAAGCAGCAACCATCTGCTACGGCCCAGGGTCGATAACGTTTTTGTCCGAGCGGCGCACAAGCCGTACATAACAGTTCGAGGGTCGAGCATGAACTCCTGTTCGAAAATAAAAGAAAGTCAAAACATGAATGTTGTTTAATAACAAAAGTATATTTATTGAAAAGAATGATGAAAGTGCTTCTTTGATTTTAACACAGTGGGAAAATCTGGCTTCAGATGGGATGTACCCAGGGGTGTAGTGGGGCGGGAACGCGTGAGAACGACGTACCCGCACCTTTTCAACGTTTTGCTTTAAAATGAGCTTTAAGCTGTTTCAAAATGACTACATTTTTGGATGCGTTCCCACACCCTTTGCGTTAGCGCTACATCCCTTGATGTATCTAATACCTAAATCAGTTACACTTTACCGACAAATGTATACGCCAGGCATAACATGGCCAGTTACAACTGTAGTCGAAAAACGAAACTGCACTGTAACTTCAAACATTTTTTTTAGAATTTAAGACTATAAGGTAACTGTCCTCACTTATAATGAATTGAACTGTCTCCGTATCTGGGCAACCTCAGTCCACAATTGGAAAGAGCGTTTCGAACGTGATCCGGGTTCAAGCCAAAGTTCATCTGGCAACTCGGATGGTTCATTGCGTGCTGTGAAAACAGTGGGTGTTAAAATGAACTCCTTGACAGATAGAAACACAGAATCATAAAAAATATGCCTAGTCGGATTTCCGTAGGCAAGAATTCGACCAATCGAAAAACCGCATTTTGAATTCAATTCAAAATACACCGCACGAGTAATGAAGAACTTCTTTTCATTATCAAGAATGTAATTTCTAATGTTTCTCTCCATCAAAACTGTAAATACTCACAAAGGTGAAACGAAAATCTTGAAAAAGTAACTCACGCTCAACCACTTTCTCTCTCTAAAATGATAACCAATCTTGTCCTCCAAGGTCTTCAAACACAAGTGATACCTAAAACGAAAAAAACATTTTAAACAAATATGATTCACAATAAAAGCTTCTTCTCCTGAGACTCTAAAGTAAATTGAAAATACAAAAAGGTGACCAAAGCGGGAATCAAAACTGAAACCAAAACGTAAAGCGTAATCAACAAGCACGAATCTAAAACACTTTAAAATAGAACTATTTGCAAAAAATGAGTTTTTATGTTTTTATACATAATTTTTTTTTCACAGCTGTCATAAAGTTGTTCCTCAGGAAAAAGATGCACGAAAAAAATCGAAATGAGTAATCACAAAATACGCGGCAACAAACTTTTATCCAAAATAAGAGAACATATCAATCGATACAATCTAGACGAGATGCTATGCGCATGAGTCATGATTGCAATGCGCTGCCGAGTGTTGCGAAACTAATCTACAACAGAAAATACAAGTAAATGAGATGTTGAGGAATTGGGGGCCGTTGGAGCATTGAACCTCCTCAAAGTGTTGTGTGCGTAATCGGAATGCGAAACGAGAGTCAAAAAAGTCAGAAAGTAAAAACCGATGATTAAAAACAAAGAGGAATAATTGCGGGTCAGTAAAGCTATGTGCAACGCTGAGCTTAATTACGAAATACGCGCAGCTTGTCAAGCCACAAGCCTCGCACCAACAGCTCAATTAGAAAACCATTCAGCCTACACAGGGTTTGGTCAGACCTGAGGTGGTGAGTGAGAACAGGCAGAAGCATGGCGTGTTGGCAGACGTCGGAAAAGATTCCGGTTCGACGGAAATTCTTGCTACTCAGCTCAACGGTCACTTCCCGCTGCATGTCTTTCGCTCTGATGGACGAGACAATCAACGGCATAAAAGATGTTGTGAACAGTTTTTTCGCAGAGATTTGCCACAGACTATATAAGGAATTTTTCCAATAGCACAAGAAGGTACAGCGCAAGCCCGGAATCGCTTTGCAACGGAACACGCACGCAAGTTAATGACGGGTTTCAACCTTGTCGTCCGATGCGCGGTTCATTTTTCTGTGGTGCGCTGGCTGCAAACCAAACATGCAATAAGAGTGAGCCACGCACCAATCTTAAGGCGTCACATTTTCAAAAGCAACGCCAAAACTGCTGGAGCAGGTCTTTTGACAACATCGTGTGAAAAAACGCTTGACAATTTCCAACAGGTTTATCCAAACCTCCGTATTTTCTGCAGTGCGTTCTGTCGTTCGCGTAATTTCTTCTTGTCAGTCGGCTTCACCTTCGGTGAGTTGGCCATCAGATGGCGCTGCTTGAGATAAGCTCTCCAGATCCGCTGATACCTGACAGGAAGAACATCGCGATGGCGTTCGGCCTCAACAATGATCAACCAGTTGGAACACACTTGTCAAATGGGTAAACAACCACACGAGCCGCAAAATCTGCAGCGCCACGATAAGTTTTTTTCAGATTTTCAAAAATCACATTAGAAAATGCTGGAAAACTCATGGGGCTATCCCATTTGACTTCTTTGGGATGCGAACGGTTATTAACTTACCTGAGCCGATCAAAGACTCCATCGCTGCAACGGAACGTCCGTGCTACGCCACCGAGCAGACAACTCACACAGATTCAACGTATAAGCGCATTTTTAGCGAGTGTTATTTTAGTCGTCAGGCCATTTTGTTACTCACGTGGGATCACCCGCGTAGCTGAGGTTGGCCGGTCTGATTCCGAAATGCACGATCATGGGGTAACGGTCGTCGACCGGATGTGTTTGCTTCGACTTGGACTCGACGGGTTTCCGGTCGTAGCGATCGAGTTGATCGACCCTGAGCGAGCTCGGCCTCTTGCCAGGATACGTCACTATCATCCCACGAACCTATAATGCAAAGACATGCAGCGGGTATTGTCGTTACGCACATAACGCGAAACTCCACGAGAACCAAACAGCAACCGCCCAACACCGTTGGTCAGTCATCGTTCGGAACAACTGCGTTTGTACAGCGCTGCCTTGCAACAATGACCACTTTCAACACCTCATTGTCTGTGACCACTATAATTTTAAAAAAACTTCCGGTAGCATGGCGGAATCACACCGTTCCACGCAAAACGACGTTTTTATAGACAGACCATTCTCACAACGTCGTATCTAGTCTAGAAAACAACGGGTTAAATCGGGTTACTTCAGAGTCCAAAATAATCCCGTTTGAAAAAATCGCAATGCCAACGAATTGCTCTCAGAGGCCATTTGAGTCGATTTTAGGGTCGATCGTGTCCATTGAAACCTACTGCGAGTTCAAATAACTGTACGTTGCTGGAGATGTTGCAACAAACAGCAGCGGAAGATTTTTGTTTCAAGTTGGTTTCTTAAGTCAGCGCTCAAAATCTTAAATGGCGTGTGTGAGTTGCCAGCCAGGAGTTAAGTTGCATTGAGCTTATTGATGCAAGGTCCTGCGCCCGCCAATCAGCAGAAAACCTTGCTCACGAGCAAGGTAATACGTCACCTGTGCAGTACAACGTCACAGGGAATAAAAGCCTGTACAGTATTACGTCACAAGATAGTTCTCTTTCAAACTACGGTGTGATTGCACTGCTTGAGCAAAATCGCGGCCGAAATGAAATGTATGCAACTACAAGCGAAAGAAAGAGATGTTCGCAACTGCACTGCGCAAGTAACTGAGGGCCGCGAGTGCAATACCGGTGGTGGATTATGTTTCACGTGCACGTAAAGCACGACGTCCTTCTTGGACAAGTCTTTTGGTCCACCTGGCAGCGAAAAGTCTAATAGCACTAACCTTTTCGGTAAACTTGAGCCAACCGTCGTGAGAGCAAGTCCTCATATTCAACAGATCGTCGTCGTCGACGAGAAGTTGGTCGCTCTCCATCAAGTATTCCAGCACCTTGCAGAGTGACAATAGCTCTTTTCCGTTGTCATCGATGTTGCGAACAAAGCGAGGATAGAATCGGAACTTGCGGTAATTTTCCGTAGCAGAATCGTTCGGCCATCGCGGATCTTTCCTTTCCCAATCATAAATTTCCAGTATTTCTCTGCCAGAAACAGCAGCAATCACAACCATGAATCACTGACCAATATTCACACAATTTAAACCATGCGATGAAATTGTGCCACCCGACCAAATCCATAACCGAAAAAGCAAAAAAACATGCTTTTCAGTCAGAACTCGTATAAATCAATCAAACGGCAGAATAGCGCTGCACGAGGACGAGTTGGAATGAAACTTCACAAATTTCTAATGACAATCTGCGTTTTTTAATTTCATCTTAAATATATATGTACCTTTTATTTTTCTTCGACTAACTCAGAAATGTCTATCAAAATCAGTGGTTAGTATGGTAGTGGACAAACACGAAAAAATCATAACTTTAAAACAGCCTTAAGAAACAGAACACAAATGAATAGGTTACCTAAATAAGTAGCTGTGAAATAAGTCAAGTCCTCTCATACAAAATGTCTCGGGTGGGGTTTCTTCGATGAGGTAGATTGTGTATCGGATATGAAAACGAATGATGTCACAAAGAGGAATCTGAAAGATAGACAGCTCGGAACCAGCATGTCTGTAAAGGCAGGTTGCCCACTGCAGTTTTGTATCACTCAAGTGCACACAGCGTGCGTGCAAGGGTTCCATGACAACTGAGACCAATTTATTTGATACCAAGTTCCGCTGACACCTGTTCATTTGAGACTGCATTCACTCACGACCGCGTTCGTTTTACAATATGTTTAAGTGCAGTTTTGATTTCCGATTTTGCAATCTACCTTCCACTTTTTCAAAAGACTGTCTCAGACTTTCAAGGGTGATTCTTAGGTTGAAGTTTCACGTTCCAAACACCAGAAAGATTGGTTGCCTTTTCGAACCCAAACAGGTGCACAGGATGGTGAACCCTGTTTTTTTCGGTCATAGACCGATTTTTCTGAAATGATCGAAAAAATTAAGTCAATTTGGACATAATGTCCGAAAAGTTAGGCTAATCAGTAATTTTACGGCGAGTTTTAATACTTGTACAGGACAGGACAAATGATCGAAATATCTCAGCGAAAAAAAAACAGGGTGCATCTAGTGTATGAGCGCACAACAATCAGTGGTGCTTGAGCATTTCCAACCATTCTCATGCTGCGCTTTCGATCACAAATTCACTCGCTTTGAATTCGATTGGCGCGTAAGAAATGAATGTATTTCCAAATAGCTGTTCTCGAAAAATGAATACAATGATCCCGAAGTGAACGCAATCGTGGTCTCAAGCGAATGGGTTGTTGCAGCGTCTCGGTCGGCGCGGCATTGAATGCACGATTCACCACGAACGGGATGTGCGTGAAGAATAGCACCCATATGTATGTGGCGCGAACAAGCAACAAAAGAGTGATCGCGGCGGGTGATCTCTCTATTGTTGCTTGCTGCAACAGTTCGAAGCTTTCCGTTCATGCCGCTCGAGCGCTCCGATCGCAACAGGGTCTCAAACGAACAAGTCTCGAATGAATGTGATCTCAAACGAAATGGTCTCAGCTGTCTGTGAATCGCGTGCACGTGATTGCCTGGGTCGGCCAGCAGGAAACACTGGCAACAAAACAACCGCTGCGCTTCGACAGATCTTGTTACCATAACAACGCTGGCTAAGTTTGATTTTGAAAAGCGACTTGGATCCGCACATTGAAAGCGAAACTTGTAGCTGTCGAAAATGCCCACTCACTCGTACGGCAACCAACTTCACTCACATGAGTCAGTGGCTCGTGCGAAAATATCGAAAATCCCTCGAAGTAGTAGTCGTGGCCTTGATGTTGGATAGTTGTTGGACATGATGTCATGAAGTTCACGGCTGGTCCGACTGCCACGCGGTAGTGATAGAGTTTGCCTAAATTGAGCACAATCCGCTGTTTAAAACTCTAACGCAAGGTCAAAATCCTGAACGCACATAATAACAACCGAACTCTTTGAAACTCCAACCTATTCAACCAGCAGCATATTACCGAACGTTTTGCATTACAAAGATACACATTTTTAACGAAACCCTTTTACTTACCGATATTATTTTTCATTGGGTGGCACACAGGCGGACATTTTTCACCAGGATATAAGTTGTGCCGTATTCCTTTCGTTCTGGCCTGTTCAGCGCAACGACACAACGGGCCATCGTTCGCCTGGTAGGGCTCGTTGTACCTGGGCGATGCATGAAAAGTCTCAGCAACTGCACTTGACAGCCGCTGCCGCCCACTGTATGGCAGGCTGGAAACGTAAGATTATGTCACACGAAAGCACTACGTCACAACCGCTTTTTTCAAGAATTTCTCCAACAAGGGGTCTTGAAACATCATTGAGTCTAACATTGTTGATCGGCGAACAGAAAGTTTACTCAAACAAAACTTTCCGCTGCCCCACCAACAGGTTTATTTCAAACTGATGCCAACGGCTGTCAAACAAGTATAGTGAAAAGCTCTCGTCAGACTACCATAGTTCGTCATGCAGCCGATCTTCGTGAGCTTTAAGTTTTCGAATCGTGTTTATGAGTTCCCCGGCTTGATCCCATTCGTCAACCTTTTCTTCGTCGGCGAGAGCTGTCTCCCCGTTGTCAAGCACCTCTTTAAGTTTGTTCAGGCAGTAGCTGAACAAGATAGCAGCTTTTCACATACAGGAGCTGTATGATACAGGTTACGCCAAGTAACCTGAACTTCCGGGAAAACAGGCCATGCCAACTTCTACTTACTTCGGCACACTTGGGCGAAACTTGTTTATATATTCTTCAAAAGTCATGGAGACCTTTTGCGCCTCATCCAGCAGCCTTCTCGCGATGGAAGACGACTTGTTTTGCTGATGTCGAGTTGCTGTTGAAAGACAAGAATGGTGATAAAAGGTTGAATTTAAATTACAGGCACCGATCGATGCTGTCATGAATCATGGTGTATGGTGTAGGCTTCGGTATGAAAAAACTAATTCAGCGTAGTCCAGCTACTTTTGACCTACGGGCCATTTTACAAAAATGTGACAACCCGCGGGTCACTTCCAACAAAATGTATAAAACAACAGATCCACGAGATTTAAAATTGAAGAGAAAAGGTGAGTCAAGTGAAATTATTGCACCACTAACAATATTGAAATTATTACACCTTTGAAATTACAAAAATGTCATTGAAATTATTACAAAATAGCAATAAACAATCTATTACCATTCTCTATCAGTGCGACGCCTGTGGTTGAGACTTCTCTGACACAATCGTTTCTTTAACAATACCAATATGTTAGTGGCAGCAAGTCGGAGACAATGGTCTTTCATTTGCCATTCAATTTCTGTTTTAGATTAGACTTGCTTCATGGTAGGAAATGTACTCTCACACACGTAGGTGTTTCCAAAGGTCGAGCGCGTTTTTAGGAACCTATCTATTCCTAGAAGCTCGCTACAGTCTAGTCTAACGCCGTTAGTATTGTACGCTGTTATCAACGATGCTATGCTTGTTCTAATTAAAATTGCCCACTGTAACAACGTAACATACATACAACAATCAATACTGAGAAAGCTCGCGGGCCTTGAAAATTCTTTCCGCGGGCCAGTATTTGGACCACGCTGACCTAATTCATGAAACAAGAATATGTTAATAGCCGTCAAATGAACTCATAACCTTTATTTCGAAAGGGAAATACTTTCAAAACGCCTTGTATCAAATCTTAGCTCCCCGCAAGAACAAAAATTTGATATGAAATTGAAATCCATTGGAACTAGTCGACTAATGAATTGAGGTAAACGTTATGAAGCGTAGCATAAATAAGGGTCGTTGTGTGTGTGTGAGTTCTACAACCTTTATCGCAAAAGACGTCACATTGACGCATTTGAACAAGAAGCAGCCAACAACATTGAGCTAAAAACTCACGATTGAAAACATGATTCCACTCCCTAATTTTGGTAGTAGTGGCTTGAGCGCTCAGGTTCTGCAACAATAAAAAAAAACGAAAGTTTTGTTTGACCGTTCGCATATCACGCAACAAGCAGGCTGTTGCAGATAGTGAATCAAAGCAAAAAAACGCAAACAGCTTACAAACGGGTTAGCAGAGCTTTAGCAGCACCTTTTAGATATGCTAATGACACTCAATCTTGCGATACATCAGGACCGGCTTACTTCATTAAAAGTGGCATTATATACATAACTCGGATGGAAGCAGAATGAAAATATCTGATTTGATGATTCGACTTAATTAAAGCAACTTAAAACATTTCAGGTTCGAAAAATGTAGAAACGGGGCGTAGACTTGACATATTCCAACGCAATAAGGAAGATGATTGAAATTAGAAAACTAGGTTTGATTTTTAAAGAGATCTGTTCGTTCTCTCGTGTCATCGACGGACACATTGCTCAGAACATCTCAATGCAGGTACATACGCAAAAACGGATAATGTTCTGAAAACTAACTGATAATCACAATCGTTGGGACTGCACTCGTTTTTTTACGCCGTCCTCCGTAACATTACACGCGTCTTTAGTTATGAACAACACGATATCAAACTACGTAACCAACGCTTTATGATGACAAAATGTACAGTTTTATCATTAGTGGCACGAATATGGTGCTACACAACTATAAAACAGGGATACCTAAACAACCGCCAGAAAATTCGACACACGTAGAAGTGTGTAGAAGTAGGCGTTTCAATGAGTTTGATAATTAAAACACACCTCATACTTCAATTCTACTGATTAGTTATAATCCTTGACAAGCTAACAATTAGAGCCTTACCCCGTGGTTTTGTACTGGTCACGCATAATGGCCGGCCCTCAAAAGCAATCAAAGGCAACATTTTAATCATTTTGTATGAAGTCTTGTGAAAGCATCACTATCACACTCCAAATTCCGCTAAATATTCAAAACTCGATCAATATCGTTGAACACGCGCCATAGTCTGCACATCCTAAAACTCATGGCTCAATGCATTGATTAAAGATATCTTGTTGCGCAAACATATCATCTATTGGTATAAAAAAAACACTGCACTAGACAAACCGTAAAACCAATTTGATAAAGGATACTAAAGTGCTCCTTATCTTTTAAATCTGTCCTAATGCTGGAAAAGCCTAATTTAAGAGTTTTGCAAAGTCGTGTAATAAATATGAACGCGTCAATAAATGATTTACAATTACATGAAACCACACTGGACAATTCGAAAAACAACTATTTTCGTCGTCGGCCAAAATCTAATGAAGAATAAAGACAGTTGTTGTAGATCTTACGTTACCTTCGACCTTTAACGATTAAAGTAGTTGGTTTTTGAAACGTCCAAAGATTTCATTCAAATAACTGATTGTTACTTTATTATTTCTTCGATGATCACATATCATTTTACGAATTAACTTTCCCAACAACGTACGTATAGACAAAAAGCTGCATTACAAGAACTTACCAAATTGACATCCTCATCGCCATCGAACTCCATCCCAAAATCTGCGCCAAGGAATTTGAATTAATAATTTTAACCTATTGATTTTGGTACACAAGCACCCAACATCTGCGACGAAATCAGATCTATGCTAAGGGGCGTTTTGCATCGTCTGCAACGTCGCTGTTTCTCCAAGCTCTGAAACGCGATCTACTATTTTCACACCGATGATTTGTTGTTTGCAAAACTCACTTCCCGTATCATCAACCGGAGGCCGCCACAAGTCTTTGTGTCTCGATCCCAGCTGCTCCTCAAATCTAGAAGAATAGTACAAATCCTTTAGTCGAACGAGCCTTTCAAAAAATTTTGCCAGCAAACTACTTAGCCTTAGAACAGGGGTGGGCAATTAGCGGCCCGCGGGACACATGTGGCCCGCCACAGCGTTTTCAGTTACCAGCGAAAGCATTCAGAAAAAATTCTTAAATCTGAAATTTCCTCCAGCTTAGTGCTGAGGCTAACTTGTCAGAGTCTTGCTTCTATTTCCACTAGAAGGTACGGCCCTCCGCTAAAAGCGGCCTTCCAAAAGGGCCCCTGAGCGAAATTACTTGCCCACCCCTGCCTTAGAAGATAATGTTGTAGAACAGCAGACACAGAATTAATTTTCGTGCGAGTGCACAAACGTAAGAGCGAAACAAAAAATGAAGACGAATCAGACATGATTAGAACGGTGTAGCCAGGAGATATACGAGTAAATGGCAAACACAAAAAACTTAACAGAAATACAATTTTTGCAGTAGGTGCAATCACGCATGGTTGCAGTTGCAGGCAGAATTGATAATTTTACGGCACACGCCGGCCGAATTTTTTAAGAAATCGTAGATGAACTTTACAGAAGGAAATTCGTCCAAAAACAGATAGCATTTGTCAGATGCTCGCACGTTGCGACAGGATGCAGAAACTTTTACTGAGTAAATCATAAGCTGTGTTGTTTAGCATCTGTAATGCCACTTTGGCATTGAGTTAAATGGATTTTTAAATTGAGCTTCATTACGATCGCATGAACGTTGAAGTTATTCTATGTGTCTCCAGGTAAAAATATACTACGAGGAGAAAAGACTTACACAAACTTTGTTACATTTGACTGGAACCTTTAATGGTTTCATGGATTGTTGCCTTGAGGTGAGGAATCTAAAATATCCCGTGTCTTTATTTCACTGAAGTTGTTCAGGAGTGCTTTTCAAGAGCCAGACAAACAAGCGAAAGTAAGCATTTAATAAAATCTTCGAGAAATAGCCCAGTGTATCAGAAATTTCTAATGTCCACGCTAAGTGGCGTAGTTGAGACTGTGACCTCCACAACCGAGCCTTGCTGAAAACAAGTCAGCAAGCCCAAAAATTTTTTGGGGGGCGAAATGTTTGATATTAGGCTAGCAACAGCATTTTGTTTGGGACATCGCTTCTCAAAGAACCAAGGTATCAAATAAGTTAGATATGTTAAAATTTTGGTGAGGCCATGGCCCTCTGCTCCCCCTTGGCTACGCCTATGAGTGCCGGGTCTTGAGATCTGAAGATTTGTCGGCCTCGCCAAAACTTTTCTTGTATTTCTCATGAAAAGATCAACCTTTCTGGGTTTTATCGTTGTCAAATTTTACGCATTTTGTCACCTTTTTTGGTTTTTCCTTTCCTGGAAGTGTTACGAGGTCGCATAGGTGGAGCACACCAAGTCTCGAGGCAAGAGGTTTGAGAGCAAGACTGGCAGCCGCCAAGACCGAGACTAACGAAACGGGACGTGTCCCGAGACCGAGCCTCAAGCGCAAACTATCAGTTTCAGATCGCTGCAATCTCTTCCTCAGCAAATCCGACATTGAATACAAAGAAAAACTATTTTCTCAGGTTCGGTCACGTCAGTATATTATTTGGTAAAAATTCTGTTCTACTTCCGGGTGCATTCAAGCGTAAAATAGCTTACCGATTATACAATTCCTCCAACTTTTTCGTACCCTCCACCGTCGAGTCTGCCTGCATTATTCTGCAAAATTTTGCAACGTATATTTACGAAATCACCTGAACTAACCGATAAAATTATAAAAGTAGTTCAAAACTAGCTATACATGCGATTAAGTCAAAAGAACAAAACAGCACTGTCAGAATAGTCTATTAATAGGAAGAGAGATCTTTTAGAAAACCTGCAAGAAACTACCGCATGCCGTGATCCTAAGGTGTCTGCAACAGCAGCGTACCCAGCCAAAAATTTTGGGAGGGGTCCAAGAGCGGATCATTTTGTTTGGGATACCGACTCTCGAAGCACAAAACGACAAGATATACTAGAAATTTTGGGAGGCATGGCCCCTTTGGCCCTCCTGGCTATGCTAATGGTCTGCAACTAATTTTGATACAGTGACAGACTTGGATGAGCTTTAGGGGAGGTAGTTCAGAAACATTAACGCAATCCTACTTCCTACAAAAGTATCTGCCTTGTTTTGCAGACATTTCATGATATTCTGTAAAAGCGTTTGTGAGTAGCTATATTATACATACTGTACAATAAGTGTTAGAGACAGGCACTACACTTCAAGCAAAAACAGTCTTTTTTTAATCAAGCAAACTGCAAGCTTTTTCAAGGAAATACGTTTCTAATTAGCATGTATTATATTAGATTCCTCAAAACACTAATTTTCTAGGGCAGGGTTCATTCTGACTCTGTAAAACATGTCGTAGGACTTGTGCAATTGTGGTCCAATACCAAATCAAAAAGTATTCTTCTTATACCACCCGGGTTTAATTTTCAAATTTCAGCAAATTTCAGTGAATAGTATTATGGATAATACTAAAGTCAAAACACTGGCCATGCTAAGGCAGGCCTTCATTAGCAGGGTTATCTGACATGCACCTATACAACTTTACACATGTTTCTATCAGCAAACACACAACAGTAATAGAACTGATTTTGAACTTCTTACTCAATTTTTTTCTCACAACAGAACCTTGCACATACAAACATACATCTCGTTAAAAAAATATTTCGCACCAACATATATCAAAGGAAGATTACAAATTTTGTGAATGAATGGACTAGCTGGAGTCCAGAACAGCATTCTTTAACCTGGTTGCACATCAAAAAAATCCTTAATATCTCAAACACATTGCAAGCCAGACAGTGTACCACTACACAGCACATTCATAAAATTTTGCCACAAACAAAACTTGAAGTAGAAGTTTAATATTCACAGAAGGTAAAACGCATGTAAGCAATTGATATAAGTTTACCTTTTGTAAAGATCCCCATGTTGTGTGCACTGTGTGTAACTTGCTCTTAAACGTTTCATCTCCTCAGCAACATCTACCTTTCCATCAGCTTCTAATATATCTTCATCTGACAAGTGCTCACTGCAAACAACCTCTAGTTAGTATACTCAGATTTGTTATCATGCTGGTCTAATCAAAACTTAGGAACATATTTGCGAAATCAATTTTTCAAATGACAAACAGAGTATCTAACTAAACAAAAAATGTAAATCACCTTCTACACCAAAATACTGTTACCTTGTTTGCTTATGATCTGCTGATTCTTGTCGACTTCTCTGATGATGACGATGTCCTACAATTACAACAGGTCAGTAAAATGAACACTGCAATGTAATGTGTGTGCATTATTTCAGTACCTGACTTTTCTTTTGAAGTTCGTGTCATAGATCTGCTTTCTTTCCTGTGCAATATATAACTTCAGACTTATAAAAGCAACCATGTGCAAAGTTTGAAAAATCTTCAATAAAGCAACATGCAAAAGTTTTCAGTTTAAAACAGCTTACACCAAGATGAAAAAGGTATGCAATGTCAGGTATTAGGAAAAATGTGCTATTAAGCACACCAAATTTTCTATACATGAAAGCTGGAGATTGCTTTGTTGGTATTCAACTGTTTCTGAAAATGTAAAAAAAAACTTTGGAAAGCATTGCAAGGACATTTCTGAAAAGAATCAAAAGCACATTTCAGACAGTCAACTGATATTTCCAACAACAGTATCAACAAGGTGTTGTAAGGAAGCAGTCGAATTCTTTACGGCACATGACACATGTAAATGTATAAATGAACTGTTTTCAAAATGGACAAAAAAATGAAACATAAATTGACACAAATTCAGGGAAATGAAGTTTGAATAAACATGACCTAAATGCAGGAGAAAAACGGAAGCACTTTATATTTTATAATTTGATATTTATCAAACAATTTTCATAATCTTGCAGAACTAACATCACAAGTTTTCCAAGCCAAGAAAAGCTGGTTGCAAATATGATCATTGTGATTCTGAAAACCACCTAGCTGTACAAGTAATAAAGTTTATGTAAGTCAGCATCATCATTTCACAAAAATTGCTCAACACTTTTCTACAAGACTTATGCAGCATATTTTGGAATCAAAACTGCCTGGTTTCCAACTTGTTTTTTAGGAAAAACAGCAGGTGCCAAAAGCATTAAACATTCTATAAAGTGTATAAAACACGATTTACAAAACTGCATTTACTAAATATATTAAATCAAGACTAAGTTTAAACCACAAGGAATTTGAACAAGAAAAATGAGAATAAAGATTTCATACACTTAAAAGAACTAGTGCTTCTGTATGCTTTCGAGGAATCAGTCGACTGCCATCTGCTTTCGTCTTTTTGCGATGATTCAAACTTGAACATATCTTCTATTTGAATAAGGACTGAGGATGTGTAATTTTACGTGAAATCGATTTCCTATTAAAAATTTGCTGATCGATTCCTTGCTTACACCCATCGTGGAAAGT
>JGI24021J15306_10005365_pt1 | contig 15227 bp, 7 predicted proteins | sample Ectturendosymbi1_FD_15306 | JGI IMG/M metagenome (IMG submission 15306)
CTTTGTTTACACTGATCAGCTATTGTGCCATTGTGTTTTCATTTGCTCTAATTTTCGCTAATGGTTGGTTTACTGCATGCGATGGCTTTTATGGTGCTTCTTCTTGTTGGCTGAGTCATATGAAACAATTTACTATTTCTTCTGCGTATTATTCAACCTACTTGCTGCAAATCAAATGATAGAAGTTTGTTTTAGCCGCTGCCACTGCCAGACTATTCGTGACAACTGGTTGGTTCAGCACATACGTTGAGAATCCAGAAAATTTTTGGAGGTTTCTTTGCGGATCGCGCGTTATCGTAGTTCAGTTGTTAAACAAACTGAGTTAAACTGGCTTGCAATTGCTTGTGGCCAACCTATTCGTATGCACCAAAAAAACTCGTCTATATCAATGTCACGCGTGATTTCGGGAGGATACTTGATTGCCGGAATTAGCATTTGAACTCTTGACTCTTTTCGTGATAAAAATGAAACAGTGCGACTTGCGAACAACAATTTGTGATCAAGTTACTGTTTTGGAAAAGGACCTGAACAAGCAATTGCAAATCGAAACATTTTGAAATAAAATTTTCAACAAAATCAAATGGGTCTTTTCACTCAAGTCAAATCCTGCAGTCGCAAGTAGTGGTACTCTTCTACTCCACGCTACAGCTCAATTAGCCACACTTATCTAGCGATCTTACTCTTGTTTTGACGTCCACATGAGCGTTGTACCTAATGATGCCAAACCTTGAAGAATCGTTTCTCACAATGAAGTCGCTAAAACAGACAAAAAACAAATCATGACTGTTTGACGATAAAACTCCACGCATTTTGAAGAATGGGAAAGAAAAACACACATTAGTTTTAGGGTTTTCTTTCCACGAGGTTCCAGTGCTGCCCTATGTGGTTGAAAAGCGGAATGAACAGAGGCGTTGCTTTTATTGGCCTAAAGCTGCATCAAAGTATCAATGACTACGGAGGCAAGATCTAAGCAAGCCTAATATAAAATCTTTTGAAAGCGAAGTCTAACCTTATTTGCATCTAAAACTTGTTGATAGGATTGTTTCGGAAAAAATTAATTATCATAGAAATTTGTCGGAAGCAGAACAAGAGCAAATTTTTCAAAAGTTTTTCCTCTGCTCATACAGTCTGATAACTTCATCGAAAAACCAATCTAAGCTAGCTTTATATTCCAAACGCCTGCTAAAGTGTGTGACTGCTTTTTTAGAAAATATTAGAGAAGATATTATTGGTCGCAATACAATCTGAAAGCGTTGCATTTAGTTCTTATAAGAACACAATGAAGAGCAAGTTCCATTTTTTCGTGTTGAACAAGAAAAATATTTCGAAGCAGCGCTGGCTTAGAGTTCTTACAAAATAAAAGAAAATCCTTTGATTCTGCAATTTTTTTCATAACGATTTACATAAGTCGTCAATCACTAGACTAGAATAAGCTAAATGCAACTTGGATTTTATTATTTTACGTGCAGGTATGTCAGAAGGGTTTATGCAAAGAGCCCATTTTGACCCCCCGCAAGGGATTTATCTGAGCAGTCTGCTGCTGACTCGAAAAAAGTGCTTTGGTCGATTTTGCAGCTATTTCAACTTCGTGTAGCATCAGATCTGTAGACTGAATAACCCTTTGGCCCGAGTAAGGAGCGGCGTGGAGAAACATGTATTTTTGATGGTAACAAGGTGGGAAAACAGTCGATATATTTATTGTGGTAAGCAGCAAAATAGATGCCGTTGCAAAATTGTGGATGGGATTGATAACTGACATGAGTGTACTCGTGGTGTTAACCAACTTGCAACCATGGGCGTCGGAAGGGGGGGCCTTGCCCCCGCTGTATTTTGAAATTATTGGAAAAAGAAGGTTGTTTTTTCAATTCCGAGGGGTAAAAAACAAATTTCACCACTTTTGGACCTCCCTGGAAAAATTTTTGGGGAAATCTCCTACTCCCCCCCCTGGAAAAAATCCTTCCGACGCCCATGCTTGCAGCTGCATGAATTAATGTTCCTGGTATTTTCCAGATCCCGCAGCAGTATGCTCGTGAAAACCGACTTTCGTTGAAATCTTTAAATGATATTATGCCATTCCAACGCACATTGGATAAATGGATTATGAGCTGGTTCTACGTTTTGTATTTTTCAAACTTTAAATGTCGTAAAAACTTACTCAAGGAAACCTTTGGCAAATGTTGTCATTTTTTCCCAATTGCTTCTACCGACTGATGAGGAAGAATCGAGGATCAGAACGAAATCCATAATGGCAAATGGTGGACACGACACTGAAAAAAAGTAATAACACCACAAGAAAAATAACATTTTGCAGTTTGACAATTATTGCTAAAATGGGAGCAAAATCTCTACATTATCTGGAGATGATCTGACTAGTGTTGATGTCTCCCTGCTATGTATTGTATATGAGATTTTACGTACTCATCAAGTTGTGCATGAGGCTCGGACTTTAAAACCCCACCGCCTGTTATCTACAACTTCCCCACCATCCGAACCCTAAATGGGGCCCCACCCTGACAGAGTTAAATGAAACACAGTCCTGTGGTGGCTGGACAATATCATAGGATTCCTGCTGCTACCACATACGCAAAAAGATGAATGTAGAAAAGCACGACCAGCCATTAAGCTCAGCTGCAAACAACAGGAAATTGTAGTATTGCTTTACTGCAATTTTTCCTCAACGTCTACTTTGACCACTGTAATAGCGCACAGTTAAATAAATCTTGGTGTTGGGCAACAGTGTTTTTTGCCCTAAATGCGGAACAGCCTAAAATGAAATCCATCGTTGCTGTAAGAAGTGTGATTTTTTTGATGATGAACGTAAATAAATCCGGTCGAGCACCCTAACTGGACTTCTGTGAAGATATAAAGTTGCGCAAAGAAGAACTTGCAATGTATCAGGCTTACAAAAACAAGTAAAAAAACATAAATGAAGTAACACAATAGTTTTCTGCAAAGCATCGTGCTTTTGACAAAAAGCAAGAAAACGTAGGCTTAGGCTTATACACTGTATATTAACTGTCTTGAGCCGCATGAGGTGGTAAATTTTGGAGGAAAAACGCTCATTGTTTTTCAGTGATGATAAGCAAACGAAACGGCAAAGCTTTCTAAGCATAAAATGTGGCGGAACAGAGTGGTAAGCAGTGACCTGCGCTTTAACGATGACCTCAGGTTTTTTAAGTAGTGCCGAGCTGCAACATGATATTGATGAAAAATTGCTGCAGCTAAGAACTTTGCTTGTGAGGGAAGTAAGATTCTTGTTGGTCAACAGTTTAGTTACAGTACGGTAAAACATAACTTCCACTGTAGCTCCCGTGCAGCAAAACATAACATCCACAGTAGCTCCCGTACTTGAATACTTCAAGTAGGATAAAAAATGTTGGCAGATACTTTAACTTAAAACGCAACAAAGTCAAAACCCATGTTTCAAACTGCGCTTTCACGATAACTGGTGGTAGTCATTGTTTCAAGCGCATACAATAACCTCTTGGAAGACCCTTCACTGTCGGCAAAGTTGTTTGAAATAAAGAAAGGGCTTCTTTTAATTCTCCGCGATCAGATTTTTGTTGTAGGCTTTATTGCTCGCATTTTCTTCAATTCACAACAGTTATGTTAAGTTTCTTGGCAATAACTGAACTCGAGACTTTTGAGTCAACAATTTCCTGGTTTGAGCTTTCACTGCTTTCAAAACTCGTCTTTTATCAATCGATTGAAGGTCTCTTTAGGCCAAAGTTATAGGCTGAATTTAGTGAATGGAATCATTGTTAGACCTATGCGCAGGGCTATCATACGGGTCTTATTTTTAAGATTTGTCCTTATTTTGCAGTACTACGTCTAAGAAAATGCTACTGCCCTTATTTCTAAGAAATGTCCTTATTTGTGACTTGCGTCCTTAGTTTTTCTTATTTTCTGCAGCATAACAATTTTAAATAAGCAATATCTGATAGACGTACAGATCATTCCTGTCTCATCGTAAACAATTTGTAATCAAGGTTTTGTGACATCACAAAAGTAGTAGAATCTTGCAGCCCGGGTTGCGGAGTCGGAGGTAAATATCCGACTCCGACCTTTCCAAAATATCCGACTCCGGCCTTTCCAAAATTTCTAAGTCCGACTCCTTAACATAAAGGGAATGAAATTTGGCTGTTAAAATCAATGGAAATCGTGGTGCACAGCAANAAATCTCTGTTTCAACAAAAGTTTCAAAAGAAGTTGTCCCATTTTAACAGGAATTCCCAATTTAAAAGTGTGATGTAAAAATGATCCAATTGGACATCCGGAGCAGTCCCGTCGCCACAGGGGGCCTTTGGTGGGTTTAGCCCCACAAAACAAAGCTCCAAGTCCCCCCAAATTAAAATATGAAAGATTAGAAATCAATGGAATTTTTGTTAAATTTTAGTGTCACGCCCTACTGCACAAACGTCAAAACCCCCGCACAAACGTAAAGCCCCCCAATTGACGATTTTCTGGCGACGGTTCTGATCTGGAGTCGGACAAAAAAATCGACTCCAGCTCCCAGGGTTGTTAGAAATCCGACTCCGACTCCACCCAAAAGTCTCCGACTCCTTACGACTCCGGAACCCTGCTTGCAGCACAGAGATTCAAAAAATAAGCGAAAAAATATTTTCCGTTACTATAACAAGAAAGGAGTCGAGAATAAGACATTGCTGAAGCAAATGGTTCCTGAAGATAAATAGGCAAACATATGATCTGATGTTAGTCATACAAACAGAAACAATTGTTTCACTTTAGGTAATAAAATCAAATTTTCCCCAGCCATCCTTATTTTTGGTTCTAGATCGATGGTAGCCCTGCCTATGCGAGAAAACGTAAAACTTTTGCCGGAGGCGCACCTCTTCAAAGAGCAGATACAAACCTTAAGCTTTTCTTTATCGAAATCTATAAATTTCACCAAAAGAAGCATAAAGATCAGATACCGCTATCGAGATAGCAGTGTTTTATAACTACGAATTAAGTAATGTTAAAGGTGTCAAAAACTAATTTTATCTTGTTTGATTGCTTGACTTTCAAGATTGAGCGCATGAACTTCAGAATTCAGAGAAAATGGTAATAAGTTAAACCAAACTTCAACTAACTTTCACAAGTGACACCACGCGCTATAATTTACTTACGTCCGCAGCAGGCGGTTGATGTCCACTTTTCGTTAGGCTGGCAATTGGCTGATGTGAAGGAAGAAGGGTGAACTCGGTAGCCCCGCTTTGAATTGCATTGGAGCGTGCACCGCGAACCAACCAGGTTGCGGTTCGAGCAGGAATACGAGCCGTGGCTTACCGTGAGTTCCGGGCATTGCAGGGCTGCAAAATCGCGCGATTTGCAGCGATTAATTAAACTATGCCTCATAATCATAAAACTATAGGCTTTCTATATCAACGTGCCACAATGCGAAGTATCGATCGTGGGCGTCGGAAGGATTTTTTCCTGGGGTGGTGGCAATAGTGTATTTTTCCAGGATATGCCCAAAATGATTTTTTTCCTGGAGGGAAACTAAGAGAAAAACGTTTTGCTACTAAAAGGTTAATAGTAAAATATCAAATTTCAAAATCTAGGAGGGGCAAGGCCTCATTCCCCCTCTTCCGATACCCATGACCGTGGTCAAAGAAAACTGAATATCACAGCAGACTCAAACTTTGCCCTCAAACATGTAACGTACTGGCATTCGCTGTTTGAATACTGGCATTTCTCCTACTACAGTAGGCTCCGTTCAGCGTTACCCTGCCTACTGTGTATAATTATGAAATGCTAAAAGTTATCGTAGCTGACGATCAGCATTTTAATTGAATGTACGTGGATTCTATGTTCACTTTTGTTCATATACAGGCAGTTAAGCTTTTGGATAGGCGTACTCAGTTGCTGCAACGGGCGTATACCTGGTACAGACCGACCATGCACATAAGCGTAGCCAGGGGAGGTCAAAGGGGCCATGCCCTCCCCACATTTTTAGAAAATATAGTCATTTTGTGCTTTGAGAGGCGTTTTTTAAACAAAATAGTGCTATTCGCCTAAAATCAAGCATTTTGGCCCCCACCAAGTTTTTGAGCTGGCTACGCCACTGACGACGCATGCTGCATAAGCTCTTTAGAGTTATGGCTGGAGCTGCCGCTAATGTTTTTGGAAGGATTGGCTCTACCCACAACAATATTCATCGTAATAAAAAAGTTCACGGTTCAAAAACCAATGCATTTTTGCGGCCTAGAAGAAATAGGCTCAACTCAACCAGAAAATTACCGTGATCTGTAGTTCATTGTGAAGCTATAACGTCAACTTTCATTTTTTACGTTTTCAGCTTAACGCTTTTCTTAATGAGTAATCATAAAAATCTCACATGCACTCACGCACGCACTCTGGTTGGCGTCTACTCCAAAGACCATGGGCATCACCATCCAAGTCGTCGATGCACTGCATTCGTCTCGCGCCCTTTAGGCGATAACCTTGCTGGCAGGAGAAACTGAATGAGATGAAATTCAATTACTTGAAATCCGTGCCGTTGATGAAAATCAATCATAAACGTCATCCACCCGCAATACCTCTTCTGTGCACTTACCACTTGAATAAAGCTGTTTTCACTGAAACTTGCAAAAGAGGTATTCACTGTGGAATTTTAATTCTTAATCCTTATAGACACTGCAGTCAAAAAAAGTTTGGAACTATTTTACTGCGCATATTCAATCTGAAAAAATCTATCAAAACGGCATTTGATTATTTTATTATCTGCCTTCTCATGCGAAAATAAATTTTATTAAACTGCTGCAATCGAAAGGTTATTTTTCCAATGCTACATTCCTTCAGTTACTTTATTTTTTACATGTCTGTCTGATTCCACTGAACTAAAACTATTTTGTTTGCTTTATTTTCAAATCAAGCATAAATAAAGACGGTTAACTGCAACTGCTCGCCAATCCTGGCGAGCAATGAATAACAGCCTGAGGCCGCAAAAACTTTATTGGGTGTTTCCGTTAAATTTCTTGTTTGTAAGTTTATAAGACGGCTGTGCCAATGAGTTGATAGCAAAGTATCATCTTGCATAATCGTGAAGAGCCTTTTCCACTATTCTTTGTGCAACTTTTACGTTGTTCCATCGACAGGTTTTGCTTAAGGGCATATTGATACGCAAAAGCTAAAAACAGAATAAATTAAAGTAAAACGAAAGAAACCACGCAAGGTAAGAGCAATACTTTTTTAAAACTTTGGACGGTCTTGCCATCGATTTTCCAGCGAAACTTACTTTTATTGGGCAGCACACAATTGATTCACTTGCTGATGTACATCGTGAATTCACTCAGAATAAAAACTTTTCCTTTGTTTACTTCACGTTTTATGGTCACGACCGCACTCAGAAACTTTAATTCGTGGCAAAGGATGCTGTCCTTTACTGGGCCATGGTGTCAGGTGCAAACGTAGAGCACCGAAAAATTTAGAAATCTTGCTCAGCAAATACAAAATCGGCAAATACAAACCTGCAAATGCTTCTCAAATTTATGCCGTCTGTGCAAGACTTGGATCCAAACTTGGGAGTGCGCATGCCGGGAGGGCACGTGATTGGCTTACACATCGGGGGAGGGGCACTCCATTTTCCGTTACGATCTGCAGTTTAAAGACTTTTTGTCGTTCTTAGGTCCAACAGTGGCTTACGAAAAGTGAATTGTATCCATACTGAAAAACAGTTCCTGTTTTTTCATTGGAAGCTCTACGTTTGCTGTAAGTTTTCGAGAAATTAGCCCACTGGACTCTCTTTCATTCTTGCGATGATTCAAACCTGAACATATCTATATTGAAGTAGGTAGTCCTCACGCAGGGTTTGAATCCATCAAAGATTTTCGATAGGAAATCGATTTCACCTAACACTACGTATCTTCAGTCCTACAATCGCATTCAACTAAAAGTTATCTATTACCAAAATCAAATGAAAATCCCCCTACAACCAACTCAGTTTATAGCTATATAATATTTTTAATTGGGAGATTACGAATTTTCGTCCCAGTTCCAAGTAGTAAGCTGATCAGTTAACAGTTTACCAACCATTTGTAACTATAAAAGCTCTTCGGATGGTTGTTTCACGCTTTTGGTTGGGCTAAACAGTCACACCACTGCTTAATATTGGTAGCCTATATATCCAATCACAAAAGAAACGTAACAACGAGGATGATCGAATGAGCCAAGTTATGCTTAAAATCAGTGGATTCAAACCTGTGTTACGAACATCACTTACCGCAGTACAAGGCAGACACTCCTTCTAGACCGAACCCGCGTTTACAAGAAAATGTACAAGTGCTCCCATGCAAGAAGCCCTGGCTGCACCCCATCGATCCATCTTCCGGTGATTGAAGGGCAGAGCACGAGAAGTCTGCGTAGAGTGAAGAATCACGTGATGTTCAACGTTTGACATTTGGCATCAGCTGGGGTTAAGTTTTCGCAAGTTTTTCTTCCAATTAAATTTTTGTCTAACTCTGTCAATACTGTAGAGATATTTTTTTCACAAACATAAGCTGTACCTCACGGTTTTGCCAATTCTGCAGCCAAATCAAGTTGGGATAGGACAAATCAATATTACTGATGTAGGTTGTTTTGAACTTAATCTGTATTCATCCTTTTAAGCGTGTCACGCTTGACTGAGCACTGCAATGTGAAGGTTTTTGATAGCATCTGGTTGAGGTTTCTGTCAGAGTTGAGATAATTTTGTGTTTTTTCGTGGTCTAAGTAACGCAATACTCTTGGTAAAACCATATAATTGCTTCTAGTACATCTTGAAAGCTAAAAAGCAGCCTTTTTTGTGTTTTATGAAGGTTACATTATATTGGACAACTCATAGCTGGAGAAAAATAACGTTTGTTTATTTTTTTGTATTGGGTCATATATGTCCCTACAGTATTTGACGCTGGGCTATTTTCGTCCCAACAGCGTTGTTTATGCTCGACCAGGGTTTCCCAACCTGGGGTACATGTACCCGTAGAGGTACATTTGCCTAACTGAAGAGGTACATCTCAGGTTAGCAATAAGAGGGAAAAGTGCATTTGTATATTATTCCCTTTCCAAATATTTGTTCATATATTAGTGAATACTGTCTGTCGAAAGGAATCCTTTCGCAGCAAAGAATCACACACTAAGGATATTACAGGGTATATATTTCGCCTACAAGGTAGGCATCATCAGCTCTGCGCAGATCACAAGTATAGAATAGAATTAAAGAAAACTACAAACAGATAAAGTTGTCTTTACAAATATATCAGTGAATATTATTTTCAAAAATCATTTTTGCTTATTGCTAAATGTATTAACTTTGAGACATAAAAATGGAGTCTACCTTTATAGTTCATAAATCTAAAAATTGTTTAAAAATTTCAGTGGAATTTTGTTCTTTTACTTAGCTTTTCGTCATAGGAAATTTTAGGGGTACATGCTCATCTGTCAAAATGCTGAAAGGGTGCATTGTTAGAGAAAGGTTGGGAACCCCTGTGTTGGACTTTTGAAACACGACTAGTATAATATTTTCGCCTGATGAGGGAATGAAAGATGTATATCCTTCAGTGAAGTCTGCAAAAAGTCGAATTAAACCTGTAAAAAGTGGAATGAAGTCTGTAAGACGTGGAATAAGACTATGGACAGAATATGATGCAAAAACGTGCTATGTGTATGAAACAAAGATTTTCCCTGAAAAGAAAGATTCTTGCCTAGAAGTAAAGTTACGGTGGAAGAGTGGTTACAAAGCTGTCCCAATCAATCAGAAATAATCATCATGCTGTTTTGGCATTTGATCGATTTTTTACATCCACGAAATTGATATCCACAATACCATTTCCTACAAATGCGACTTGCAAATCTACCACACATTCAGTACATCGAACGTTTAGCTAAATGTCTAATTGATCATGAACATGCCATTTAACCACGAAGAAGTAGACGAGTTAGAAAGCATTGTAGTGCTGCAAAACTGCTACAATATGTGGATGAACATATTCTAGTGAAAGGAAAACTAAAAAGGCATTGTGTCCTATGTGCAGAAAAAAACAACTTCAAGTGTCAAAAGTGCAACCTGCTTAATGTGTATACTTGTTTCACACCACATCACACCTAAAAAGATGAAATAAGGCAGCATCTGTCAAAACAAAATGTTATTTTTTGCAAAACGTGTTTTTTGACATTGGCTGTGTTTGTGTGTTTACAATAGTGCTCGGACATATTTATCCCAGGAGACAATACTGTAGAGACAAAAATTCCCCACTTCCAATTCATACATTTTATAAAGAAATAACATAAAATTGAAATTACTTTGTTCATTTGTTCATAAAACAATGTTCTTCTGCAAAAATCAAGTTTCAAACCGATTTGTTTAAAATAAGATATTTATCTAAACAGCGTTTTTTCTCGAACATAAATCGGCGTGTTCAGAAACATGAATCAAACCGAGCACAATACGAGTAATATTTAGCTTTGTTTGTCAAGCTTAAAAGAGGTTTAGCCAGTTGCACGAACCGTTGTGAACTTTTGGTCAATTAAGTTGAAATTTGTTTTAATTTAACACAACGCAGGTTATCGATGCCAATTAGCAACAGCTTTTAGAATAATTCTAGGTTTACTTCAAACAAGAACAGTTTCGATTCCTTGTAGTAACACTTACTTGGACGTCTGAGATTGCATTCAAGCACATTGGCATTGCACTGCTCGGTAGCACAACAGCATCTGCAGACCGAAGAGGGAGGCTTTCTGTTGCACTGGATGTGATTTCCTTGCTTTGACCAAGCGTCATGGATGTTCTGTTGAAAATTGGAAGTGTTCATTGCGTTCGCGGAGACAAGACCAGGTTAATTTCTCATTTTGTTAATTTTCCTCGATGGTTTTCTTGCTCAAAAGAAAAGTTCTCGCCTATTGGGACTTTTCTCCAAACGTTAATTTTTCTTGCATGAGGATCGAAATTCAAGATGGGCAATAACAAAAACAAAAATTGCAGCCAAAATAAATCTCATCTATTTTTGCGTGTCCACTTCTTTAACACAAAGTTTTTTTTTATGAAAAAGGAGAAACAAAAGACTATTTACAAATATTTCGTTCGAAAAAATTTAATGGTGACTTTTGTTTGCATAGCTTCGTGGGTTGCGTACGATTGACGCTAAATAATTATTTTTGAATTGACTTTTAAAGATTCTTTGCTAACTATATAGTACAAAATGCTGTTCACTATCATTTTGAAACAAACATCTTCATGCTCCGAGCACAAAGTAGTTGGATACATGCAGTAGCGCAGCCAGAATGAAGCCTAAGAGGCCACTGCCTTCCCCGAAACAAACTTGCTAAATTTTTAGTGGTGTTTTGTAGCAATTTTCAACTGTTAGAAAATAAGCGGAAGGAATAGTCGGACTCATGACGACGTCAGTGACTGACGACGTCACTGACTGGCCTCTCCCGAACAACATTCTTGGCTACGCTACTGGATACATGCAACAAAAAGATTGTCATGGGCTGGGCTAAGCCTGAAAAATTACAGTATAGTGGGCCTCGGGCCGGGCTGAGAACACGATGATTTGTGCTGCCCTAGAAAAACGTCAGCCCAGGAATAAATCCGTCAGCACTTTTTGAAGCACATTTTAGACTTTTAGATTTTAGACAGCACATTTTAGACTTTGAATGATATACCCGCGGATACTTTTGTTCTATACGTGCACCTTGCAATTCGCATAAACTATAGCTTGTATGGCAGAGCGAGTTCCCCGGTAAACCAACTTTTTTGTGCGGACTGGGCTGGAACTGGCTTAAATATGCCGCACTGATCTGGCCGTAGGCAGGCATGAGCCTGAAACATGATGGGCAAGACTGGAACCCGCAGTAAAAGTGGGCCCTTGCAGGCCCCTATTACCCTATTACAACAGCGTAATATTACAAAGTACCAGTATATCAAGTCTAAAATGACATAACAGATTTAGCTGATGAGCTGTAACTATAGATCCTTCTTTGGGTCGTCTGATATTTACCACCAGACGACTACATTCTCAAAGCGCTACTCTGCCTCACCACGTACAGCCTTACCTGAACGAAGTTGTCCACGCACGCTGATGGCCGCTTGCATGACTTCTGAATCATTGGTGAGTTGCCCCATCCACCATGTCGCAGTTCAATGTGACACATGGTCTAAAATTTAAGGTTTCGTGGTTGTTCATCTGCAAACTTAATCTCGTGTAAAAAGTAACGAATGATAAGTGAGATTTGACTTGCATGTATTGCAAGCCGGTAGCTAAAGTAAGGAAACAGTGTGGCTGTACCTTGACGCGACTATTTCAAAGGGATATTCGTGCAGTTTGGTTGTATACTCTTATTGCAACGAAGTGAATGAAAAAATCTTCCGTTTGCGCAAATAGTCGCTGGGCATGCTGGGCCTAACTGCCACTTCTCTTTTTTGATTACTGAGCCTATGAAGGGGTATACCTCTCTCAAGCGGAGGTGCAAGTTGGTGTGCTGTGCAAGAGGGTTAGTTAAAACCGAACCTTTCCATACTTACTCAATTACTGTGCTTTACACTTGGACAAGTGATAACTTTTTTGTGGGTGAAATCGGCTTAACTGCTCCATAAAACTGAACCGCTACATATTTTTGGAACTGGCATATTTAAAAATAGTCTTTAGAAAACGGATATAGTCTCTTTTAAATATCCAGTAGCCTCAGATTTTCTAATAAAACTATGTTATTTAAGCTAAACGCCATCTTTGACTTAGCACATGGGCACAGCAGTCAAACGAACTCCTCTTTGTTTGAGAATCGTTTTGCAGAAGCACTGTCTGTGCACACTGCACAAGCAACAAAAATCAGCACGCATTGATGTTATTTAATGGAAATCGATTTCCTTCGGTCCCAGTCAATGCGTGCTGATTTTTGTTACTTGTGCAGTGTGTACAGACAGCGTTTAAGTTGAAGATATGGATAGACAAGAATCGCCGCAGTTAATAGACAGGAAGACACAGGTTGATGCTGATGCTCAAGAAACAACTGGAGCTTCCAAGTATCAATTTGCAGAAAAGAGAATTTTATATAACTTGAGCAGAAACAAATCGGATAGTATTTGTGGGTATCCGAAATGGATCAATTAGTGACTTCGGCTTCTATTCTAAATACAAATATTTCAATTACATTACAATCAATAAAAATATCTGCCAGTGAAATGATCGTGGAAACCAGTGCTCTACTCGAGATTATACTAGAATGTAAAATCTAGAAGAACTTTTACAAATCATTTGAAATATTCTTCCTTGATCCACATGACAGGGTGCAGGAAATACAATGTAAAACCTCTTTCTAGTAAGGTTCAGATATTGCTTCTGTTGCGTCAGCGTCACTGTTCAGTTTGTCAGGTGGTCATAATGCGGCCCCCGAGTTACTTCGTACGTGCTCATGTGGCCATCAGGACAATCTGAGTTTGAGCCACTAGCGAAACAAAACACAGCATTCCCTTCGTCCATGACACTTAATCTCTAAGCGCATTTCTGGGTTAACAAATGATAGCAACCTTCAGGCGAATATAAAACCTACTATGGTTTTGTATTGTTACCTCAGAATCAGGACAACTCTTCAGATATCCTTTTTCCTGGCACTCCTCTTCGGAATACACGTTGTCGCATACCCAACAGGAAATAGCTTTAAAAACAGTACAATCTCAAAGCTTAATCGAGTTGTTATGCACGCATAGGTGCAGAATACATCACAGAAAGGTTTACATTGCATAGCACTACTTGCGTGCATTAGCAACCGTTTGTGCAATGTCCTTCTTATAATATAAGCTGCTCAACTGTACGAGATAACCTTCGGATTGTAGATGTTTTTCAAATTTTGCAACTCGGATTTAGTGGACGATTTTGATAATTACCAAATAAATCAAACAACAGCTACAAACCAGTCACCAGTCTCTTACCTGCCACATTGCTGCATGTAAGGGCCAAAACGAGTAACACGCAAGAAACTACCAACTGCATTTTCATCCACACGTTTGTCGTCGGTTCGCAAGATCTGCAAAAAGATACAAGTCCTATTATAATTTTTCACAATGAAAAGAAAGGTTAGAAAAGTCTAGTGAAAAAATATGATGATGTCAACCAAGCACACACAAAAGTAATCAAAAGAACCATCAAGCACGCTGCTTTTGCCACTTCCTTATGACACCTTTTCCAGGGTAACCGAATATTTAAGGTCGGAGTATCCTTTTTCATGTTATATCACTGCACACACAGTGATAAGTCATATCACATGCTTGACTGTATCATCGTCAAGCATTTCAAGTTCCGATTCATCGTAAAGGATCCTACTTTCCGTTTTATCATTGTGATCGACGATCGGAAAGCGGCACCAGGAGAATCGCTGTAAAACTACGCATGCTATGAACAGGCATTACCTGATCGGTTGGTTCTATAACGCTTGATGAAAATGGCAGATTAGATTTTGAAATGTCACTGGAAGTTCGTGGAAGAAGTTTTAACGCCGCCAGTTGTCCCCTTGGCAACGACATTCGGTGACTCCTTGACAAAGAAATGGCTCGTAACATGAGGAAACACGCAAGTCAAATATTTAACACAGTATACTCTGAGATTAATGTATTGCGTGACACACGTGCAAACCTACGTAGCTAAATGACGNCGTTCAGCAAAACACATGCTGCTGATATATTGAGATTGCTCNCTGGCAGACTTTGNCATTACGGATGAGCTATATCAATGGTAAGGCAAGTACAAGGTGACCGCATTTTATGCTGTTGTATATCCCACGTCGTATCAGAGCTGATGGTTCGTTTATACTGTGCATTTTTATTCCATATGCTTTTATCTCTTACCAATGGACATTAATGGACGTTTCACTACCAGCGCAGAAGCTAAGCCACAGAATGCAATTCCACACTCTTTTAAAGTAGATTATGTTCAATTTCAAACTCAACCAGAAATAACACTTGGTATTTCTTATGTAGGTTGATCTAGGTTTAAGTTCGGCTCTATCCAGTTATTGTGGAGTTGGGAATTCAGACTCATGAACTAAACTCATGTTCGTTCTTAAGCCCATTGCAAGCTCTTGTACCAGGACTTTAAATTAAGTTAGAGATTTAAGTTATGCAGTTAGAAAGTACTTTTTCGTTCCTTTTGTACGCCCATATGTGCATCACAATTATGGTGTAATTTCAGGAAGTCATGCATGCAGAGATTGCGTGTGGCATATAATTTTGGATGCAGAGCTCTATACAACCTGCC
>JGI24021J15306_10005368_pt1 | contig 15223 bp, 12 predicted proteins | sample Ectturendosymbi1_FD_15306 | JGI IMG/M metagenome (IMG submission 15306)
GGGGAAAGAAATTCCATTTCGAATGTTTGGAATTTACGAAGATCAACTGAGGATGAGGAAAACACTTTCTTTTGACAACAGTCACAAGAAATTGTCCCATATACAGTTGAAAACCAATTAGTACAAGGAGGGGCGTAACGAGGTTATATGGCGCCCGGGGCAAAAAACAAATTCGGCGCCCCCTGGTCGAACCGGCGCCCCCATGGTCGAAGTTTGGCGCCTCTACGGTCAAATCTGAGTTCTTTCGAAGGCAAATTTACTGTATTGAAGAAAGTACTTGTGACACTGTTGGGACTTTTCGGCGCCTCCAGCAGTAATTCGGCGTACCCATAGTGAATTGGCGCCCGGGGAATTATGACCCCCTTGCCCCCCCTCGTTACGCCCCGTGAGTTGATACGTCGTTTTGCAATTCTCATGTTGTCAGCAAATTAATCAGTGCGCAGCATTTTTCCGACATGCAAGCTATAGTTGAACGGCATTTATCCAGCAGGATGCTGTACAACTCGGACCAATATCACTTCTCGTCGAGCCACATCGAGCTAATCATCGATGACAGCGTCTTACCTCCGTGAATGGAATCTTATTTGTCCGCATTTCCTTTTTCCAGTGATCCATCAGCAAAAGACGGAACTCCTGTTTGAATGGACCAGAGTAGGAGAGGAATCCGCAGCAGAGCAGCACGTCTCCAACCAAACGAGAAATTTCCTGGGAGGATGAAACCGCTGTATGGGCAACTATTAATAAACCTCCCACGGCAAGACTTTGAACCTACTATTATAAATTGGATCTTATCATTACAAGATGGCGAATATGCTGAGAATGGCATCCAATGGAGCAAAATCATCCACATTGTGTATTGACTGATTTCATGGATAAACGCAAACCGGTTAATTGTTTATTTCCAAAGTGTTGTCAGACAAATTACAGGAAATTGAGTAGAATAAGAACCCAAATGAAACTGCAAAATTTTAATTCCATTTTTTGGCATTGGTGGTGTTACTAGTTCTGAAACGCAAAAACAAGTTTGAAGCGAATGATTAAAACATACCCTCGATCCTGTCGCATGTAAACTGACTTTTGCACACGCAAAACTTTCTTTAGCTCCTAATCAAGGGTCATTTGGCTACTTTCTTTTGTGTGAGCGAAAAGGTGTTTGTCGTAACCTAATTACGGATAGATTCAACGATTGGTCGGGTTTATTCTGTAATCCCGCTTAGTTTAATCAAGTCGCCAATAGTCAACCCTTCCACGCTCAGTCAAATCGACACAACGTTCAGAAAAGCTTCCGCCCTATTTCCTTACATCATGATGCGAAGTAAAATGACTGCAAACCAGGCTCGCAACCAAGGGGCTTGGCACAACCGGGCATTTCCCCCCTTGAAATTTTCAAAAACATTTTGAAGGCGCCAAAAAGGTTTTAGTTGTTAGGTAAAACAACAAGTTGCAATTCCCCCCCGAAATTGCCAGCTGGTCCTTTAAATGAACGACGCTAACGCCAACCTGTTGAAATCGTCGACTGGCTTCGGTCCATCGCACCTTCTCGCCGCCCAACCCACCAATCAACGCCTTCGCATTGTTCATCTTTTGCTTGCAAGCTTCAGCGTCGTCGATCAGATCCTGTGAAAAGTGAACAGCTTGCGAAAAAAGATTTTCAAATTATTTCGTGAGAAAAAAACTTGTCTTTCGATCAAATCTGAGTGCACGTAAGTTCTAGAAAAATTTCGTCAGAAGTATTAGTGGACAAATTCTGTCAAAACATCACAGACGTGCGCGCGAGGAAGCCTCAGCAGTTCGCGGCGAAACCCACTTGTTTCGACTTCATGGCAGCATCGTAGGTGGCTTGCACTGCATCCAGCTCAGCCTGTTTTTCATCAAGAACTTTCTGAGCCTCGGCAAGGTCGTTCATCGCCACACCCAGACGACGCTCTTGAACTACAAGATTCGCCTGCGGCAAATGGGACAGGTTGTAAGCCGATGTAAAAAAAGGGTTTGCAGTCGATTTCAATTAATTGGAAATGTTGGTGAGCTGAATATTTAAATAGTTTTTTGTCCACGTTCACGCTTCAGTGAACACGACTTTCAGAGCTGATCTTTCGCTCAGATTTCCAAAAACGTGTTTGTTTTTTTTAAAAAAGCTCAACGCATATCGTAATCTGCATGTTTCGTCGCACTAGAAATGAAAATGATCGTCTGTCAACATGGAATCCAAGCGAACTCAAAGTTTCCATTAATTACGTACGAGTTTTATGACGTCAACTGATAATTCTTTGGCCTTTGAATAACTTGATCGAAAAACACAAACCTAATCAATTACTACCCGGCCTTGTCAGCGGCGATAAACAGATCACGGAGAATGACGTGTGTATTTGGTCCCACATTAAGTTCTTCAAAGCATCGTTTAAAAATTCAGATGACAAACACTTGACGAGGCTTACTTTCAATGGCAGCACTTCCTTGTTGATCCCATAAAAGCACGCCATGGCTTCGGTCCAGGACAAAAGGCCGGCAACGTTACCGCATACTTTCTTGGCCGACTCCAAGGTATAGTCCTCCTGGTTCAGGTAGGGTTCCAGCAAATCGACGGTTTCGCCTGTGATGGTGTCCTGGCATAAGAAAATGCAACATATTCTGGTGATGTGGTTGTAAGGTCTCACATAAATCACAAACCTGCAAAACATTGCACGCGACACATACTTTAGAAAACGGTTGAGAACTGTTAATCACCATCCTTTTTATGAATGGCAGTCTTGGTGTATGTCTGAAGAACATGAAGGTGTTTTTGCCGCACATTTAACGACGACTCACCAAGCTAGCTTCGTACAAAACAAACTATTTTCCACTGCATTCGTTACCTAGAAGTTTTTTGTATTGGATCAAAAAAATTGCTTCAACGAAAACTATCCCTGAATTCTAGGAAAACGTTTGTGCTGATTTCTAGGAACAAACCTTTTCCTGGATTCTAAGAAAAATTCGAGAAAGAAGCCATTAATTTGGGCGCAAAGCACTCCTTTCCAAGTAATTGCCGTAATGAGCCCCCTGTACGTACTTCACAGCTTGTTTCAACTCGCTAGCAATTTAATACATGGATGCAATTTCCCCAGATAAGCATAAAGTAAGGCGCAAAAAGTATTGGTATTTTACCTTTTGAAAATCGAGCAGCATCTGTAAAAACTTTGAGTCATTCATCAGCTTGAGCGCTTCAGCCCATGACGGCTTCACGCATGGCCGCTCAGGGTCCTGTTCGACTTTGTTGATTCTCCTCTGAAAGTTGGCAGTTGCGCATTTTACGAAATGATCAAATTAAAAGCTAGAAATTCAACCATTCACAGCAAACTCACACCAGGGTAACATCAAGTTTCGGGTCAGATTAATATGTTTAAAAGCAAACCTGCAATAGATAGGCGAAAACCTACAAAAACGCAAATTTAGTCCAAAATGCAGCACTTTGAAAGTTTTTGGAAATGGGGCGCTTCGAATCAACCAGGGACTTCGACCTGACCTGAGGATAATTGGGGAATCACGCAGATGCGTTGTGTCCTCAAGGGTACTTTTGTCACAGCATGTGCTAGCACGCCTGGGTGTTCGATCATTGAATTGTGCATTCGTTTCCAAATAAGGGCATCATACAGGCCCGTAGCCAGGTTTTAGGATTTGAGGGAGCAAAATACATTTTAGGGGGGGCAAGATTTTTGTTTTTCGTATATGCTTGAAAAGCATTTTTTTGTAACAACTAAATTTGGGTGAAAAAAATTTGAGCGGCACAACCCACGAATGGCTCCCGGAAGTAAGGGCCTGACGTCATATGAGGCATTAAAATGAAATTTTTACCGTATACGTCAAATAAACACTTTGCCTTTGCGATTTCAAAAATCCAGTAAAACGATCGAAAGTCCGACGCACATTGTCAGGCGATCAGCCTCACCCGCATCAAGATGATCACGGCGTCCATGATACGCATGATTAGGTGCGGTGGTTTCCCCAACTTGCGAACCGTTGCAATATCAGCTGGTTTGATGGTCTGCGAATGTCTGGTTTCAATAACTCCTAGCTCACACGTTGACGAAACTAGTTCAAGAAAATTTACATAAAACAAAACGAAACACAGCTTCGAAAAAGTTTGTCTAGCGTGGTTCAACTCAGCATCAGTAGCTTAGGGATGAAATTTTTTGACTTTTACTGAAATCTCACTCCTTTGTTTCTGCACAATCTCGTTCCTGTGTCTATTCGATCAAGAACGAACCGTCAAAAATGCGCGAAAGTTGTTTCTTTTTCGCCAAAAACTAGAATTTGTCACATGCTCTTCGTTTCAATACAGTGCTCCATGATCATATCCTGAAAGTTTGTGACTGTGAGGAACTGTTTGATTGTGGGAAGTTGATTATGTTGCAGCAAGTCCAGGCGACTGGCAAACGTTTTCTGCCCCCCCACCTGCAGCGCAGCCTCCGCTTTCTCCAGCGCTGGCTTTGCTGCGAGGAGCTTTTCCTCGGCCACGGCTTTGTCGGCGTGGATCATGTCGGCGACGCCTTGCGCCTTGTCTTTCACTTTTTGAACCTGCAAGACGGAAGCGAATTAGTCGATAATATGAGGGAAGAGCTTTGCAATCGCGCCATTGTTTCTCTTCTGCACAGCCAAATGTTCCGCTTTTGATGGAGTTCGGCTAAATTGAAACCCTTTGAACACAGCCATGTTAGTTGGGGGAGAGTCAGTAGCCCTTCCAAAAAATTTGAAAATCATGCTGTTTTAGAAAACGTTCCTAAATGTACTAGCAAATGCTAACAACAAACGTGTGATGAAGTTTGCCATTTTGTTGGCCGTAAATGGTTTCGTACCAGTTATAGCGAATGTAACGTAGCTAGCAATTGAATTATGAAAGGTATGTTGATGACTGCTTTCTTTTTGATCCTTCGGACATTTTTTCGGAAACAAACGGGTAATGTAACCGCAAGAAAACGGTCAATTTGGAGCTAAATAACTCCAATTTTTGCGGAAAAATAGGTTGAAATTGTTGCGTTGCGCAAAAACTTTACACCCTGTAACATTCGGATTTGTTCGCCATTACATTTGAGCAAATATTGAGTCGAACAGCGTAGCGTAGAATGCAACTGGTGGCCAGGCCCGTAACCAGCTTGGGACACCAAGGGGCGAAGAGTTTTCTGAGACGGTCCCAAATTTTTTAAAGTATGTCCAATAGTCTTATACTCCGTTACAACACATTCTTCCAGGGGGATCAAAACATTTTGCAGGGGGCTTTTCCCCCCTGGTCACGAGCCTGCTGGTGGCTGAATAACAACTTTCAAAAATTGGCGCTTTTAATTTTGATGCTGTTCTACAATGTGTTTCTTAGCGTGTTTCTACACTTCAAGGCGACATCCAGAAACCTCGTTTCGTCGTAGATTGAACGAAAGATACAAATCCATTTGAATCTCCACAACCTTTCAACGCTCAGAGAATGAATAATGCAACGTTCGTCCCAGTATTCTTGTAATATATATTGAAAGTTAAAAACATCCCGGCGCCATGACCATCCGTCGGCTTGTAGCTCACCTTACTCTTCACTTTCTCTGCAGCTTGAGCGGACACGGTGACCTCGGCGAGGACGGCATCCGCCTTTTGTGACGCAACAGCCAGATCTTTTTCTTTTTCAACGAGCTGCTTCGACAGCTCGTTCACCGACTGGGTGGCTTCAATCAGTTTGTTCAGCCCTTTGCACAAAACGTTTGTTGATTTTGACCGAAAAACGGCAGAACAGAGAGCAAATGCAAGCAAAGTGCAAAATAAATTCTGAAAAATGCTTTTTCACTCAACCATCTCATCGGCAAATCATGTCACTTGACCCGTTGTTTCTTCGTAAGGTTTAAAATTGCCAACTGTTAATCGTGCTGAAGGTTTGACATGACTTTTATGCACTAAAATTACCGTTGTATGAATTTTTTATATAGCAAGCAGTGTGTTTCCATTTTGTGTACAAACAAATACATTTGCAAGTTCAATGGCACTCTTTTCCGGCCTGCATTTGATGGTGTTGTTTGGAAGTTGTTAAGACATATTTATATAAAAACTGTCAAGAAATATTTCGACACTCAGACATGAAAAATGATAGTCATTTTGTAGTAGGAACGCTCATGAAGAAAAATCACATACGAACAAAAATGTTTGACTATTATACGGTGAACAATGTCAGGCAGTGACTTCGCTCTAATTCTGACAAACATATCTCCACTGTATTTATTCACCAGTGTTCATCCGTTCAGCCAGGTTCCCGATGTAGTCGAACTTTTCCTTGTAAACTAATTTGTATCCATCCAAAAAAGAAAGGTACGACTTGGGGGTGACGTACGTTTGACGTCTGTATCGTTCAAAATAGTCGGTACACGCTTCTGCAACCAAGTCCTGTGAAGAGAGAAGAAGCTAACCAAGATATAAAAGCAATCACAAGATGCTGGTGACAAAGTAGACATCGCAATTAACAATTTTTTTGACAACCGGGTTCACTGTGCTGGGATTTGGACAGCTGCTACAACAAACAGCAAAAGTAATATCGCTTATTCCAGAGGTAAGCAATTCCTGAAAGCCACATCTTTGGCAGAAAGCAAATACAGCAGAATATGTGATTACGGAATCAACGGAATACCGTTATTTTATGCAAACACTTAAAGATGCTGTAAAGTTTGCAAAACGCACTCGAAATAAATTTGTAAAAGTACATGTTTGGCAAACACCACGATCAAACAGACACGAAACTAAACGATCACTGAACCTGAAAAGATCCCATAACCCCGTACAAGTTGGTTTTCACTTCGGGAGTGCATTGAATCTGAAAGTGGGAAATGAAGTGGCGCGCAACAGCAACGAGTGCGTCGCGGGGCCAGCGTGAGAACCAGTCGATGGTACATCCGGATATGAGACCGGGAAACTTCATGGATCTCGATCGAAACTTTTCGCCGACCTGATGCGAAGGAATGAAGTGAAAGTTTGAATTATTGCGCAAGTTTGGCGTTCTTCGTAAATACGCGTGCAAGAACTGAAAGTCGAGTGCAAAATTGTCAGAACGCAATTGGAGCCATCAAAGTTTGCACAGATTAAAAACATCACTACTTTTGTTGTTTTGAAAAACATTTTGAGTTTCAACCAAAGTGTGAGGCTTTGGACCTGACTGGTTAAAAGCACTGATGTAACTAAGTAGACCGGTATAATCGATTTGAAACTTATGCTGGTGCAGTGACAGGAAATGAATATTACAATTTTAGAATGAAAATCAACGCAACTTATTTTTCTCCTACAGATCGTAACTAACCAACACAAAAAGTGACACACATGTAATGGGATGAGATTCATTGAAATCACTGAATCACCGATATAGAAGTCAGAGTTCAGCATAAAATATGCGCAAAGATATGCGAGCCTTGTTAATTAAAAAAACGCATTTACGAACCGGTGAAAAGCAGAGGACGACGTGCAGGTTGCTCTTAACCCGAGTCAGGAAGTAATCGTAGAGGTTTTCGTTGGTGGGTGGACGTTTCGGATATTCCTTCTTCATTACGCCGATCAGCTCTTGGGTTATTTCATCAATTTCGTCGCGAGCGAAAAGATTGGAAACCTGCAAGAAACCACAAGTGATGGATAAAATTAAAATATAATATAAATGAAGCTCAACTTCCTCCCACGTTGCGAAATAACGTTTCTTACCTGTTTCCTTCTTCACATGTGTCCACAAATAAAACAGTTCAAATCAGACAAAACAGTCACGACCTATCAAATCACACAAAAGTTTGGACATTAAGTTAAACTTTTCTACTAAAAGTTAGAAAAAGTATTTCGTAACTGATCCTTAATATTCGGACAAACCTGCTGTAACTTTTGCGCAAGCACAAGGCAGAGCGAAAAGCACGTTCTCCTCACCTCACCGGATGCGAGAACATTGTTTAAGTATTCCAGAAATGCCTCGTCTTTGATCTCGTTGTCCGTGAATATGAACGTGATTCCGTGTCCCTCCTGGCCGGCGGTTCGGTAAAGAACTTTCAGATCTTCCATCAGGTTGCTCACGCCATACGATCTGCATGTATTGTGGTCGATTTGCTGTGATTGTGCGGTTTACAGACAAACGCCAGCACCTCAGGCAGGGGTGGATATTTAGGCGTCGGAGGCAAGCTCTCAGAAATCGGCCCCAAAACATCCCCACTGCGAATGGTAGATGTCGGACTATCCGGATAAAATAATTAAGTTTGTTTCACGTTTCAATTTATGAACTAAATGCAAGAGCATATTGTACATACAAAAAGTTAAACGTGGCTCTAGAGCGGTTCATAAGCTTTTCAACGAAACAATGTAAAAACTAAGTGCGAAACTCTCAAAGAGGGCCCTACGTCATCTCTGATAAAAGGGGGTCCAAGGCGACCGTCTCGTTCACCTCCTGTGATATCCACACCTGACCTCAGGTAACACCGTAGCGACAATGCCATCGCAAGTCAGTGAGAGAGAACCACTTGCTGGTAATGGACTGTCATTAGTGGCCTTTTGTACACACACCATGCAGTGACGTATACCGTTTATAAGAGTTATCTGCGAAGGTGGAAAGCCGGGCATCAATGTTTCGTTAGATGGAACAAATCTACTGCAAGTGCTTGAAAAGTATGATTTGTGTTCCCGAATGTTGTGGAACTAGAACTAGGGAAAACGCATTTAGGATGAAATGCCCCCCAGCAGATACACTTCTGGCATGCAGTAAGGTCAGGAGCCCATTCATTCCACTCATAGCAATTGAGCAACAACATTTGACTTAACTTGTTCTTGCACTGAACCGTGCTGACATTCCATGTGCAAACGTACCTTCATGTTTATTCAAAGCAATGGGGTTGGCGTGGATGTCACTAACGCAATCAGTGCCAGCAAACGCCTTTCTGTCTTGGGTCGTTTCGTGGCTGATGTCGAAATAACAAGTATATTCTGACGCGCATGCAGCGAAACAGTCAGAAACGTTGCAGAAAACGTTGTAACTCATTTGAACTTGTGTTATACTTTGATGTTACATCATCAACATTTAACAATGTAAGTTGACACGTTCGATTCAAACATTTCAGAAAAAAATCCTTTTAACCAAAGAAAATAACGCTTAGGCTACAGCGCACTGCCAGTTTTGCACAAGATGATCTGAGAAAACGAAGATGAATTCTGTTTCAGTACCTGGTCAAAGTAATTTGAAACGTCTTGTAGCCGGCGATAAAAGAGGCGAGTCTTGTGAGAGACTGCTTGCCACTCCCACCCACACCGACCAATAATGCGTTGCCACGTGCAGTATTCAAGATGCGAGATATTCGAACAAGATGGACCATGGCGTCCTGTGATGGTGGAAACAAGTTTGGATAAAAACAGACATGTGCAACCTGCGGCCCACCGCGTGATATTGTTCATAATTGTGAAATGGTATTTCAAAATGAATTCTGTTCCTCACTTTTTCGTGCCACTCGTTTCACGATCATTTTTAACAAAATGCGTTCGCACTTAATCAAAGATTTGCAGCGCATGAACTTCACGAAGACCTGTAACATTTTTTTCATTACCTGAGAACCACAGACCACGAAGCGAATACATAGTTTCGCGCCACTTGTAATTATTACGCTGCAGCGCAGATGAAGCTGAAGTCATGTAAAGATTTTCATTGCGATTGAGAGGCTTGCAGAGGCTTTGCTGTGTAAAATTGTTTGAACAATTTGTCAGGACCTGGCAGGCAGTTCGCAATTGTTTTGTGAACTGAGTGCTGCTAGTTTTGATTTTAGCTTGGGCAGTATTGTTAGAAAGGATTTTAGCTAATTTCGTCTGACATCATTAACACGATTTTTTATGCTGTTGTTGTTTGTGGTTTTGCAAGTGTTGGGATTGGGAATGTAGGGAGAATGATAAAAATATGCAGCTGGCAAAGGAAAAATATGTTGAAAAGTTTGCCAATCAGTGACAATAAAAGTGTTTGTTTTGTAGTTCAAAAAAGCAGCAATTTTAACGATAATTCAGTCTCAAAGATGGCAATTTTATGCGAAGCATGTCATGTTCGAAAAAACGAAAAATTATTTAAGGGTGGTCTCTGTGAAGATCATTTCACTTTATGGAGATTCCTATCGTTGTGAACATTTTTTTTTTCAAAGACGAAACATTGCCAAGGAAAGCACAGAGGTTATTTGTCAGACAGTAGCGCAGCCTAAAATTTTGTTCGGGAGGGGCCGGTAAGTGACGTCGTCAGTCACTGAAGTCTTTTTAACAGCTGGAAAATTGATAAAAGCACCAATGCAAATCTGAACAAGTTCGTTTCGGGGGAACATGACCTCTTTGGCCTCATTCTGGCTGCGCCACTGTTGTCAGACCAACATTTGATTGATCGACTTCGACTTGCTTGTGATTCTATGAAAGAAAATGTTCCGAAACTCTGTAACGACCTCCGACATCAAGCATCGCATTAGTGGACTCAACTTTAAAAGAGACGGTGTAATGATACGCACGAGTAAATTATGTAGAAGCCACGTGTCTCATCTACTTCACAGTTAGCCTGTCGCTTTATTCATGCGAGGTGTCTAGCTAAGTTTGTTTGAAATAAGCCTTCCACCGGTTGGTACTGTCCAACAGAGGAAATTACACCCTCCATATATGTTGAGTGACTCCTTGACCAATATTGAAGAGAATGATTAAAGTTTCATCCAATAAAATTTTATGCGGCCTGGGATAACTTTCCAAAAATCGAACGTGACCCGCCAGTGAAAAAGGTTGCACATGCTTGGATAAAAACACCTTAAATGGTCCCCCACACCGATCGATGATTTTATCCTCAGGCAACGGGAGGTTACAACTGCAGTTATACTGCAATCATACAATTTTGTAAACTGATGAAATATTTTCGTCAACGAAATGATTTGTGAAATTTTACACTCATAAAATTTGTCATGAGTTGTGCATCTGTCCTTTAGAATAGAACTTGGCTTTGGTTCGTTTAAAATAATACCAACAGACTGTTGCGATATAGGACAGGACACTATAACATCATAATGATGAAAAGCGTATAAAAACAATTGTGAAAACTGTATGTAAAATTTAATTGGCTAAAGACAAGCATTCGAAAAAAAGAACGGTCAAAAATGTTTATAAATGCCACATTTGCATGTCTTAGCAGCACACTCTGATCTGACCTAACAAGGTTGGATCTGATCTGAGACTATAGTGCAGGATGCTTCATATTTGAAACATAAATTGACCATAAGTCTCCCAGCTGACAACACAATCTATTGCTACCTTAAAAAACACAAGATCCATGCTTGCTCCTCTGATAGCTTCGTTATACATTCCTTGGTTTATTTCCAGTCTTGTCTTCAGTTGATCAAGAGATTCGATCGCCTCGTAAATCTTCGGTGCTTCAAATGCTGCGTCATCTTCCTCCTCGCCTGAACCGCAGTGAAAATTACTAAAAGCCGAAGCGAGTGGGAGGTTTTGCAAAGCGCGAGCAGAGAAAACTTTCGGGGACTTCCTGTCAAGTGTAACAGTTTTAGAAATGTGGTCGATTCAAATTCAGAAATCTAAAACAAAAAATGTCGAGAAAAAAATGAAAACACGTTACCGGCCATCTTGGAATTGTTGATTTCATGACGAAACATAAGAAATTTCAATTCAAATATTCAGATGAATTTTTGTGTCCTTGCCGCAATTTTGACACATAAATGATAGCATAAACTCAACACCTTCAGTCTTACGCAATTACTCTGTTTCTCAACGTAAGGCTTTACCCAAAGTTTGTTGCCCAGACTGTACAGTCTCTATCATCAAATGAGACCAGGCGTTTCTTTGTTGAAAAGGGAAATTTAGGCCAGAAGACGTTTTTAACAATCTCAGTCACCTGTAGCTTCGGGTGCGTCCCTGAGAAAGTTGACAAAGTAAGGTTCCTCAGCAACAAACTCACTTTCTTCTTTGCCTACCTCATCAAGAACGACCTACAAAAAGAAGCATTCGTGTTGACGGAAGATACTAAAAAAATTAAAAATGTAAGCTTCAAAATTAAACTTTACAGTTAAGATTGAATATCAAAGCTTCATTTTAATTCTCCGGTTGCCTAGAAAATCGAAATATGGGAAGAGAAAACAGAAAAGAGAAAAAGCGTGTAATTGACAGCGTAAAAAAAGTGTAAAAAATGAAAAATTCATTTGCAGTTTTTGTTTTAATGTTAACAGATACTTGTTCATCGGTCATTAACACTCCACTGAGCAGCAACCGATACGCTTGCAAACAATTTACCAGTTGCAAAATTTGTTAAAGTTGAAGCAATATTTGGAAAAAACTAGTCAGAATATTAGTCATCAGATCTAAAAAGTGATGATATTTCTAGGAGAAAACATATCTTTTGAGTTTATGAGCGCAGATAAAAGGTTTGGACACGTTTGTTGCAGCACGAGGTCAAGGTCCACTTCACACGCATTCATCGACCTTCCACTTCTGCATGTCAGCAACAGCGTTGAGTATTGCGCTTTGGACATTGAACGAGCAAATGAACCTGTTTCATTGCTTTGTGGAACCAGTTCTCATCCTGCTTGCTGACAAACCGGTCAGCGATCACTCTGCAGCATTCGTGCTTCCACAACCACATCAGTGTCTTTGCGTCCGGTACAACGTCGCTCGTGATTTGTAGCATTCCCTGCAACATGAAATATCAACAGCTGTGAAGTGAGAACACATTGCAAGAGGACCGTGCAACTTTCTCTTTTGCAACATGGCACGCGGTTTAACACCGAAATAGTTGAAAGGTCAATTTATTTGGTTCAAAGTGACTTCCATCTTCTTGTCAATGGTGAGGAGGTCGCTATCTGACCAATCAGGCGAATGTTTGCCTCAACGCATCACTGTGTGAAAAGGTTTCAGACAAACCCCAGAATTCTACAAAAAACACGAAATGTTTTTTTTATTTCACTTTTGCTGAGAAATCATTGTTCGTGTTTGAGGGATGTGGTCAAAAAATGTCGTTTGCATAGTAATAGAAAATGTGTAGACGTTTCAACCTAATTTTAGAAGGCTTGAAAGGTGCCTTCCACAAGTGTTGCATGGATAGGACAATGAAACAGCAAGCTATAGATGAAGAAACAAAGACCTGCCGAGTGAAACAAATATGCTTGGAATGGCGACGCACATTACCGAAGTTGAAAATACGGTGTGCGACTATATCAGAAGAATGGCGGTCGGTTAAATGTGTTGCAAAACTTGTGAACACCCCGGTAACAAACAACTGATAAAAAAACGCTAAACAGTTTCTAGATGCTAACCTTTCCTGCACCTAAACTTAAACCTGTGGCGAGAAGCGCGCGACTTATAGGTTTCCACTGTTTATCCCAAGCACAAAAAAGGCAGGTTCAAAGTCCAACCGCCGTCAAAAGAATTTCTTCAGCGAGAAACCAAGAAATTTGCCAAGCAGGAACTCATCTTGAAACATTTAATAAAAATGTATGTTGAGAGTTTGTTGCGCAACAAAAGCTAACTTCGCGCAGTGTTCCAACAATACACACGGAAGTACATTCAGCAGTGATACATTTTTCCGGAAAGCTACAGCACAACTGTAAGATCGTGGTTGTAAACAATTTTCTAAAACCTAGGAGCACTGCTTAAAACCAGCACATGGGAAACTGGTTTTATTTCAATGATAACTCTTCTTCGCAGCAAACAAAACTAATAAAATTCGCACCAAGACTTTGAATTTGGTGCAAAGCTTTTCTAAAGGCTGTTTGCCTGATAGCCTATGCTCAAGTCACTTTAAACTGGAACTTACATCAAGAAATTTGTTCACGATTATGTTGCAAAGTTGGATTTTGCCACAAAAGTATTAACTAACCACGTCAGCAAAACAACACACTGCACACCGTGCAAAAGTACATTTCATATCAACAGCAGCACCTGCCAAATTCTGCTCAAGTCTCGCAAGTTGAAAATGTAGTGGAACTTGGCAGGGGTCGGCAGCAGCTTCCCCTTGACACTTTGCCACAATCGACGAGTGGCTGCCACCAGTCGTGGGACCAATCCGCAAATTTCGGGGGTGAAGTTTCGTGCCTGAGAAAACCAGGTATGCACAACAGGCGAAGGTGAACAATGTAATCCGAAAAATACTTGTTTTATAAAACAATGATCAAAGTGCTCTCTCGATTTCCAAAAATAGCATTTTTCGTAAACAACAAACGTCATAACCGGGAGAGAAAGCCAAACATTAACTACCAGCGTTAGCCAATAAAATGCTGTTAATTTACGCATGTGACTTTTTAATACTCGATTCTCATCCATGCAAATCAACTTACGACCCACCAACGCTGAGTAAAGGGGCTTATAAAGATCGATGTTTGAAATTATCTATCAGTGTACTAGTAATTTCGCAGCTTTTGATTTTTCCTTTGACGAGTTGGTAAAAAGCGAATCAGCTGTTTTTGGCTTTGGATTAGGTCATTATCATGTTTAAAAAGACTTATGCTTAAGGCCATTCACGTTGAATCAATAAAGCTCTGCGCTCTTCAAAAACAAAGTCTGAGTTGTCTTCAGGATGTTCTTCTCAGAGTGCTTCACTTATCACACACTTAACGGAAAAGGCATCAAGAAAAAAATCATCAAGAAAAAATGCGCATGTCATACTTTCAGATATATGCAAGCAGTTTGCAAGTGCTGAAAAGGAAGACATGAATTGGCAAAGTACGAGAAAAACTGGGCGTTTCTAGAGATAATTACAAAAATATCTACCTTTAAATATTGCTATTGCCTAAAAGTTTCATAAAATCTTTACCGACACTTTTAAAAGTCATCAATGTTTGTTTTCTTTCTATTTATCAAACAGCTGTAACACATTCGCTCCATCTTACCGCGTAGCGATCGCGGCTTGGTTCAAATAATACAAAAAATGAACACAAAAAGCATTGATGTGGCGTCATCGACAACCATACTTACGTACATCACCGATTACCTCACTCACATAGAGGGTCAGGGAATAAAACTTTCAAGTCATAACGGTTGGCTTGCACGTCAAGCGTTTTAACGCGCAGTTGAAAAGAGATTAGCAAAGACACCGCTCTTGTTCAAACAAACTAGGTAAGCAGACCATAGGCGTAACCAGGGGGGGAAAAGGGGTCATGCCCCCCCCAAATTTTTAGAAAATATAGTTATTTTATGCTTTGAGAAGTGTTTTTCTAAGAAAAATAGGGTTATTCGCCTAAGATTAAACATTTTGGCC
>JGI24021J15306_10005371_pt1 | contig 15218 bp, 6 predicted proteins | sample Ectturendosymbi1_FD_15306 | JGI IMG/M metagenome (IMG submission 15306)
ATGGTCTGGTGGTACTCCGGAATGCGCATTTGCGCACCTTAGCGGGAACACTGATTGCAAGTTATATTTATTGTGTAAACCAAGAATATAAACTCACAATTTTTATTAAAATTTGTGTAAACACACCACAAAAACGAAATAAAAGTTCACATTTTTTAGGTATTCTCCCTCCGGAGCCAATGTGTAATATTAATGCACGTACTGTAGAGAATACCTGTAGTCTCCAGTTTCATCTAAACTCTAGATCACTTCCGGTGAAACTTTTGGGCGATTGTACACGATTTTCAAATTGTTAAAAAAAAGGTTTTAGATTATGAGGATTAAAGGCCATAGTTCGTGTTAAGCTGGTTCATTCTGCCTTTCTGAGGCTGAGACCCCACACCCCTTTCTAAATTATCTCACCTAATCTGGTACTGCTATTTGTTTCCACTCCCATGATCTTGGAATGTTCTTACCATTAACTTTAACATATTTAAATGCCAGCAAACGCGCTTTCTTTTAGTTCAATGAGTACATTAACAGTGATAAGAAATCATGTGGTCCTATAGAGCACATTCCTCTTCTCTGATAACCAAGACACCTGCACAAAGTATACTTTCTGTTAACCTTACTGTAGAACGAAAACGTTAAAAAGTGAATATTAGTAATCTGCGTTGTAACCACAGACTTCTTTGAAATCGTCTCGCCATTACTCTATGCAAACGTTTTAGATCGGCTGTAACGATGTAGAGTGGCCAGTGGAATATCTATTGTTTTCCCCTTGTCTCAAGTTCAATGTTAGAACGCTTTATTTAGGTTGTTCGCAGCAAATAAACTTCTGTTGGTCTTTCTTTTGTGCAATAAACTTTTGCAATAAACAAGGAATTACAAAATGAGGAGCCAGTGGAACACCCCAGTTCCGTGGGTCCCATCAACAGCCATTTTTGAAAAAGCGTACGATTCTACACTGCATCCCAAACCTATCATCCCAATTTTCGCAGAGACATTTCTCTGATTCCTAACCTATCCTGTGAAACGTTTAAAACTTTCTACATTGTAATTATGACAAGCAAACGAATTACTAAACGATTGCAAAATGTTTTATTTTGATGCCTCAAAAACAAAATAGTGCTTAAATTTTTTCAGGTCGACACAACTTCTTCTTTTTAACAGACAACATTGTTGTCCACAAATACAATATTCGCAACTTTGTAGCAAATGAGTATGGCCACTAGTTGAGGAGTAATTTAAATATTTCTTCGGGCCCGTGTTCCACGGATCCCACACTTCCCTAAATAACATTTTGATGAATTTGATGTTCAGATAAACTCGGCATGAATCGAATAAATTAGTTTGATATAAAAAACTGCCCCTAAAAGGGTCTTTTGGTGGAGGGGTGCTGGAATGAACCTTACTACCTAAGACGCACCGTCAAATTTATGATGTACAAAGAGCAAAGGGAATGTTTTTGATTACATTTAAACAGATCGTGTCACGGTTGATTGAGCAGGATGGCGTCATAAGGTATGACGGGGGGCTGAAAATGGATCTTGCCTAGGGCGCTGGAATGGTTTGGGCCAGCCCTGTATTCACCATGATTTTGTACAATTCGAAAATTCACATATCAAAACCGATTCCGAAGAAGTCTTTCGACTTGTCTCATTGTTCGCGATATAAGATCATTCTGTCTTCCTTTGTTTGTCACAGCACTATTGTGAAGTCTACTTCATCTCTCTTGCAGTAGCGCAGCCGCGATGAGACTTGACTACCAAATATTACTGAAATTGCCACCTCAAAATTACTCGCTGGAGTCACCCCTGCATTAACGCAAACTCACAAATTTCAGCCTACTGCCAATTGGCGGTAAACTTTGCTTAAAATCACAGGGCTTGTGTTGGCTGAAATACGCATGCTAGACTTTCTGACATTAACTAATCACCAGTTCAATCACCTGCTGCATGGCAGATGTTTTAATTAATAACCTACCACAAATTTTTTATTGCACGTGTAAGCTGGGACTATCAACAATTCTAGAATAAGGTCGACATGGACGTAACTTGGCATCTCTAATTCACTAAATGGACTGCTCTATCGGAATTAGCATTGCAATGATTGCTGAACAAACTCGACCAACTTGTATGACACAAAAAAACATCTACCTTGCTGTCTGAACAGCAGGCTGTGCAATGTTGAACATTTAGTCATAAGCATTAAACATTGTTCACATCCGCCTCATTGACCCTGCCATCAACGACGCCTTGCCAACCGTGACTGGATGCCTGTGTCCTACACCAGCGAGCAATTTTCCTATTATCGCGGGCATCCACCCTGCTGAGGTTCGTTGCAAATGAGACACCTTGTCTCTAGCACGCCGTGCCATGGAGCCTGGACACCTGCTCCACTCCACGCTCACCTGTCAATTGAGTGGGAATGCACGGCATCTCAAATCGAGACACCCATTTGTACCCGCCGCACAACAACTCATTAGTTCATCTGACGACAACAGAAGTGCGGCGCTCTGGGCGGATCACCGATGAAATGCGGAATAGTTGCAGAACACTACGAGACTCCGTACTTTCATCCCCGACATCGGCACTCACCCTCCAGGAATGGTTCTGCCAAGAACAGCGTGGGCCCGGCTTAACCGCCTCGGCACGAGCGTCGGGCGTTTCCACTGCTGCTTACACAAATGGGGTATGGCCCCTTCTGAGGATTGTGAGTGTGGCGCAGAAGAACAAACCGTCGACCATGTTGTCCTCCAGTGTCTAATCCGTCGACCTCCCCATGGACTGCACGGCCTGACGGTTCTGGATGATGAGACAATCGATTGGCTGCTCAACGCTTGCCCAGATATCTAGTGCGGCCAAGGACCGGTTTGAAAGAACTGGCTCAAACGATGAAGAAGAAGCATTAAGCATATCTTACTTTTGTGCAATACAAAATACGAGAAATCTATCTGGGCACCCATGATAAACTTTACGCTAAACAATCCCTTCGCCGAATACATTGACAAACTACAAGTCGCACCTTTCCAAGTCTGCAACTTGGCCATGCAGTGTTGCCAAGTCCACAAAGACAAAATATGCCAAATTGTGTTGCAGAATATGCCAAACAGGACAAAAATATGCCAAATTTTTTTAGCAACAAAAAACACCTGGAAATTTGGCAAATCGACGATTCATATAAACACACAGGGTTGCCAGATATTTTTCATAGCTTATGGCCAAAGTTCTAATAAAAAATGGCCAAAATAGCTGTTTTTTGAAAAATTTATGGCCAAAATGACCAAATGTTTTAACTATGGTAAGTAATATATTCATAGGGGACTCAAAGTGTTTCGAAGGCTTGTAAGTTAATCTATTTTTTGGTTGTAAGTTATACTATTTTTGTCGAAAAACTCTTGTTTGGCCAAAAAAGCAGTTTTGACCCTACTATAGCAATTTTTGCCATGAACTTAGAATTGCAATTTACAACTTGTCTTTCTTTGCAATGGTATAACTTACAACCATATATTAAACACTATTGCAAACAAATGTTTCAAAACTGACCCACGCGTGTCAAACAAATTGAAATTAACTTTTTCAATCCAATGACAAGGCTGGAATTCTCTTGATCTTGTGCTCAGGGACACCGGAGAGCAAGGGCATGACGGGGCATTGCCCCCTTTCTTTTTCAAAAGAGGTGCAACAAGGGCAGGGTGCCTTTATCATAGCAGTATCATTATCATAGGGAATTTCATGGGTAACCAAGATCGCGTTGAAAAAAATTTATTGCAGTTCTTCGTGCACCCAAAAACTTCAGAATGGTTTTCTATAACTTCTGTTAATATTATTGAGGACTACGTCGTTTCTGAACAGAAACAAGCATATTTCGGAATAATTTTTTGTTTTTATATACGTTTTCATTGCCCTCAACTTTTTTACTGCCCCACTGCCCTACCGCTGTTCCGCCATCCCTGCTTGTGCTCTGAATATACGAGCAAGAGAATCCATTAAGTTAACGATCATAATCACATACTGAAAACTATCTTTAGGTACAAATATATGAACGAAAGGTTAAGAAAACTCGAGAGCAATCACTGAGTCCTATGTCAGGTCTGATTGAAGCACTTGCGCAACATCTACTGATAATCATAAATAAGTGCTACACAATGCACTTCAAAGCAATACCAAGATGAAGCACTTTAGCACTGTACAGTGTTACTGCAAAAGTGATGACAAACTTCTAACAGTAAAATCTGAAAAATCTGTTTCATGATCTATATGACAAGGGTATCAAATAACCAAAAATGGTTAGTCATAATGCATTCATTACAGGATAGTTGATAAACACCGTCAACAAGTTTTCAAATTTTCTTGCGAGACATTTAGTTCAAGGCTAATGACCGTTTGTTTTCACTAAATTTTAAGCAAGATTTGGCGGGTGGCATTTTGCTAGTAACAAATATTCGTGTTTGGCTTGCACACATCTTCGACATGCAGGGAGGTGATAGAAAAATCACAAGAAAATATAGAAATCCTGAGGCGGCACAAAGCACACGGAGGTTATCGTTGCTACGCAAAGGCAACACTGTTGAGACGCATACACCAAAACAACGCACCAACAACTACTTCAGTTGGTCACCGTCATACAGGAACGTTGATTACTTATGGAAAAATTAATATTTGTAAAAAAAGCATCAGACATTTGGAGCGATCGGATAAAAAAGTTGGATGAAGATGCACATCTTTGAACAAAATCATGCAAAGTGACATTGTTTCTAAACAAGGCATCAAAGTCCTGACATAATGGTCAACCTGGTATGGGCGAGAACACTTACATTTCTGAGTACGTAGCACATAATTCGGTAGGCATTATAGGCAATTCGTAACCGTTTCAAACTAGTCTGTCTGTGTGTATTTGCTCCATAATTGGCAAGCATGTATTGGCATGGAATAGGCACGGAATAGAATGTTTTTTACTGCAAGTGAGCACTGAACAAAGGTGCATCTGAGTTTGTTTCCTGCATGGTACAGCGATTTCACTTGTACTATATCTAATTTGGATATCATCAGCATCCTTCAATGTGGCATTTGGCAATACAACAAGATATGTGACTTGGTCAAAAAATTGCATAGGCTACGTACACAATTCAGAAAAAACATTCGATGGTTAGAGCAGGTTGTTCATATCTTTTGGGACAAAAAAAGTACACCAATTGTTTTGTTGCAATTAAACACCATTTCGTGTTCAGCAGCATAATCACCACAAATATTCAGAAGACACTGGAGTCCACTAATGCTAGGTTATGTTGCAAAGAGGTACAAAATCTCACAACAAAAAATGCAGCCATGACATTTTGCAATATTGTATAGTACCTGTACACTAGTACCTTGGCTTATAACTCTTTCTTCAACGTTTGCCTTTGTACATACCAACAATTAAATTTTCCGGCATTTTTTTATCACTTCCACGTCTTCACAATACTAAAGATTTGTTTCACTATAAAGTTGTGTCAAACTCGCAAACTGGCATTTAACATTGAAAGTTTAACATGTTTAAGTTTTGTGTTGACACATGCAGCATGGTAAATATCCTCGGAAACACGATTTTTTATGAAAATAACACACAGAGGACTGAGGAGTTTAAAGAATGTTTCCACTCACAAAAGTGTTGGAAATTTCGGAAAGAAGTTAGTTCAACATTTTGCATTTGTCAAAAATAATTGGTTGCTCAAAAATATGCCAAAACTGATAAATATGCCAAACCAAAATATGCCGAAACTGATAAATATGTCAAACCAAAATATGCCAAACAAAACATATTTATGCCAACCACCTCCGAAATATGCCAAATTTCAAATATTTGGCATAAAGATATGCCAGTTGGCAACACTGTGGCCAGGTAAGAAATTTCACGTTAAACACTGCAAATAATGAACACTGACACTTCGGGCTCAAAAGGGTTTATTACATCACAAACGAATAAATAATGATCAGGCAATGTTATTCCGGATCACATAGTGACATGGAAAGTGTGAAGCTTGCAGTGAATCAATTGTAAACTCCCCTGTCCTTCCAACCTATTTTTTATGACTATCGGTTTATAGCTTCTACAAAACATTGAAAGGAAATCCAACTCTACTGGATGTCACAACACAAGTAGCAAAGCTTGCTTGAGAAAAGGCCAACCTCGTTTAAAGTGAGAATCTCCATTGGTTGCAAATTTCTAGCTGACAATCAACATCCCGGTCTGATAAGATAAAATAAAATATTTAAAATCTACGTCGTTGACTATTTGCAGTTTCCCTTATCCAAACGGTAATGTGAAATTTGTCTTACAACATGTATGAAAAAGCACAGCAAAAAACGCCTACGATCCAACCAGTTAAGCACAGAAACCTTTCATTATCACAATGCATTCATTTGCCTAGTTAGAAAATTACTTTGATAGGTTTGCAGCCGTTTTCCAATCTTAAATTCTATACCAGGGGCGTCCAAACGTCTTTCATAGGGCCAAATTTGATCACGTGAAGGCTCCCGTGCGCGGGCCAATATCTTCTTCCTACATTTTTTTAAATTGGTACAATTCCGGGATTTTGCTTAAGGTTCGAAAAAGAAGCTTTGGTCTGCGACGGGTTTCGTGCTCACGTTCGCTCTCAGTCCATAAAGAAACAACGGGAAACGTCACACTTAGAAACTGTCCTCGCTGCGACACAGAAGCATAAACCCGCCTTTGGTAGGTCGCATACAACAATGTGAAAACAAAGGCGCAGTCATGANCGTCGGAAGTAGGATGCATGGGGGTCTTAACCCTCCTCTGGATTTTGAAATTTGACATTTTCCTAATAATTATAGCAAAAAGGTTTTCTTAGGTTCGAGTGGGTAAAATGAAATTTCACCACTTTTGGCCCCCTGGAAAAACCCACTATTATCGCCCCTGCAAAAAAATCCTTCCGACGCCCATGGCCCCGGGCCATGTGAAACGTGCTCGCAGGCCGTACTTGGGACACCCCTGTCCTGTGCATAGTATACCCGGGATATTGCGCAAACCTTGTTCGAGATTCAGACTCTTTGGCTTTCTCCGAATTTTTAGCGAAGATTTTGATAAATATTACAGGTTTACTGGTGCTGTGGTTTTGGCTGAAAACCCAATATTTTTGCACAAATCGTTTCGCTTTTTATAATAAATTTTAAGTCAAACAATGATTTGCCAATTTGTAACAAGATACAATTAAAACTGTTTGCAATTGTCTGCCGTGCAGTAATTGAGGTCTGTACAACTCGAAACATAACTACCCTAAAAAGAAGTTTACCGCTTTATTTTTCCGATATGTGCAAGCCATGGAAAAGCGATCAAAATGTAGATATTTTATCTAGTTGAAAAGATAAAAAATACTATTAGAACATGAAATGTAACACAACATTCAGAAAACAAAACACATGAAGAAACAAGGCATTACTTTTACCTTGAAAATACTTTTTTCCACAAGAAAAACAAATAATCCTTTATTTTACTGGAGAGGAAAACTCAAAATTTGCTAAACTTTATGAAGTATCCCACGAACTACATTTTGAGGCAGTGTTCCGGCAATGATTTTGATTCACCTACATCTAAAATACACACGAACTATTGGCTGGGTCGTGAGAAAACTAACAACAAATAAACGTTTGCTAATGTGATTGGCGGGTGGTCACTTTGCTGCATAAAATTTCTCATCATTGGACGACTCCACTATCAGCGCACATCTTTCTCAACATTGCCAAACCACAAACAAACTCTATTTACACTGTCATTTACAAAACTGCTGCCTTTTTTCTTACAACAGATGGAAACGGATACTGCAAGCACTGCAAAACGCTGCCAATCAAACTTTTTACAATTGCTCTTTTTGCTACGTTGCTGCATATAATACTTTGATGTAACAAAAAAAGAACGCACAGTTCGTTGCAGTTTGTCCACATCAAACCACCGTTTATCACCGCATTTGTGTCAGCACGTCGTTATGACTAAATTGGCAAAGTCGCCAAGAAATGACTTCCGAGACACGACTCAAGTCAGTAAAGTCCCGTTGGTAATAACTGGTCAAAAAAACAATTGACAAACTACAGAGAGTCTACTGGCAACCTTTATGACGTCGTCAGGTAATCTTCGAACGAACAGCCACGTAGCCCTTAACACGCAGATACTCGCAACTGTCGCCCAGTTGCAGCAGAAACTCCACCTTGCCATATCCCGTTCGTCTAGCAGAATATTATGACGCTTATCACTATGTCGATCGCGCGTCAAGGCGATGTTTAAGTCCCATGAAAGTGTCCTGTTACAAGCACAAGACCAAACAATCACACCCGCGATGAATAACACTCACCCGTGCGGATTTCCCTTCCACGCTTGTGAGAGGTCCGGCAAACCTTACTCCACTCCTGTCCATACTGTGTTTCAGTGATCTTTCCAGTCATACACGTGGTACAATGCGTTTTCAGTTTGCTGTGGGCTTTCTAAGCGCCCTTGAGCTAGCGAAATTTATTTAGGTCGTGCATATTCAACTATTTTTTCACATCACGACGTTCGACAAACGTCAAAAATTGTGCACACGTTTTCGGTTATCTAAGACCTGAAAGAAGCAATTTAATGTGTCAGCAGTGTTTTTTTGGAAGTTTAGCCAAAGCCACTGTGCGGCCTACACCCCATGCCGACTGCACATCTGGAGACTCAGACACAAGAACAAAAAACGCTGCGCTGAAGTCAATCAAGGCGTCGAAATGAACATTTGTACTGCAAATATCAATCCGCAACTGAAAAAGTTTACAATATCTTTCAACGCCACTCGTTAAAACAACAAAGAGAGTGTAAGCACTGGAAAATCATACGTTGCCCATGCCTTTGTGGGAAAAATAAACAAAACCGATCATGACATATCTGTTTCACGCACTCTACGTTTGTTTACCTCTGGCAGCACTGTGAATACAAACGTTAGCCACTTTGACTTATACAAAAAACCGTCCTGCAGGCCTTGACTGTTGGCGAATACACCACGCCATCATCTACGAACACGCCATTATTTCCCTCAAGAAATAGTTTAGTTTCCTTAAAATTTGTGCAAGTAATCATATACAGTATTACAACAGCAGGCATGCCAGATGCAAGATAGTCCAACTTTTAGGCTGAAATGGTCTAAATCAAAAATCAGAAATCCAAATTTTGAATGATAACAAATGTTTTATTTGTGTTTCGTTCAAAATTAATATATCGCTAATTGCAGGATAAGGCAACTGCGGAACACAAGGCGTGAAAGCGTTCATAACGTGATACATAGGATAGGTATTACTACCGAAAAAGTGACCATATATGAACCAGCCTGACTTACTATTTAACATGCGCAGTTAAGTCAGTCATTGGTGAGACTAAGGCAGTGTTTCTCAACCTTTTCACTTACGTGGCCGGGCCACGGGGCGTAACGAGGTTAGATGGCGCCGGGGCAAAAAACAAGTTTGGGGCCCCCGTGGTCGAACCGGCGCCTCCATGGTCGAACCTTAGTTCTTTCGAAAGCAAATTTACTGTATTGAAGAAAGTACTTGTGACATTGATGGGACTTTTCGGTGCCTCCCGCAGTAATTCTGCGCCCCCGCAGTGATTCAGCGCCCCCATAGTGAATTGGCGCGGGGAGTTGTGTCCCCCTTGCCCACTCCTCGTTACGCCCCTGCGTGGCCCAGATAATATTTGGTAAAAATTACGTTGCCTCTACCTTATCAGCAAAGGCTATGTATGCTTTCATACGCATGAACAACCACACATTATTCTAAAGTAGCGATCTTATTCATGTGTGCAACTTACTGAGAATCTTGCTGTTGAAAAACAATCAATGTGTTCACATGCTTTACTGATTAGACGTAGGCCCGTAACCAGCCTGGGACACCAGGGGTGGCGAAGAGTTTTCTGAGAGGGGCCCAATTTTTTTAAGCTATGTCCAAGAGTTTTGACCTATGATCAGCACATTTTTCCAGGGGGGCGAAAAATTTTGTAGGGGCTTCGCCCCCCCTGGTTACGGGCCTGTTTAGATGTCTATGTAACTGTATCCTAGCATATTTTTGTTCTAACTCCGTGGCCCACTAAAACTGCGCTATGGCCCACCAGCGGTCCATGCCTCACAGGTTGAGAAACACTGGACTCAGGTGTTCGAGTTATGACTAAGTTATTAGAACAAGCCAAGAGATCTGCAAGTAAAAACAAAAGCCATACTGCTGCCATCGTTTTGGTTCAATTGTAATTGTTTGAACAACTAAATGCAAGCAGTCCAGCAATAAAGAGAAAAGATCTAAAGGTCGAAAAACATTCCCTTGAGGTCCAGGTACTTAAATTAGTACCAAAAGGTCCAATCAAGCAACGCACTACAACAGTACATGAAACGTCCTACGAAAGTACCCTCCAGTCGCTGGTGCTTCCTCTGTAGTCGAGGAAGGCAGCGTCACTTGCAGATGCACCTAGTTGCGAGGTGTAATCTACTCTATTTCCTCTTGCACAACTTCTCTATATACGCATTGCTACTGCAGAAGAACAGCCAAGTCCTCTCTCACAAGCGGTTAATGTCCACCACAAAATGAAAAATCCGTGAACTGACACCCATCTACAGCACATGCAATGCATCTCTTCAAAAAGTGTTTGACGTTCGTCGTTTCTGCGCTGGTTGGCATCGCTCTCGCTTGGCGATAAATTTCCAATGGAGTCTCTTCGTTCGGCTCTGCCGAGAAACTCAATCTCACCCAGGACCGTAACAAGGGGGTAGAAGGGGGGCTTCGCCCACCCTGGAAAAATGCGTTGCACATAGTTTTAAAAATTCTGGCCCCTCTCAGAAAACTCTTCGCCCTCCTTTGTGTCCCAAGCTGGTTGCGGGCCTTGTCTTACCGGACGACAAATCTGTAAATTTCGTACGAGCACTCAAAGCATTTGAGGCGCACATCGTTTTGAAATGACTTATAAATACCATTTTGCAACATGCGATAAAACAGTTACAAGCGCATCCCTTCAAATAGTCAGCAGCAATGAATAACATTAAAACGGTCCGTAGAAGTTTGGAAAATCTTGCAATGTCCTTCGTTTAAAATTCTAGCCACGTGGTTCGCAATGTTCGTATTGCGTTGTTGTTGACATGTATGGGCGGTTTTTAAATTGACGTTGTTGGAAACTGGTTTCAGCAGATGCCAGCACTGAGCCAAACAAACGTTTTGTTTGAACCTCGTAAAACTCCTTCAAACTTCTTCCAACAACCCACCGCTATTGGCGCACGTCAGGCTTATTTTTTCGTCCACACCCAAAAATAAAAAAGGTCGCTGCTTGTGCTCACAGTTTTTACAACTATATTTATGCGAAGAAGTCGCCAGATTCGTCCTTCCACCTTGCTCCCCAGTTAAGCATAAATCCTCCCTACCTCCCAGTCAACCGCTATCTAAAAGCAACTATCGGAAATGAAATTCCAGGGGACGGCAGGAAAGTTTTTGCCAATCCACGCGGCCTCAGCTTAGGCAAGATTTGAAGATTTAAAGTTAGACTTCACTGCTGCTAAAGTTAAGTGTTAAAGTTAGACTCCACTGCAGCTGTTGCTACTGTAAAACCGTGACTTCACAGAGGTGTGCACGAAAATCAACTCTTGTGATAAGAATGCCCTCGTCGCTGCTGCACTACCGGCAGAGAAAGGTTGAATGACCTTGACCACTGTTTCTTTTCTTCAGAATAAACCAGTGGTTCTCAACCTTTTTTACATATCTTAATCCTTTTATCAAACAAGACTGCCAGATTTACCCCCAATACACTCAATAGTGCGCATTTATTGAAAATAGAAAATAACAAGCTCTTACAGTTTAGAATGATTTATAAAAATTTACGTCAGCTGCAATTTATGCTTCAGTAAATTTACCCCCCTGGAAAGTGAAATTTACCCCAGGTTAAATTTACCACATGTTAAGAACCACTGGAATAAACATTCGGCTGGTGATAACATTGAAATATGGAAAAATACCACGTGGCTTAGTGGAGGGAATTTTCCTCTGTTGTTAGCAATGCTTCATTGTGCATATATATGATCGTTGTTTTGCCCCTGCATTCAGACGAAACCAGTGCTAACATACTCGTAAAGTACCTGAAGCAAAATCTAAGTCTGTGAAGAAACCAATCGGGGTTTGGAAAGTTTTGGAAATTTTTGGGCCTCAATTTCAAGAGAGTTCTGTTTACGATCCACCGATTTTAGCGAAAAACGTTTCGCTGCTAAAGCTTGTCGTATTATTCAGCATTTCTAACATTTTCAGCAGGGATTTAATTTAAGGTCAGAATGTAAATAATTCAACTAATAATTAAAACTTCGTGCAAAAACTTTTCAAGAATTCTGTGATAGAGTCATTGATAGACGACCCAACGTTCAAAATCCTATACAAAACAATTTACAAATTTGCTTTACAGTGAGTTTTGCTGAGTTAACAAGGAGCACATCGCATAAAAACAACAAACCCTGCGAGTCAGCAGACCAAAACTCAGGCAACAGATGTTCTAAAAGATAATCCTGATTAACGACAGGCGGCAGCATTTTGAAACTTGCACAGAGCCCCTGCCTTGGTGATATGGGCGCAGGATATATAGTGCTCTGACCGAAATGGAACTCAAGTTAATCACTCATTCGGGTGAATTAACGCGTATTACTTTGCACTGGATTACTGGATCTACTTGCAAACGTAGGTATTTTCCTCACATGAGTCTGTACATTCCTATTTTGACTTAGTTGTGCTAACAGAGATTCAATATGTCGCCCGATGAGCAACATTAGCAGAACGGACTTGCCCCAGATAGTCAGATACAGCGGCATGGAAGATTGAAACAGGCCTTTTAGGGAGATGCAGCAAATAAAAATGTAAATAAAGGTTGCTCAATAAACTAGCCGGTAAGTTTTGTCCAATTCTTCCTCTCACAAATTTCACTACGCTGCAGTTTCTATGTACACCTTCGTTATCATATTTATTTACCACGGCATGAGTTTCGTTTTTACGCTTCACATTTGGGGTCGGCCTCAACGGAAGAAAACCATTTTACGATTGATACGTTGTATTAATGGCTCGCAGATTATTCTCTTTCACAGAAAATATTGGTTATTTCGTTGTTTACCGGTACCATTAAAAACTCTTCCTAGGAAGAACTTGTGACCCATTGTGAAGATGATCAGATAACATTTAGTGTATAAATCTTGACAACATCATAAGATGTCAAGCTACATGAGTTTGAATGCCTCCTTTGCTGTATGTCTTTGTAACATTTTCCAACCAACCACAGCTGCGCAAAACTTCAAACAGGAAGAAGATTAACGTAAGGTAATGATACAAAGCTTCTTTTCTTAAAATATTCGGCGCTTCTGCGTTTTGAGAACCGGACCCGCTTTTACGCTTGCGTCACAACCATGCGAAACACTGTTCAAGGAAAATCTTTCCTAATGCTTCATGTGTGTAAACACAACCTCGTCGGCCGCTTGGTTTACAACATAGCCAATACATAAGCGCTTTTCGAGAACATCTGGCTGTAGCCAAACAATGTCAGAAGCGAAGTGGCTTCGATCATTTTTGTGACACAAACAGCTTTAAAACTCACAAGCACGTCACACTAAGCGGATACCGGCTGAGCAGTAATGACATTTTCATTACGGCTTCGAGTAAGAGGCTAGAGTAGATACAGTGATGCTTGCTGTGCAATGCTGCATAGAAATAGTACTATTCGAACTCCGTTTTACTGGCCCTGTCGCCTTTCTCAATACAATACCTTGTCATACGAAGCACAACAAACAGGTGTGCCAAGATCGTTAACTTTTTTCACTACGTCAGCAGCATCCACACGACACTGGCGATCTTAAACCAAGACTCTGATCTACGCAAGTGTTTAACTGTTTTTAACGTCTTGGTGTGCCTAAACTGAAAACGTTGCCCGTCAGCATTTTCCTTGTCTGCAAGATTTCGCGAAGTTTGAGAACTTTTCACTTCAGCTGATACAGAAGCCACATAACGTAAATTTTGCTCCTAAACGATTGTCTTGTGAGCACTATTACTACTTCGGAAAGTTTGGACCATCCCGTCGTTGCCTACGATGGAGTCACTGTGCATGTGCAGCACTCAAGCGCGAACGCAATCACATGACACATTCACGCACGCATAGTCACATGCGAACAATGCACAAGATCGCTCACACAACGACGCCATAGGCAGATCTTTATTTGGGGTGATGCAGAGGTTGCCTATTGCATATGCTTCAGCCGCACACACTTGGCCCTCCGTGAAGGTGTTCCTATGGCAAGGCAGGCCAAGACGAGCAAACTTCACAGAGGGTTGCGATCTCTCGTGTCCGAACGGACTTGATAAAGACTTGCCAGCAAAGCTCCATTACATTTTTAACAATTTGGTTTCAAACAATTTCCACAAGTGTTTGTTGTCTGCGTGCTTTAGCTGAACATACAGTAAATTCGTTGTTCTCTACTGGAAGAATACTCAGTGCGCCGCTCCTTACTTTTTTCTCTCTTTCCGGAAAAACACACTTGCGTTGGAAGACGTTTTTGCGTGAACATGTCAGATAAAAAGAGTCGTAACCCATAAAGCAAGGAGTTCCCCGAGAGACAACACATATTTTCCAGTTAATTTGCTGGATCAGACTTGTAACTTTGGTCGAAACAGACATGAAACAAACATGTGAATCGTAAATACAGGTATAAATTATGTCCTAACCCTGACAATCTAATTCAACTCATGCGCAAGTGAAAGAGAGGTTGCTTCCAGAATATAAACCGAGTTTTTCAGTAGGGTCAGATCGGTCTTTAGGCGTCGTTATTGCTTTTAAAGGGGTATCTGTGCGACATGAAACTCCGTGGAATTTTAAGACCTTCCAAGAGGGCTGTGAAAATGTCAGAGTTCACAACTTTGCTGACAACATGCACAACCTGTACTTACAGAACTCCAAAAGCGGCAAAACTATCCAAGGTCTATACTTTTCTCACCATTTGCTGTTGATTGAATGAGCTTCGCCGCGGATTAGCTTCTATATATAAATAGTCATAATAATCACCGTCACGAAAATGCCATTTTTTTCTACCCATCTTTTTTGCACTTGAATGCTTTACCAGGCCCGTCGCCAGGATTTCGCAACAGGGGGGCCAAAGACCAAAAGGGGGGCTACCTTTTTAAATACAATATTGGATGTATGCAGCAACCGGAGGGCCAAACATGAAATGGGGGGACACTTAA
>JGI24021J15306_10005372_pt1 | contig 15218 bp, 9 predicted proteins | sample Ectturendosymbi1_FD_15306 | JGI IMG/M metagenome (IMG submission 15306)
AACGTTTTCATATACGCACAAGCACGGGTGTTGGAAGGGTGGTAGGAATTTGAAACTTTCAGCAAAAATTGGTGTTTTCTTAGTTTCAAGTGGTAAAAAAATTTCACCACTTTCAGCTACCCCTAGATAAACCTTTGGAAAAATCCATTGGTGGCCCCCTGGAAAGCATTCTTTCTTCACCCATGCATTGAAAAATTAAACCATGTTTGGAAAAGAATTGTGTTGCATTTCACCATCTGGCAACAGTATTTAACAACGTCAATGTGGTAAGCAAGTCGTAGCAGGGTGATAGACTGTGCACGGTGTATTCTGCCAAACAATTTCGAAATCCTGTCAAATTNCAATTAATGTATTACAACGAATATTGACAAAATACTGCCAAACATCTGCAATATGTTTTTTCATTAAACAATTTAATTAACAATGGACCAAATACTACTTGTTTTACGTAAGCGTATTTACGGATAATTCAAAATTTTAAAGTGGGGGTCCAGGCGCTCCCAGAAATAAAAGTGGGGCCTAGGCCCATGCGGCCCCTCGGTTCCGCCACCTATGTATGGCATTCACTCTCGTTTCATTAACGGCAAAAAGATTGGCGTTCGTACAGGTGATACGGTTAGGTTGGTTTTTACTTACATTCACTTTTCCGTTAGACCATATATCAACTGATTAACAAGAAAGCTTAATACACATATCAATGATTAAGGCAGTCACTATCAGGTCATACTTACCGTCAGTGGTAAAAGAACTGGTAAACTGCAGTTTTTTGAACACTTCAATGTCCTACTTGACTTCAATCCATTTGAAGTCACATGTGAGCATAAATCATAAGAGCTAATAAAAAACATTCGAGGTCTAACTTTAGAAAAATTGGCAGAGCTTCACCGTCTTCGGCATTGCTGTTGAGAGTTCAAGTAATTTCAGTTGTGAAAAGTTTGGGCAGAACGTCCCTTAAATAACATATTGGTTCCGAAATCTAGTTTCAGGGTGTAGGTGTTGCTGAACTTGAGCTTTAGCATTTTGACGATTCACCGGTTTTGGAGATGGGCAGAGGTTAACGTTAAAAAGCAAAGTACGTAAACTGGCCGTTTACTCAACACTTATCTATTGTGTAACTGCTGCACGTAGATCAACATTCATGAAAAAGGCGTCAAGGCCACTGAAACAGACGTACAGATATAGCCAGGGGTATTAGAACGTCTCCAGATTTCTCAACACGCAACTAACAATGTACTTCAGTCTCTCGCGCTTGATGGGGTTTGTTATCTCAGAGACAAGGCAGTGTAAGGCAAAGCAGTCAGGGTTTCAAACGAAAATTACGGATATATTTATAGTGATTAAAGAAAATGATGTGAGAATAAATAATTTCCCAGTGACCACTGTTGATTGCTGGAAAGGCGTAAAAGACGTTTACATTTAGGTTTCAAGTTCAATTTTAAAACTATTGTTTTTGTTCATTTTTGTTATTTTTTTTCTAATATGGAAGTTTTCAAGCTCCGAGTGGCATCCTTTTCAAAGGTAAACGTTAAACGTTCTGGTCTTTCATTGTTGATTTGTACTTTCTGGAGTTTTCTTAAAGTACGTGTTAACACTCTACGTAACCTAAAAATGGTACGTGAGTAAACAAGGTTGGGAACCACTGACTGAAAGGTATTGAGGAATTGCAGCGGCATATGGCAAATGTCAGATGCGTAATATAAGAGCAAATAAGAGCGAATCACTTCTCCATTATGCATAACTTTCTTAGCTTGTGGAGTTTCCTTCAAATCACTAGATCAAAAAGATGCGTATTGTGAAACAATTACAATACTTCCCTTTAAGTTGATCTTTGACCAAATAACTGCGCATCTGCTAGAAAAATACTTGGTTTAAGCACAAGAACTTATTGTTGCAATCACTAAACCTTATAAAACATATGTGAATTTAATGTTCAGCGTTTTACCAAATTTGCGTTGCATTGAAATATTTTGGTAAGTTGGAAGTTTAAAACAGTTTATTTCAAAAAATTAACACCAAAAAGATTTTGTTCAAGAATAACTTGCGATTTCTCTTTATTTTTATTGTTTCCTCAAGTGTGCTTGCAACCATCAGTAGATATTACGCTAAAGGTAGTATCATGCAAGACAAAGTGAAACATGCTTCTTCGCAACTTACCGAACTACCTTTGCTTGTCCAACCAAGCATGAAACAGCGATCCACGCTTGGTGCTTTTGCGTGATTGAAGTTTTGGTCAACAGGTGACAAAAAACCGCAAGAATTTTGCGACCTGATTTACTCAGCAAATTTTACAGAGAGACATCGTATTCTTCCGTACCGAGATCGCAAGAACTAATCGTAAGCTGCTGCAAGTGTAGGTCAGATTATGCGCAGCAAAATTGTCGCCGACTGCATTTGTAGCCGTGTGCAACAAGGAGAGATGGCATGTTTGAATTTAAGTGTTCTTGCAGTTGTAGCTCAATATGAAAACCAAGTTGTTGTCTAATGGTTGTGGAAATGTAGAAGCAATGAAGTTTGTTTGTGAAGTGACTCATACAGGAGAACTCATCAATGAACTCACAGGCAGCATATTATATGATGTGTGAAATCTCAAAATGCAAATCTGCAATTTAAAGAATTTTGGAAAGTTACTGCAAATCATTTGCAACTTTTCCTAATATTTCACAGTTTTTAAATAATTTTCAGCCCTCACAGCATATGACTCCCAGTTATTTTTCAAAAGAAGGTGAATAATTTAGTTTAGGTTTGATAGCTTTTTGTTCTTACAAAATATTTCCTACTGTTTTTACTTTTTTACGGAAGACTGCCGCATCTGCTATTAACAGAAACATAACAAAAATGAAAAGTAGAACCAACAACATAACACTATCTTTGAATCTTAAAATTTGATCATGTACATGGTGCCTATATTATGGGCATGCAAAAGATGATTTCACATGACATTTTTTGTAATTGAATGCAATTTTTTTGCTTTTCATTACTCGCATTCCAAAGTATGTTGAAATATTATCAGCGTAATGTGATGCGTCTGTAGCATCGGATAAAATTATTTTCACCATGAAGAAAAAGTGGAATTAAAGGAATTCTTGCAAAGTCTCCAGAATACATGTAGAGGCTAGGCTGATGAAAATCTGTTCACCTGAGAAAAATTGCAGTAAGAGTAGAAAAATCCACATGAGTTCAGATACAAACTGCAGAAAAATATTGCACAAACGGCAGTGAAACAGTAGTTTCTGTTTTTAGCAGAAAATAAACATCTACCTACAAACGAGTGCTTGATGGATGAAGTAATGGTGCTCGTCAACAAAGATCTGTGAGAACAATTATAACGGTCGAGTCATATCAATAGAACCTCTTGGCATTGCTATTAGATAATTTTCAATTTTAAAACTGATGGTCAGACTTTTGAATCAAATGCGGTGAATTTATTCCGGACGATTGTGGAAAAGTTTAGCTATTGTTAATATTGGAGTTTCCCATGTTAATGAGAAAGGTTTCAACCAAGTAGCCCACTGCACATGCGTAATAAATACCGGAATTATCATGACATGAATAAAATCGGTGGAAAAGCAATACAACTTAAGCTGACCCACTTGCAACCTGCTTTAAAAAATCTTACAAATAGAAAGCCAAGGGCAACGTTTTCACTAGTGGGAACCAAGTGTTTTTGGAAATGAAAAACATTTTGTCTACAAACGCAATTGCATTCATGGGCATCGGAAGGATTTTTTCCATGGGTGCCACCAGAAGAGTTTTCCAAAATTTTGCAGATGAGATCAAAAGTGGTGAAATTTGTTTTTTCCCACCTGAAACTAAGAAAACAACCTTTTTTGCTAAAATTTTCAAACTCCGGCGGGGGGCGTTGATCCTCTTCCGACGACCATGATTGCAATCATTTTGTTCGTTCGTCTTTTGTACTAAATAGATGCCATGTATATTGCACTTGCATTGAATTATTTTCATAATGAAATATTTTAAAACCACTAAAGTCTTAAGAGGGACAGTGGCGTAACTTGGGGGAGCATCTGCCCCCGGGCGCAGCGTTTTGGCGGCGCCAAATTGAGGTTGGTATGTTACGTAATATGCACGAAATGTCAGCATATGTTAATAATTACAATTTACAAAATGTCGAATGCCAGCGCCTGCTACCCAGTTAAGAAATCTCATCAAAATCACCAACGTTCACGAAACGAGCAATTACAACATTTAGTGACGTTTCCAGGCGGAGCTTCTGTCTCCAGCAATCAATGCCGGTATGTGGTTGGACTGTCGGCAATGTCACAATGCATTCAAATATTCAGGGTTGCGAACGTTGCTGATTCGATCTCATTGTGTGGTTGCATCACAATCGGACTGGAATCCAGCGTTCACAGCGCATGCCGTGTGCTACTGTGGATGCTGTTAGAACAGCGATGAAACTTAACAGTACGTTGTTACGACCACAGATCTGATGTTTACGAAAACTTTTGAGCTTTGATGGTTTGACAAACTTCATGTTGAAATGGATGTGATGTGGATCTGAGGGTAGTTATGATGACTTTTATTCGTGGGATATTTAAACAAATGCTGACTACATTTGCAAAATGCAAATTGCAAATATGCAACAGCGTTGAGCAATAGTATATTAGCTATATTTGTGAACTTTGCAGTTACTGCTACATGCGTTATATACAGCGCTACCATACCGTCCTTATTTCTAAGATTTGTCCTTATTTTGCAGAAATAAATCTTAGAAAATGTTAGGCCTACTGTCCTTATTTCTAAGAAATGTCCATATTTATGGCCTGTGCCCTCACTTTTCTTATTTTCTGTAGCCTAAAAATTTTAAATAAGAAATATCGGTTGGACATACAGACCATTACTGTCTCACTGTGAACAATTTGTAATCAAGGTTTTGTGACGTTATAAAAGGAACATAATCGTGCAGCACAGAGACGTAACGCACTATCAGACATTGTTAGCAAGGTAAGACAGGACCGTAACCAAGCGGAGCCGGGTCTAAGCCCCCTTGACAATTTTTCACACCCCTGGAAATTTGTGTTGGACATCATGGGCGTCTTAAGGATTTTTTCCAGGGATGGACCAGTAGGGGATTTTCCCAAAATTTTTTTCCAGGGGACGGCCAAAAGTGATGAAATTTGGTTTTTACCCCTTGAAATTGAAAAATCTAACTTTTTTGTTAATAATTTCAAAATCCAAGGGGGGGCATATTCCTCCCCTGCCCCCAGCTTCCGACGCCCATGTTGGACATAATCTAAAACTATTGAACATAGTTTAAAAAAATTGGGCCAGTCTCAGAAAACTCATCGTTCCTCTTGTGTCCCAACGTGGTTACGGCCTGGTGTAAGCTGTCTACTCCGGTTGGGATTTTAAGAAAGCTGATATTGTAGCGAAGGCTTAGCATTTCATGGATTCAAGAAACAATCAAGCGAAAAAAATTTATTACAAGAAGGATGTCGGGAATAAGACGTTGCTGAAGTCAATGGTTCCTGGATATAACTAGGGAAGCATATAATCTGATGTAAGTCGTGCAAACAGAGACAATTGTTTTCTCTTTAGGTAATGAAATCAAATTTTCCTCAATCGCCGTTATGTTTGGTTCTAGATCAATGGTTTCCCTGGTTATACATTAATTCGACTTATAAACTGAGCATCTCCATGGACATGATTGTCGAAACTCAGGTCACAAATTTTATAACCTACAACTTCCACCGGAGCGTCAATGGCCTTCGAAATATCTTAAGTAAATACGTTGACACATTTGAATTATATCTGTTTTTCGTAGATTTGAATTATATCAGCGAATTTTCGTAGATCTAAAAAATGTTCACGGGGTCATTAAGGATCATCAGAAGATAATCAATTCAGAAGCACCAGGGACTGTAGAAAGCAGATCACATTAAGTTTTCAATGTTGAATTTGTTTTGAAGCAAATTATTTCCAATTGTGTGTTACATGGCATTTTCGTTACCTTTTGTTAACTAAGTAAGAATGGGTTTATAAATGCCAGAATTCACTCTTCTTTTTCAGAAAAATCACATACGTCTTGTAAAAATTTGAAATGAGTCTTGCAACACTTTGATATTTTCAGTGCCTTTTCTCAAATGCAATTAGCAACAGCACCACCAGTCTGCTCCATTAAATACGCAAAATGGCTCATATCCATATTTTCTAACTGCGAGATGAAAAGTTTTAATTTCACCTTGAATGCACTGATATGATTTACTAAGCTAGGAAAGAATTTACTCTATCCCTGCAATTACACATTCAGATGATTGAGATGGTCAGTAACATTAACTAAAAATTCCAGATCAAATAGCCGGTTGTTATCACATGAAAGAGCTCTATCCTCACGTGGCTCGTTTTTCTCTTCCAAAAAACATGAACAGCTTGTTTCAAGATACTAACAGGCAACTCACAAGGGATTTTCACGAAATAAACAAACTATAAAATATTGGGGAGGTTTACTATATTGCTTTACTATGATCACAAGGATGCGCCACTTGAAATCATCCAATGAGCTCAACTTGGCTCATGCGCCACATGTTGACCATTCCTGCCTTACAGCTCGCACCAGCACTGATTGTGACAAGGCCTGTCTAGAGAAACAGGACCAAGCGGATACACTGCATTTAGAATTTTACAGACTTAGATAAATAGTTCTTTAAAAAACAACTGTGCAACTCTGGTCAATTTTATGCTGTGTTATCAGAAAATATTTTCCCATGAAATCCTATCACAGATTCTTGAAGATTTTTGCAGATGATAGCAGCTTTTCTTTCACTAGTTGCTAAAATTCCAATGTATTAAGTTTGAGTGTTCAATCGTGATCTAAACTTCAAGTATGGATAGCTTCACGCGATACGATTAGATTCTTACATCTACGGCAATGAGTGACTTCCAAGGTTCAATGGTCCTGACGTCAAATCCGCGACGTCACAGTCATATAAAACTTTCAGCCGGATTTAGAAACTAATATATGCGGAGACCGAGTCAGCTTTCGACGCCCATTTACTCCCAACTCATTCTTTGCATCTATGCTGCCAAGAACGGGCTGGGTGGGGGCGCCAAAATTGACTTTGTCCCCGGGCGCGCGAAACCCTACGTACGCCGCTAAAGTGGGGGTCGATATTTAAGTACAGTTCCTGTAGGTGGACGGTTGAAGAAAAAATGTTGAAGACCACTGACCTAGATGATTACAAAGTATTGGCCTTGGCCTTATAATATTTTAACCCTGCTCAGGGATCTTGGTGGAGACCATTGCCCAGAGGCTTTTTCTTTTGTTAATTTCATATACATAGAAAAATGTTAGAAACCTGTGCTTACATGACTTTTCCTGATTTTCAGAGAAAAATAGAATGGTGCCAGAGTTATTTCACAAATTTTTCCCTGAAAACCTGTATATAGGATATAGGGGGACTATACTACCCATGGTGACTTCATGTGTACCAAATTCCGGATATCTTAATAAGTTAACATTCCCATGCAATTTTAAGTGCAAAACCTGTTTGGCTAGGTATAACCACCGATACCTTATATGTGAAGCGTCTTTCTACACCATGACTTTATATGAAAAAAAACGGATCTAACATGTGCATGACGTTTTCTATCTACAATCAAATAATCCCCTCTAAAAACCCCTTTTTGGTGGTGCCCTGCATAAAATTTGCGAAAGTGATTAACAATGGACATATGGAAGTAAAATAATAGTTTGGTCTGGAAATAACGGATGTCCCGTGTCCCAGGATGTCGTAGGCGAATTATGAGTAGCATTATACCCTGCTTATCCTGACTCGTATAATAAAATAAGGTTACCTGAACCGAAATGGATTTCTGATTTCTTGCCAAAAATGATAGACCAAAATATTGACATAAAATTGCCTTTTATTCATTGCTTCTTTACGTGTACCACGTTTCACGGCTATGGCAACGTTATAGAGGATTTCAAACCTTTAACCTTGGTATTATTTTGATATCATTCCCTATTCTGAATCCTCCATAATATTTATTTGCTTTACTTTATAAAAGAGAACATGGAATAGTACAAGAACGCTGGAACAGTTGAATGGCAGGAAGTCTTGCGAAATATCTAGGGTCAGTTCAATTTCATTTTACTTGATATTTTGTTCTTCCTTCAGTATGTCACATGTGGGTGTGTCAGCAGTGGTCATTTTCGCCTGCTTGCGTCGGTGCCAAGCGCCTTGTTCGTAATGAATGCTGCATTGGTGGAGAGTCAACGGCAGCTGTGCGAGTCTTTCCTTGCATCTACTCACCATTACTGCCAATCAGGAGGCTGCATATGATGCCAGTACCTTTTCTTAAAACCCTTGATATGACTCGACCGAGAATCGAACCCAAGACTATCAGATGTGGCAGTGCGTGCTGAACTTACTCTATGCTCCAAACGTACTGTATGTATGCTGTATACCCGTTGGCGTTTCATTGGTTTGTTGTTGGTCAATTTTATTTCTGTGCTTAAAATTTCATTTCCTGCGCGCAGGCTATACCAATTTCGTACATTTTTATTACAGCACACTTTATCCTTATTTTTTCCCCAAATTGCTTCAAGCTCTTGTACACCAATAAAATCTATTGCCATGGCACTGCTGACGATAAGTGGTAATTTCATAAATTGTTTTCATCAAACAAACAGTTTTCACGGGAGTATAGCACTGACGTGATTGACAACCTGTCTCCGAACAGCAAATCTTTCATAGAAATATCTAAATATTTTTAATCTGGGGAATCTTTCAAATATTTGGGTGTAGTGAAGTTTCTTGCCTGTGGTTTTCAGGCTGCTTCTTTCCATTTCCTTTCGTTCGTTTCATTCCCGTTACTCTCGTGCTGGTTCATTCACGTTCCTCCCACAGGGAGGAAAGTAGGCAAAAATACATTTGAGGATAGACAGAATTGTCTATACTTGAAAAAGCTTTACGCGTGCATCATAAATTTTGCTAATTTTTTCAACAATTTTCGTCCAAAATTTGAGGATTCTACTCTTCTGTTGGCCTCCCAACCTGGCTACACACTTGCACACCGATCAAAAATTACGAGAGTGAAATAATCAAGCGTAGCTTAGAAAGGTGGGTGAACCGACCTCTCATCAAGTTAGAAATGCCGATTTCTAATCATGGGGAGACCAGCAGCTTCTTTCTTAATATCCTGTATCACGCCACAACTGGGACAGCGAATAGTTCATTTTTGTAATTCACCACCGGATAATCTTCTGCATTTTGGCACAAGAAGCGCTTTCCAACGTAAGATTGAGCACCATAAGGTTGAACCGATTTTCTCAATGTCACAATTTGTGTTCGCGCTTGGCAACAAAGGTAGTGAGGCAAGTGGAAAAACACTTTATTTTTTTGGTGCTAATTTGTTGAAACATATTTTTTTGGTGCTAAGTATTCAGAACAGAACCTCTTGCATTGTGGGAATGCCTAATGTTGTGCGTAGTTTTGAAACAGAAGAAATTATTGTTAAAGGCTTCGTGTATTTGTAAAAAACATACCAAGAGACTTGCTTCAGAAATAATCAGTTCCGCCCTTTCTTTAAAAGGGTATGAGACAATGACCCGCAATGTTCTTGTGTCTGGATGACCTTGGTCAAAGAAACTGTTCTCAGTAGAGTAGGCGAACGATTAATCAACCTGAAAGATTTTTCTGTTACATTTCGTAAACTTGGAAATTTACAATTATTTTAGTGATTAGTGAAAATACACCTTGTTTTTCATAACCTTTCGCTCAAGAAAAGTTGTATGAACAAAGTAACACGTGATGATAAATGCGATCGCCATATTCTTTCTCTGCTTGGATTTAACCAAAGGACATTTGGTCAACCAACAAACTGTGCCATTGAGACCACAATCCACACAGCAGTTTCAACACAGTGCTGTGCTCGATCCAAATCAACATGTCATTTTATATTGGGATTTCGATGGTGACTACATAACATTTGAGGCAAGTATGCTACGACAAAATAAAGTGATTATCTACCTTAGTGAGAGCATTTGAATTGTCTTGTTATATCACGTTCCATTTAGACGTATGCCAAAACAAAGTAGAATTAGACTTCTCAGAAAGAGTGATTCCCAACCTTTCGTTAAAATCTTAAAACGCTTCAGAAAAAGGCTTCAAATGAATTTTCTCTCAGAAAAAAACTTTTTGATATAGTTGTGGATGTCAATTATCTTTTTCCTGCCTTTTTTCACACCATAAACAGATCAAATTCTAGTTCTGTGGAAAAGTTTGTATTAAGCAAAAAGCTGGGAACTGCTGCTGAAAAAGCAGGAGTACGTCTGTAAGGTTTTTGTGGGTATCATCTAGCATCATGACTTTCAACCAGCATCATACGTAACACTAGTGCTCATGGTAGATCATCAGCTGTTTCGCAAGAAATTGATTGTGGAAAGTATTATGCACGACTGCCAATTCCAATCTATGACATTACGGTAGTCGTATAGAAATTCTTCCGTGGGCTCTTAAAAGTTGAAAAATACTGCTTTATCTCATAATGACAAATTGAGCAGATTGTATCTCAACCCTTTTTACCCATTTATAATGTTAAAATTTGGTAGAAAGTGTTTTGCCACAGTAATCTGAGGTTTAAAAAATACACATTTTTATCATAGTCAACTGCCGTAAAAACTTTATCAAACTCCGTTGAACAGGTTGGTTGTTAATGACAGATACCACTTTAACTGGAAGGCATCTCCTTTGCAAATTTTGCATTATCCACAAAAAAACATTTTTCTTTTTTGCAGGTCCACGCTCTGACACGAGGATGGGTCGGGATCGGTATTTCTCCCAGTGGGTCAATGGTTGATGCTGATATTCATGTAGGATGGGTTAAAGACAGCGCGACCATTACGGTAACACGGCATAAAGTGAAGCAAACGTATCTTCTTTCTGCAAGCTGACTCGAGTTGTCATGTTGCAAGCAGTTGTTTTTTAATATAAAGCTCAGGCATGAAATGCAAGAGATTACCAAATACATCGACAAAGGTCACAGCAACACTTCACACTGTTACTGAAGTTGAAAATAAAATGGATAGGCCCTTTGCGAAGTGCTCGTTCAAGCAAAAATATACTTGAAAATATAGACGAAAGCGTGTTAGCACATTGATCTTTATTCGGGTAGCTAAATAAGCAAAAATCAAATGATTTGCTACTTGAAAATGTAAGACTTCATTGATTTCTTTCTTCTTCTGACGTTTCATCACGAACTTTTTCTGCGTCTGGGTGGTAAAGGCAGATTGTGTACCGTGCCCAAAGGTTTTTACCTATTCTTCTGTTTTTGAGTTTTACATGCTTCATTTGCCTTTATTACCGAACCGCTATAGGCAAAACCTTTGCTCAGTTTTGCAGCACACAAAGTAAATGTGTCTTTAATTAAAGTGAGTGGGAAAGATTCGCGTTGCGACCAATAAAAATGGCGTAACGAGTCTTGGAGGATGCGAGATGAGCTGCATCATGATCCAAATGCAGGTATTTTCATCTGAGAAAATGGAGTGCCTTTGAGACGAAGATTTCCATCTCTACATACTTCAAAACTCAGTAACCATTTAGGTTAGTGTTTCAATCACAATTGCAAATCAAGCATGGAACACGTATGTCTTTTCAAAAACAGAAATATAAGAAAAACCGTGTTGGGCACAGTATAATTTGGCTTTACTGAACAAACCATTTGCTATTGATATTGATTCCACTATGGTGGTTTTAACAATTTACCAAGTTTTAATTATAGTGCTAATGACTAATTCGATTGGTTTGAAAAAAATTTTGAATGCATTGATAAAGCTGAAAATCACAAAAATTGTAAGAGTTGTTTTTTGCCATTTTTAGCACCAAACCCAAGTTGAACGAAATCGCACGATCAGTTTTGCTTAGATTCAAATTAGAATTTCGTGAAATTTTGTGGATTTTATCACATTATGATTTAATTGTGGAATGCTTAACAATTTTGTAGGACAGACACGGAATATCAGGAAGCAACGCTTTTCCTCCTTTGGATGTTAAGCAAAATCTCGAACTTCTTGATGGGAAAGAGTCAGATGGATGGACAGTGATCAAATTCAAACGTGAGCTTGCAGCTTGCGAGGATATGTATGACAAGGAGATTACGGTGAATGAGGCTTGATTTTCCATAATTTTTTCATATGTGCCCTTTTCTTCATTCAATTTACAACGACCGTCAGGTAATTTTCAATCGCTTTGCTGAGGTCAAATATGCTGTAGTCTTCATTACAGCAAGATATAATGAATTATTTTTCAGAAAATTGTGTACAAAGGTTAATACACTGCACAGCGTTCACGCAAGGAACCGTATTTCATATATTTTACCAAAACAGGCACAGGTGCAAACAAATAACAGAATAGGATTCTTCGCCCAGTGTAAAAGTCTACACTTTCATTAGCGTGGCATTGTTTTGCTTGTATTTCGTATCTTGCTGGTAAATGCCAGGCTCTTCATAACGCAAATATTTTAGCTTGAAATACAGCAAAACCGAAAACATGCGAATAACCAAGATGTAGTCATCAGGGCCAGCCTTTAGCCGATTGGGCCGATTGCTTCCAATCGGGTCCCGCGCCGAAGAGGGCCTCGCGCTACGCCTGCTATCATACGCAAACTTAAACTTTTTATTGAAGCTGCTTATGTAGTTCCGGCGCGGGGCTCACAGTATTTTTAAGCGTAGAGCTCATGGCCAACGAAAATCTAAGTGAACTGTGTGGTATTAACACCCTCATTTATCATAATTACTGATCTGCGCCGTAAATGAGTATCGCTTTTAGCTTAAAAGCAATAAAAATAAAAATTTGGAGAACGAAATTATGGAAAAAGGTTAAATAAGCAAATAATCATAAGATATGGCACACCACCGGCTAACCATGATATAGTAAGTAGGTTGAAAATACCTAAGTTTCATTAATGGAATTTTCATAGAAATAATGATTTGATAACAAAAGCAAGCAAAATTGTCTAAAGGCACGCATTTGAAAATCGTTACAGTTCTATAACACTCTAAGACCTTCGCGATCAGATCAGGACAAAACAACTCCATTATTCACGCATAACGCCAAAATTTTCGTCATTTAAATCAAAACACATTNCAATTACTGGGCATAACATGAGTGAAAACCTCCAAGTTTCATGTAAGTTTGAAACATAAAAATCTTCTTGTCAACGACACACCGAATAAAGTATGCATTACCCCAAGCCAATATAACAGCACGAATTATTGCTGTTGTTTACAAAATGCTCGCTCGCATACACTCTTTCTCCCTCCAGGGTGATACACTCCGTGTAATCTACGCCTTTGGAAGCACTGATCCAAAAGGTAGCGATATCACCGATGCAGACTATCATGGAGCGACAAATCGAGGTGAGCAGTTGAAGTTAAACATCTGGGTAACGAAGTTTAATATTTCAAGTTTCACAAAGTTCTAAAAAAACTTGCACCTTTGTAAGAACTATTTCAAAAGGACTTTGTTGGTGTATCATTCTAAAGGCAAGTTCTCACATGAGTCAAAAAAGTAAACAGGTCTGGCCACATTAGGCCTACACGTTTTTGCAAGGTACCAAATAAAACTTTGGCAATCACTTTTGTCTAGCTTTTATTTTCATTCTTCAGATGACGTCCTGAAAGAAATTCGAGTGCCACTGCCTAGGATTCTAAACAGTGTAGCGCCGTTCAAAAAAACATCACTTCAAATTTTGAGTTTTTGATAACTTATTACAAAAACTGAAAAATGCACGCTCATGCACTAACCATGTTTGAACATCTTGTCTAAAAAACAGTGCAAATGATGTAAAGGGCCAGGCTTATGTGCAATAATGTATACAAGTTCTACATTTCTTCAGACTTCAAAAACAAAACAAATTCAATTTTTTCCATTTCCAATCTCTAAATCGATTCAACCCCCTAAAGGAATCTACAAAGGAAACGTTTTCAACTCGTGATGAAAGCGCGTTAAAAAAATGTTCAAGAAAACCTGTGTCGTTTTGAGAATTCTTTGCATTTGTTTGAAATGAATGAAACGTAACGGTTTTACAATAACTACTTGTTTCAGGCACAAAAAGCCTTATTTTATTGGATTTCACTGGGTCAATGGAAAAGAATACAGGTAATGAAACACACATGTCATTTGACCTGCTCAACAATAATTTCACCATTCCTCCCGACAACACTTACTATAACTGCCGGTTGCTCAAGTTGCCTGATTTTGGTTCCAAGCAACACCTTCTGAAGGTGAGAGATTTCAACTAAAGTTGCGCAGTGCGATGAGAGTTTCTTACAAAATATGGAACGTGTAGGTTTCACCGGGTTGTGCTTCATCAGACAGGCATTATAGCGCGTATATGATGCCGGAGTCTTTCGAGACGCATTGCAGTTTCTTGAACGTGACTTGAGTCTTAGTTTGAATAGCTCACGTACACCTTACAGCAGCATACCATTCAGGCATCGTGCAAGATCGGATATGCTTGAGTGGTGAAGCATATATTAACCTGACACAGAGCACCTTCAAGACCCTTAGCGGACTGCAATTCGGCCGACTTAAAGAGCATCTAATTCTCCATACTCACAAGTACACTGACAAATCAAACAGAACTCCCTGTGCGCCACAAGTCCCGCGTGCGCCACTTTTCTTGTAGAACTTTACAATCCTATAACTCGCCAGGCGATTGAGCTAGAGAGCTGTTCAAACCCTCTACGGATTCAGCAAGTCTTGTAGTCAAAATCGAAAAAAACAATTTTTTGTTTCGGTGGGGGGTTTTCTGGAAGTAACGTCACAAAGAGGACATCTTTTGGAAAAGTAAGCCACCTTTGGCCGGCCCTGGGCCCCAACCCATTGACCCATTCTTTTGGCTCAAAATTTTCTTGAAAACGAGATGAAAATCCGCGTCTATAGAGAGCTTGATTGACTTCCTAGCACATCTGTTGCCAAAATTATGGGGCAAAAACCCAGTTTTGGGCTTAATTCCTAACTTTTCAAAAAAAGCATAATTTGCCCTTTCAGTCCAAACTTTGGCCGGCCATAACTCGGCAGCAGATAGAGCTAGAGAGCTGTTCAAACCCTGTAATCACTAGTGTCTTCGTGTAGTTTAGAATAAAAAAAAACTTTTTTATAATTTGGTTGGGTGGTTTTGGGCCAATGGGCTCATGGTGGGGGTCTATTTTTTGGTTAATTATATGATGTCATCATCCGATCCCACGAGCCAATAAT
>JGI24021J15306_10005373_pt1 | contig 15217 bp, 7 predicted proteins | sample Ectturendosymbi1_FD_15306 | JGI IMG/M metagenome (IMG submission 15306)
GANCGATCAAGCGACATACAGTGAATGAAACAACATGAGCGATGTCAACCGAACAGCGACTTCTGAACAAGGCTGGAGGCGCAAAGAACCAACGCCACGTCACAAACAATCAACCAATGCCAAATAACGGCGCGACAAAAATGCACTCGCGCGCGTGGACAATACAAGAAAACAAAAATAACGATTTTCCACGTATGAAGTGTGTAGTGATGTGCAGGTTTTTCGTTTTCAGGTTTAACAGTCGAATTTGGGCTATGTGTTTAGGAATATATTTTGTGAATGACTAAGCCAGCTATGTCCAACCCGCGGCCCAGTCGAAGGTTTTGTGCGGCCAAGTTTAGGTTTTCGCTGTAGTAAAAGTATCCAACATACTGACAACTTGTCCTTATTTTGATAACCTTGAATTTGGCATTTGGTCCTTTGGTCCCCAGTGCCAATTTATCACGTCTGCTGCCACTGCAGTTAGGATTCGAACGGTTTCTCTGCATTAGCTTCAGCTCAATTTAGTTTGCTCAGATATAAGTACGTCATTCCGTGTGCGGCCCTCATTAATATGTCCGTAAATGTGCGGCACTGGTTAAAATAGCGACATGATTTTTGGCCCAGTGAGGCATTTGAGTTGGACATAGCTGGACTAATCCAAATACTATGAGTGAAAGACCAAGAGACATAGGCCGAAAATATTAAGTGAGAGCCAAAAGAGGCTTGAAACAAAGGCAAAAGACCAAAGCATTAAAAACGAAAGGAGTGTTGGACAAGTATTTTAACCACTGAGGGTTTAAAGCCTGCTTTCAATGCCACGCCATATTGAAGATGGTGCCAACATAGTAGGCAGAGAGCCTGGCCATGTTGCGCCAGATAGTCAAAGTGGAAGTTTATGTATGGAAAGTGATATGTGGTTTCGAAAGTGTTGATTCTGACTAAGAAGGAACCTCGTCACATGGTGTATCTGATGAGGCAGGCGTGCACGATTATTCAAAAGTTTGATGAACAAATGATCCTGCTATTTAGCCAGGTGTCATGATTCGGAATGTTAGGCACTAACCTGAGCTGTTTAGCCCGAATAGGACCGCCGTCATTCATCATATAAATTTCCCCAGCAACGACAGTGATGGGACACAGTTTTCTTAGTTTCACGGTAAAAGAATACCAACAAATGGTGAAGATGTAGGTCATTCATGGCTGATACTCCTGGTCTGGATAAATAGAATCCGCAGCTACTACTTCAAACTTTTCAGTTCTGGATGTGCACTAGCACAGCACTTAGTACCTCTCCTCTCTGCATGTACTACACTCGTACCTCCCTTCTGGTCAGGGAGGTACCTGGCCAGAGACGAGGTATTAATGAGAGATTGCAATTCTTTGATTTATTAGCTTTTACAACGCTGTCCACGGAAGTCTCTACTGGAGAGGTCTTGGCGTCACCCTTTCGGGCCTCCCCTTTACAGCATCACCGATTTCTATCATTATGCCTCGATGCATCCCCTCAAACATTTCTCCACACCACTCAGTGGGGCGCAGCAAAAGTGTTTCAAATTGGGCTTCGGAACTTGCTAACGCCGCTCATGGCTATACACATTCTGACTTTGTGGGCCATATGGATACGTTGATGTCAAAAGATCTCTCCTTGCTACATTGTAACATAAGATCTTTGTACAAAAATACAGACAAGCTTGGTGAAATCGTAGCGCCATGTTCAAAACCACCAGATATTATGGCGCTGTGGGAAACCAGAATCAAGGAAACTTCAATTATAGCACCACTTACCAAACTATAATTTCAATATCGAAAATTCACAAACGCAAGCTGGAGGTGTAGGTGCCTACATAAAAAATAATTTGAAGTATCTTCAACGACGAATTTCCGTTCCCATTCATGTGTTGACAGCGAGTTTTTTTTCCGAACAGGATGATTGCGCGACTGGTTCTTAATCTGCTTAAATCTTGTGACACTATTGCGGTGCAGCAGCGGTCTATAGCTTTTGACGCATTTCCTCTCTCTAGGATTCACGAATACTGTTGGATATGTGAAAACAAATGTTTTAATGTGACATCTTTAAACCGGTTTCTTCTGGAGGCTTTTCATTGACTGCAGCACATTTTACTTCCATAAACCATATAACCGCATTGCACACATTACATTTTCCAACCAGAGCAAAATATTTTTACTAACTATTGTACACTGTTCCCTTTAAACTAAGAGCAGCTTCGTCCTTGTGAGGTCTGGAGCCTAAATAACCGCTGGTCCTTTGCAGTGTCCCACTCCCTCATTCATTTTATAAATCGATGTACTTGGAAGTCATCGCCGTTCTACATTATAATATTCATGATGGCGACAGTCATGCTTGTGTCTAACCTTGTGTTTCATCAAAGTACAGTAATTCCTATTACTGCGATGTCTGTTTGAAGTCTAGCGCTTTGTGTGTGGGAGTGAAGACGCTACACATTACAATACAGGGTGACTTGTGGCAGTCATGACAGGAAAAACACGAGAAAATATAGGATTGCAATATGGAAAATATATAATTGACACAGTATTGCAGAAACCTCCAAAGCATCAAAACAGTTTCAGGGCTGTTGCCAGTGCAGTCCGTAAGTCCGCAGTTGGGCTGCATCGTATGTTTGCAATGTAAAGGTCACTGGGTGAGTTTCCTTTCGGAACTATGGCCCTGATTGAACCACAGTGTAGTGTGTAAGAAGGTATAGCAACAGTTGCTGATGGCTATGTATGTGATTTGGATCCTTTTGGTGGAATTGCAAACCCGTAGACAGAACACGCCGTCCACAAAAAAACAAATTTCAGTGTTGACGAAGTCCGCAAGCGACAACGAAATGAGTAGCTTGAAAGACATCTTACGTTGAAAATTTCAACTCTTTCACTGGCATCTGGTCTGGATAGGAAAGATCTATCAGATACATCGTCATACCAACTGTATTCGGGTTGGCGCGGCGTCGTAGTCTACAATGACTTGGAAAATAATTCTCCCGGGAGACTAGAACTTGAGTTCAGAGGTTTTGAGTGTGAATTTGGTGGGCGAAACCCGCCTATCTCTCACTTTCTTTTGAACAATGCACAACCTTTCATAACCTGGGCTAGTAGGATATATGTTTTTTCTTCATATCGGGAATCCAATGTCAAAACATGTTGAAACACGTGATTGAAATTCTTCCTTCATTAGTGGCGTTAAATGTATATGTTTTCAGGTCAACTGTGAATCTGTAATGCGATTATGGGATTGTTTTTCACAATAGCCAGCAGAGTTAAATTGAGTTGATTTTTGGCGATAATCAGCATTCCAGCAATAGAAATCTACTAGAGCAAGGACGCAAGGACATTAATAGTAACGGAAAGTTATCGGGTCAATACCCAATGATAGCTCAAAAACCTAGGTTACAACTCGTGGTGTTGTAAACGCGTGGGAAAGAGCTGCCAGATGATCAACGCAGTTGCACATGGAGTGCTGGATCGCAACTGGTCTCTTTCGTTGATTTAGGTTCTCCGATCGGTAATGGCGTGGCAGAGGAAGCATAAACGCAGCTAAAATGAATTGATGTTTGGAAACTCTTGGGATCAGGTATGTTTGAGATGTAACGTTCGAATTCCATTGTTTACCACAAATAGTTCGTGGGATGTGATGCGTGCTTCTGCTGCAAAGCAAATGAACAACGGCAGCAACATGAAAATCAAATCACAAATACACAAATACAAAATCAAAGAAAAAACATGCTAAACCTATACAAACGAACACAACCTAGATGTGGAAAGAAATGTATGTACAAAAGGGTGAAGAGAAGTAAGGAATAAAAAGAGTTATGGTAGAAGAGAATATGAGCAAAGGGGAATGAGCCTGTTAAGATTCCAGCATGAAAAATAACTGGGCTACAGTTAAGATGAAAGACTCTATGTTTCGGCAACGTGTTTTCTGTTATCATGTGCAGAGATAAGTATCATTCCTGTACTGTTTATAAATGTAAATGGGGAGCATTCATGTAGAGAGATCAATATTGTCCCAGATCTTAGGGCTTAGATGTTTCTAAGACAATTTTCCATAGTGGGTATGGGCTATTTGCCAAATATATGTACCCGAAGTTGCATTGCACTTTGCATGGCAATGTACTTGATTCCCAGGGACAAAAAGGTGATTGAAATTGTCAGAAAGGTTGCCGGAGTGATGTTTGTGCATGATTTTACCTAAATCAAGGCTGTGCTGTAAATGCCATCCAATTGAGGAGGTTGAGCTTTTTGTATAGTGGTGTTAATTTGTCTCAAAAGATCTTTGAGAGCAGAGCTACCTAACTCGGGAGTAATATCATGGCAAATGCCTTTCATTCATTCTTTGTTTTCGGATTTTACGCATTAATATGCTTTCCACTTGCATGTGACTGCACAAACTTCATCTGCAAACGTGATAGTCGTACAAGCCGTGCTGTTCATATTTTTGGACTTGCTAGTGGAAGAACTGTTTAAAATCAGAGCAGGTCGGGAATGCGTTGCAGACATAGTTTTTTCTGATTTATGGATAACAAAACGGCATCAAACACTAGCGCGCAGCATGCTTTGGGAAGGGTCTTCAAACTATGGCCCGGGAGCCAAATTCGTCTCGCGAAGCCATTTTGTCAACAATGAAAGAATAGTATCTTTACGAAAAAGATGAGGATTTGGTGCAATGTAAACACATCCTGAAAATATCACGTTATGTAAGAGGTCAGGCATTTGAACATTTGTGTTATAGCTTATCTGGCTTTCTTACAGCAACGTAATGAAACCCCTGCTTTAGGGTATATCTTTAAAATAAATATGTAGATTGTTTGGGACAAAAAAGGGGTCTTCATTTGCTATGTAACTTGGTAAAAGGGTGCCCATCTTTATGGATCCCTTCAAAAAGTTTGTGGATAATGTTAGAGGCGATTTACAACAGTGGAGATTTCCTTAACGTTAACATAGTTCGATCAACAAAAATCGCCACATTCCAGACTACAAAGAGGTTAGCTCTTTTGTGTGATACCCAACGATTGTCACATTGTCACAATGTCACAGTGATCATGGGGTATTTCAACAGGTGGAGAACATTTTGGCACCCCTCTTTTGTCCGTATCTAACAAAAGTCTGGTTGCGAGCTGTCACTGGTTAACCTATAAAATTAGCGTAAGCTAGTTCGCTTTTGCAGTAATGCCAAACTCGACTACTTAACCAGTATACTGTGCATCGTGACAATAATGCCGATGCTGGTTTTACGAGAGTGCATTCGTTTCCGAAGTTTCAATCAAGGAAGCAATGGAAGCAGCATAAATGTGGGCCATACGGTGTGGATAATTCAGGCCAGCGCATTGAAATGAGTAAGCAAATATCCTGAAATATCCAGTATTTCAAAAGTAAGGCCATAGTAACTTGTATTGAGAATGCTTTTGTTGAACGCAATTCTAAGAGAGCAGCTTGCACAAATGATGTTTATGCGTAAGAAAAAATATCCCTGACGACCAGTGTTTTATCAAATTCAATATTTTTCTTTTCTAGAGAAGAGTAACGCCACGGTGGTATATATAAATATTATTTTTGAACAAAGCAACACAGCTCACGGATGGGGTATAAAAACTGCAATTGCTGTTGTAGTTTTGAATAAGACAAATTGAATCCCATGCTCGTGACGTAAAAGCGTTTGGCACGTTGAAGTAGTCCATTAAACTACTGTAAGTCGAAACTACAGCTTTGCTTCATTGATGGTGATCAATGACAGAAATGCATTGCTTTCATTATGAACCAGAAGTACAGCTATTAACTTGAAACATACTGTGAATGATTATAGTGTCGAGCAAAAGTTGAAGAACAAGCAGGGATAAATTTGTTCAACTTTAGTGAGTTTCGCTTCAGATATTTTCATACGCAGGTGCGCTGGTTGACTCATCGGAATGATCGCTATAGACCATGTGTTTACAGACAAAAAGTTTTTGTTAGGCGTTGCAGATCGAAGAATTCAGTACGATCCGTACCTTGTTTCTCAGGAACCTTTAGCTCTGAAATCACAAAGTGAAGGAACCTTGTACTGAAGGCTGTAATCTCATCAGTTGCTTTAACTCACTGTTAGTATAAGGTCAGACAGGTTGAAGTAAGTCATTAGTTTGAAAATGAAGCTAGTCAAATCACACATTATGGCTGCTAAGGTGAAATTAAGCATTTGAATTACGTTTGCATCTCACTACTGTGCAGAGTGGAGACAATGCAAAATGATGTCAATTGTTGCAACAGAATGTTATGATGCAAGTTTGAAATCTTTTACAAAAAGTAGGAAAAATCTATAATTTCGTTATTTGCTCTTTTACTGATTATATCACAGTTTTCGCAATTGGTGCATAGTTATTGGATTATGGAAAGGCTTACGCGTGGTTCATTAAGAAACATCTGGCAGAAACATCAAAGGTAAATGTTTACAAATTGCATTGCTACATTTTGAAAGAGCAATGACCAAAATTTTTCCAGGGTTCAATTTGATGGTTATACGTACGTCACTCTCAAGTTTGATTAGCGTCAGAATGAATCATCTTATAAAACATTCTCAGCTTACATTTCGACACAAAATCACAACATGAGTTCCTAGTTGCATGCACTACTTATCGTACTTTCGCTGTCGGGGTTTGAGCCTAAATCAGCAGTTTGCATGTGCCTTAACGACAACATTACTCCTCCACCGATTGCGCTAGAGGTTCGTTCAAACCCTCAAAAGACTCGGCAAGTCCTCGAGTCTTAAAATGAAAAAAAAAACTTTGTTTTGGTTTCGTATTTTTGTGAGTGACGCCTTAAGTGGTGTAGTTTTAGGCTTTGGTCCAAGTCACTCCATTGTAGATTTTTCTCATGTTTGTATTGGAAATTGGGCTAAAAAGTTTGTGAGACTTTGGATGACTTCCTTGGTTTCGGTTCAAACGTTATCACCTAAAGACTGCAAATAATCAGAGAAATGCAAATAATCAATGCAATGCAAATGATCAAAGAATCCCATAATTAGATAATATTTAATCAATTTGTTGTTTTATAGCATAATCGACTGGTGAGTTATGGAGTTGGTAGGTAGCGCGAAAATACCGGCTCATGCGTGATTTCAAAGTGCGATACATTCGCACATTACTCCGGCAGCGAACTTGTTTTAACGTATTGCATTGTATGCTAGTACATTACTAGTTGCATTTCTTGAAGAAAATGCCAGTGATTGAGTCTCGCGACTTAGTCTCATTCTCGAGATTCTGGTCTCGAGACTTTGAATAATGCAAAAAATACAAAATGTCTAATGTAGTAAAATTTTTGATGTGTTTGCAGGTTAGAATGAAGCAAAACAGGTCAGAAAAATGCCAGAGATTTGAAAAAATTCAACTTAGAAGTGGTGAGCACAGTTTTAAAAAACATTCCGCAAAATAAAGAAATTTTGAAGTCTCCAGTCTTGGTCTCAGTCTCGAACTTCAAGTGTCGAGTCTCGGTCTCAGAATTTTTGATGAAGCCTCGGTTTCAAAGTTTTAACCAGGTCTCGGTCTCTATCTCGAAGTTTATGGTCTCGACTACATCACTGGAAACTGCAACATGAAAAGAAAACAAACAATCTTGCAAACAGTCGCGCTTTTTGCAGTTGTAGGTATTCGTTGTAAAATTTTGGAACGTACCATCTTGCTATTGCCTGGCCATCTTTACAATCTTCTGATTGAGGTGTTCGGTACATGTTAACCGATTCTCACGCATTTTTCAAACATTTTATTAAATACAACAATATAACCACCGCTTTGTGTTATCCTAACCTGGTCCTAAGTCACTGGGGACCAACGTTGAATGCTTCAGCGACACGGAAACTCGTTTTCCAATCCATTTATGAACAAGGTAATGTAAGTCTAGCTTTTCTAAGCTAATAAGAACAATGAAATCTTCAAACCATCTAGGCATTATTAACGTATTGTTTCACAACCAATTGGTTTCTAACAAGAAAGTGGAAAATTCCTAAGAGCCAAATAATATTTGATGAGCTTTTTTACTTGGGACAATGGTTGTAAAATTAAATAAAGGGTTTCCATGGTCGTTTTCGCTCATTTCCATATCCCTGCCCTGGCTTGTTTGCTGAGGGCTGTTGGCTGTGCATTTTGAGGTGACATCCAAATTGTTTCGTCAACAAAGCGTGTGTTTCGTTATCAAACTGCTAAAAAATGGGGCAAACGACAAGTTGATCAAATGAGGTGCCATGCCCGTACATTTGCTGATAAATGATATTCAACATCGCCTTTTGTACATATTTTACGCTACACCTATTTCGATACTTCACCATTTTGTACATGACTAGGCTTTGGAAAGAAAGGAGCTCATGCACGTCGAGTCATTCCTGTCGTCACTTGGTACATTAAAGTGAAATATCTCAGTGCAATGCGGGTTTCACAGAAAGATCACGAACGATTAACAAAGCACTTGATTATACGCTTTCATCGTACAAACTAGCTATAGAAAAGTTGGTGTACTGCATGTGGCTTACAAGGAAGTTCGATTGGTCGATCCGTTTGAAATTTGTGCGGAACGTGTCGCAAAATTTCTGGCAGATCAGACAGAGATTGTTGTTGGAAAGTGCAGAGTCGTTATAAAAGTTAATACGTAACAACGCTTCAAAAATTGTATATGTCACGCTGAATGAACTACTTGTACCCAGGCCGTGCCTTAGCAAGCGCGGAGCCCGATTGGAAGCACTTTTGCGGTGGCCCCATTCAATAGCATGTGCAGAATCTTTTCAGGGGGGCATCAAGTCCCAATAACAGAAATTCTTGATGTGGACAAGCAAGACTCGAGATGGAGAGCATGTTCCCCAGTTTCAACTTTTCAGCAGAAACGTCAACGGACAATGCCGTAAAAACCAATAAATCAATGAGTTATTTCACTCAAATATACCTCCAGAGAGGAAGTATTGGGTCTAGTGCGAGTGCACATGCAGAGTTAAAACTTTTGCAGTAGTAGCAACAGACTTTAATTTCGATGCCGAGCATACTATCCATGGATAATCTACTTTTTCACCATTTCGTGCAGTATTCTTTTGCTGTGGAACTTAGAAAACCGCGTCCAATCACTCTAGTTTTTGCGGAACCCGTTTTTTTTTTGTGATTCCAGGTGGTTCTCTTTGGACTAAATAGTCCCTAACATTTCGACCAATGACACTTCGCCATGTACGAGAACCATTTGGTTATGCAATGGTTCCGACAAATTTTGAATTTTCGTCCTCGCACGCAAGCCTCATCAGATGCACCAGCTTCCTTCTTTGTCAGACTCAAAAATTTCGAAATGACTTACATCACTTCCCATACATAAAGTTGCACTTTGCCTCTATGGCATAACATCATCACGCTGGCTTACCACGATGTCTCGGCGCCATCTTCGCTATGGTGTGGCTCTTCTATAGCTTTTGGTGCATTATCTGAGGCAGCTCTGTTAAAAGCCTTGCCCAACGCATCCTTTCTCCTTTTCTGCTTTTGACTTTTTGCCGTAGCTTTAGCCCTCTTTTGAATGCCACTTAGCATTTTCGGCCTACGCCTCATGGTCTTACTTTGAATTCATCTTAGTTGCAGAAAAATATATTATTAAATTAATAGCCCAAATTCAATTGATAAAACCAAAATTTCCCAATAACTATGGACCTGTTTTTCAAATGTTTTTCAGAAAAGGCATGTACTTCAAAAGCCTTCAAAACTTCCACAAATGTCGTCCCACGTACGTAGCTTTTCGGTCCTTTTACAACTTCTAATTTGTTAAGCTATATCTCAAACACTACGACACCAATCTGTGAATGAAACCATAACCCTTGTTTCGGCAGTGCTTCATGATGCAAATCTCACCGAAAAAATGTTATGCGATGAGGCTTATTGCGATTGCAAATAGTAACTGACACTGCTGTATCGTCAAAGTAGGTGCCCCTACCACATTTATTACTTTGCAAAAGGCTTAACGATTAATATTCGCTAAAGACGTTTTCTGTTGCTTTTTAAAGGACGGTTATTTTTTGCACACCTGTGATAGTCTGAAGCTAGCGTCCAAAACTAGTTTATTTCAAGCGTTTTCGACGACCTCAAGTTGCCTCATCAGAGCTCTAAGATAGTCAAATCGAATAAGACTGACTGAGCAGGACACATTCGCAATTGCGAACTGAAGTTAACCTTCAGAATATAAGTACCAGTACTGTAACCATTGAAAAAGCAGTAGCTATCGAATCGTATCTTGCAGCAGCTATTGATACTTGACCTGTCAAGTACGAAATGCTTGTAACTGAAACAGAAAGCAGCTTCAAAACTTAACCCTCTCTGCCTTAACTAGCTGCTATTGAAAATACTGGGCTGCACATTTTCGAAAAAGAATGGCCACTGTTACGATTAAAGAACGAAATATTGAAGGCTTCTAAAACCGCGCAGTTCACTTTATTTTTATTGGAAACGGGACCAACGTTTAAAAAATATTTTTGGCTCCGCACCTGCATTACACAAGCAGCTTTGATTGAAAGTGTAAGTTTGCGTACGTTTGTAGGCGTCGTGCGCCCCGCCCCCACTTAGCGCGGGACCCGATTGGAAGCAATCGATCCAATCGGTTAAAGGCCAGCCCTGCCTGTACCTATAGTATAGGTCCTGTTATATGGGAACTTTACTATCGGAATATGCGCAGTCATTGCTGGCGTGTAAGCAGTGTTTTTGTCACTGGATTGGAGTTTGCGCACTGAAAACCGTGTAAGGTCAAATTATAGTAAGGCGAAACAGATGGCTTTCATGCGTTCAGTAAGAAGCCCTTAGTAACTCTGACTCTGAACGAAGTTTGCCACATTTCGGTTTCAATGCTTCGTGTTGCTATGCTATTCACTTAAGTAGTCACCACAAAGGCGAATCAAGAATCAATCAGCAATTTTGCAAATTTTTTGATAGAATTTATTTGAACAACAAACGTTTAGGACTGAGGATGTGCAATTTCACGTCAAATGTATTTCAAATTAATAAAATTTGCTGATTGACTTCTTGTTTATTTCCCTTGTGGAGAGTGCCCATTACCTATATCACATACGTTATTGTGCACGGTGTCCCAGCGTTGCTAACGATATCATTGAGGATTTGACATACATGTTTGACGCTGATGGTGATGGTGAGTAGGAAGATTTGTCAATCTGTAGAATTCAAGCAAGTATTTCCATGATGATGTAAGCAAGGAATCGACAGGAAAACGTTTCATATGAAATCGATTTCACGTATAATTACGTATCCTCAGTCCTGACATCTGCAGGCATAGCTTACGGCTGAAACGTTGAAAGGTCGAAGTTAGTGAAGACCAGAGAAAGCAAGCAGATTCACGACTGAAAGGAACAAATCTGAATGCAAGCTACGGCAGTTAAAAACTCCAAAATACGTCCTTCACAAATAATTGATTTTACAAGTCCATCGAAACTAATAAACTGACGCCAGTGATAGAGAAACTGAAGAGACCTATATGCCTGAAACTAATCGCCGCTACGACGAAGAACGTTGGTAGAATGCTTGAATGAGTTTGCATTCGTTACGACGAAAACCAATCTCTACAGTGCGCCTTTGAACGCTGTGATGGGAGTAAACAACAAAACTAGCACTCTGGGCGGACAAGAAATTCCGACCTCGTCAAAGAACAAAAAAATTAGCAGGAATTATTTTACGGGGAGGACCGTGTTCTGAATATTAATTTGGGCGTAAAGTTGGTGATACCATTTACAGTATCTTCAGAGATGTTCAGAGAGTGAGAACGTGTTTGTTCGACAAGAGTAACCGTCATGCGTCGCGTAAAGGTGATTTATTCATTGGGCCATGTTCATTTTTTTCATCAGGAAAAACTTTCTTTTTTTCCTAGCTGTTTGAGGTTTTCCAAGAAACATGGATTTGTTGCAGTAATTCTATGATTATTATGTGGGATATTTTTAACTGGCACTTTTTCCGTGTTTCTAATCATGCGACAGATTCCAATATGTGACCAAACTTAATCTTGATTATCTCTTGTCTGGAACAATGCATGCACTTCTTGCAAGTAACAATACACTGTATAAGTTGTGTTCCTTTGAAAAAATCGATTCCCGATTGCCCTTTGTAATTGTTTAATATTTCGTGCTTTCCACGGCGATTATAGGAGATTAGCTAATTAATATGTGTTTTCTTGCTACTCCCCTAGGGGTAGATCAGCTGCAAATTAATTATTGTTTTGTGGCCATAACGTACCAACCACACACGCTAGAGTGCCATTCAAGGGCTCTAAATATGCGGATTTTCGCCTGGTTTATTTCAAAAGAAAAAAAACAAGAAGTCGCTCCTTGTAGTTTTTTTCTCAGGCCACGATGACGGCATCAAAAATCCCTTGACCAACGCCCTCTCGCCCACTCATGACATCACCCAAAGAAAGGCCAAACCCAAAGTTCCTGGACTTTGTAAAATCGAACCTTGGACTCTTTCTGTTTCTGTACAGCATTTTAACAGCTCTCTAGCTCTGTCGGTTGGAAAATTATGACTGTACAAGTTTTTGAAGACACTACATTGGCTTCGCGGTCCTTAACAACATTTGCTTCTACAGGTAATTTCATGCTGGTGAAGATTGAATGAATATTTCTCTCTTTTCCAAAATGTTATCTCCACGCAGTATTTAATATAAAGCAAAATTCTAAATAAGAATCCGGCCAAAATTGAACGTAAAAACATGAAGTTCATAAAGTTTTACTCGAAAGGTAAACCTTGCTTCTTCACGTGTTTGAAAAATTTAAGCAGATATTTTGGATCTAAAAACATATTTTAGAGGACGTGGGGTTGTTTGGGAGAATGCCATTTTTCAATTTTCGCGTGATCATCTTTGTACCAAGCTTTGACATTTTACAACACATGCTAGTCTTTTCGTTTTGAAATAGAGGATATATTTTCAAGTATGTTGAAAATATGAAAACATGTTGAAGGGTAATTTGGAAGTGTTGAGTTAGCATCTCACCAATAGAACCATAGTGGGGATTTCAACTTTGTAACTAATTCTTCCAACCGAACGCAATCGCGAATTTCACAATTAAGCGCTAAAATAGACTTTTCTAATGCTCGAAATATAAACACTGTTTTCTATATTGTAATTGCAAAGTTGGAAAGACTAGCGCTTGGGAGATATAAACTCCATTTAACAATTGCAAACTTCGCAAGTGCTTCGCGTAAAGTAAGCTATTGACCAAGTTTACTGCATCATGAAATTGTTTCGCGCATTCAAATGTACACACTTGTCGCAATGACCACAGAGGATGTTTCTGGAAATGTTACCTCCCATGCTCAAACACCAACATCTACTGTTAGAATCAACGAGGCACTCAATAAGGTGGTTCAGTCAGCATTGCTCGTTTCAAACGTGTAATGATACTGTGGCTCTATAAAAAGAAAACACATAACATTGCCATGATGAAATTAAGACCGACAGGCAATGAGAGAGTGCAATTTAATTTGTGGTTTGCCAAAAATGTGTGACGAAGCACAAGTAGACAGTACTGAACCAGTACAGTGTAGTGTGCTTCGTGGCAATAAAGCTGATGCTGTTGATACGAGGATGTACTTCCTTGGAAGATTTCAATGAAGGAAGCATTGAAAGCCGGATGAACGTCTGCCATACGGTTAGGATGACTTTAGACTAGCATGGATACAGCATGCAATTAGCAGTTCCTGATGTAGTGCGTGAACGCCACTCGTTTAATCTCAGTTTGATGCTCGTAACTAGACGATGTTGGGCATGTTTCAGCTTTGCTTTTGTTTCCAAAATAAGCCAAAGTCGCAATAATGCCATAAACGGTTATCAGTTACAGAAATAAATTGCTTGCATGGTGACAGAGATGTTCTTGTTCTTAACGTGAGACAACATTTGAATTGTCTGAGAACGATGAGTTAGTATGAAAAGCAAGGGTTCCAAAGGTTTCTCCGAACATGAACCCCGTCAGCATTTCGACACACGAGTATGTACTCTAAAATTTCTTGTGACAAAAAGGCTGTCTAAAATAACAAAAATCCACTGCGTTTTCAATAGTACTTTTGTATTTTTACACCTATAAAGGTGGACCCCGTTTTCATGTTTTAAAATTAATATATTTAACAATAAGCATAAAATCATTTCTTGAAAGAATATTCACTGATACGTGCATGAATATTTGCAAATGAAGAATATTAAATATATTTTTCCCTTATATTTCTAACCGTGCAACCCTTCATAAAGGCATATGTACCCTCGTGGGTGTACCCAGGTTGGGAAACCCTGTTCGAAGGAAATCAAATATATCATCGATAATAAAAACACAACCGATTGTCAAACAGAAGCAGAAAGGTAAATGAATTAAGAATTCAAAACCTTGAAGTTAAGCCTGACATTCCCTTGCTTCACCTTAAACAGAGCCTGCCGAATTATGCAAGCAAAGTAGAGTGACATCTATATCATCAGTGCTACCGGAATTTAGTAAAATTTATTTACAGCCTTTAGTTGTATATTTGCGACTTGTACTCATATAGTCGTTTTCAAATATTGGCATATCTTTGCACACGGTGAGCTTTGATCCGTTTTCAAGTAACATCGTGGGCGATAGAACAAAGACAGACATTGAATAAGTCCGCATTATCTGTTGTTCCATTGGTGAAACAACTGTGGATAAGTTTTCCATCTTGTATGATTGTCGTTTGCAGATAATTATTTGGTTGGAAAAGAATTTCATAACTGTGCACGTATTCACGCATAGATGCATTTTTGTATCTATAAATATGAATTTTTGTATCTATAAATGTTTTGTCGTTGACTTTATGTTTTTTTATAAACTTGATATCCAAGATTTTAAGGTGAGCTTAAAACCCTTGAACTCCGGCTCCATCTGCTGTAGTGGCCGGTAAATGTTTGATCACCATAACGCCTGAACGGATCGAGCTAGAAAACCAGTGAAAACATCCCTGGATCCACGAGACAGCAAGGAATCGAATAAAAATGACAGCAACATACCTTTTCCTTTGAACGTTTTGAGAAAAATCCATATTTGTGCATTTGCCGTACTGAAAGTTTGGCAAATCCGGTGTAACTACGAAAAAACGCACACCGCATCCAGTCTAGGCGATCCGGTCGTGTTTTTGCGCTTCGCCGACCGCCGGAATTCTCAAAAACAGGATCCTTTCGAAAAACCTCGCTTTGGGCCGGTTCGGGGGGGGGGAATTTGGTTGTCAATAAGTGT
>JGI24021J15306_10005374_pt1 | contig 15216 bp, 7 predicted proteins | sample Ectturendosymbi1_FD_15306 | JGI IMG/M metagenome (IMG submission 15306)
CATAACAGCTTTTTACAATGTTTACTGTTATGTGTACATTTTTGGAAATCAAAGATATGTAACTATATATTTCAGTTCTGTTTCTAACCGTAAATGTACCCCTTCATGTAGGCAATTACCCCCAGGCATGGGCGCAAAGGGGGGGGAAATAATATGCCATGTCCCCCCACTTTTTTCTCTTTAGGTTTTGTATTTGGAGATTAGGTTTTGTATTTGGAGAGGTTTAATTTAATGATATTTTTTCTGTTCTATTTTGAGTGGCAACATCATTGTAACCGTTTCCATATAAAACCGAGTGAATTAAGCCCGAAACATTGCACTTTTATCATTTTGTAAAAAATATACCTGCCCAAATGCGTTTCAAAACGATACTGCTTGTTGCTCTAAATGGCATGAGTGGCTTTTATTTATCATACAAGTCTCAAACTTCATATGTACATAATTGTTAACAGAAATCAATGGATCTGTCAAAGTTCTGAAGTTTTACGATTCTTATCCAGATCCGAAAACGTTCATAATTTGTCGAATGATGACTTTTTCTTACTTGTTTTTTTTATGCATTCACTTATATCTCAATTGTCATCGACACATATTTGACTAAACAAAGACACAACAAAAAAGCTCTATCATGCTCACCGAACAAGTATCTACTCCGCCGAGTGAGAAATCTCCAGCGCATATGGTGTTACTGGGTATTGCACCATAGGAACTGATGCAAGAACTTCGTTTGACAATCGCCACGCGAACTTGTTGTAATTCGTCAGGTACGATACTCGTTTCAGGATCTGCGAACAGCCAATTCGTGCGGTTAACTACGTGAAATAATAAAACCAAAGAGTTTCGCTTCAAAAACAAACCAAAAGTTTTAAAATGTTTAGGAAGTTCGTGCAAAACAGCTTGTTTTCGCATTTTTTTTGCCAAATGAAAACAGCGCATGCCACGGCTTCACTTTCTAACCATTTCCAATTCCACCACGTTCTTTTCCATTATTTTAGTGCAGTTGGTCAGTTGCAAGTGCTGCTGCACTTAACTTGAAGGGTGACGAAAAAGTATGGTTGACTAACTTCACTGCCGCATCTCCTGCCCTATCTGATTGCATCAATTCAATTTTAATCTACTCCAGCATAACAAAAGCAATCGAGGCCGTGTACTCAGTTGTTGACTTTATTTGGTATGTACAATTTTTAGAACATGATTAGCTACAAAAGCTATTAAATGTTGCCAAGACCCACAAAACTTACAGAGTCTTCCCCATCCAGTAGCAATGCAGATGGTTCCTGCAGCAACTTCCACGTTACCGTAGCTCAAAGTTTGTAAACAAACAGGACGGATCATCTCCGAGAACACAATGGTTTGGTTGACCAGAATAAGAGCTATGTCGTTAGCCAACGTGCTGTTTGAAACATGTGTTACATTTCAAACATGGTAACAAACCATGTACTTCTATATAATACAATATTTAATACATTTCATCGTTCAACGAACGCGTTGAAATTGAAACAAGTAAACTCGTTAAAACAAGTGTTTCCCAATCTTTTTTCTTTCGTGGCCCAAATAACGTTTGAGTGAAAACACTGTCGCTTAGTATCTTGTCGGACTTGGCTCAGTTGTCTTGATTTAATCCTACAATTTCAAAGCAAGTTCACTCAGGGATGCGTGGCACAAGCAAGTGAATACGTGACAGAGTCAGTGTAAACGAGGTTTTGTAACGTTAAAGGTCATCACGTTTCTGTGAAATACTGTTTTGCATTCAAAACACCATTAACAATGCAAGTACTACTCCAAACCAGCTCCACAGCCTACGTGAAAACGGCACCACTCTCTTTTCTCGGAGAGTCTTGCTTTCCCTGGCAATATTCACAAATTTTCACAATTAAGACTTTACATGAAGGTTTGCTAATAAGTTTTCCGTGATTCTTGGTTCACTAATGCCTTTCCTTTCGCTACGCATGTTATTAGTTTTTAGGAGAGCGATGCTTAGTATTATTCCATTCATTATCGAAACGTTAGTCTAAAGTCAATGAGACATCTTAATTATCTTTGATCTTCAACTTTTATCATGCTCCAAAAATAATAACTTTTCTCAGTTGTGCGTTTCTTGCGCATAATTATACAAACCATTGATTGTTGCAGTGGTTCTCAAACTTTTTTAGTAATGTACCCATTGGACAATCTTTTGTCTATCAAGTACTCCTTGACTGTAATCATGAGCAAAATGATTAGAAATGTACCTATAGTTATTGCACATTTACGTTAAAATTTCACTACGCAAACACTTAAAAAGTACGTGTATGTGTTGGAGCACCTTTGCATACCCCTGTTTGACCACCAAATTTGTAGTGCAAATGATCACGTCATAATGGTACGCTTTCAACTTATGCGCATAATGCTATAGGCCCAAAAGGTAATTCCAACACAGTTGTTTACTTAGTGGTAGAATCTGTCAATTTCTGAAACTTGGGAAGAAGTTGCCACACTAGCTGGCAAATACAGATATCAAAGCTGGTCCTACTCATTCCAAGACTCCGTTATGCTTCCGGAACGCCCAATAAATAGTTTTGTGAAGCAAGTGATTTGAAAAAATTCCTTGATCACAGAGATATGAATAAAAAACAGAAGTGATCCAAAGTGTGAACCAACATTTTTCAAAATAAAGCTTCTTTCAAATCAAATACTGTATTTATCGGGAAGACATAAGTTTGACATTTTATCTGTGCTGGTATACGTTACATAGCAGAACACATTCAAAATTTTTGGAAAGTGTAACGTGTGTGTACCTCCATCCACTGTTGACATAAATTTGGTTAGAACTCATTTTTTCTTGGAAATTCTCAGAATGCCAAGTTACGAACATTAAACGGTATTTTGGTTGTAAATTAAAAACTCTCCTGACAATACAAACACACCGATTCTAATACATAAAGTTTTTCAAACTTAAATGAAAACAAAAATGTTGTTGTACCTGCTGCTGTAGTGAGGATGCACAATAATTTCATTGACGCTCAACCTGACTTGACTCAGGTCAGCATTGTTCAGTCTATGCTTCCCGACATAAACCATGGTTTGCGATGGGCTCCTGAAAAAGCAGTTTGATTATTTTCTCAAAACCCTAGCTTGAGCGTGGGACATTTGAAAATTGTCCGATTCAATTAAAAAGCAAACAGCAAGACCAAACAAAACAGAGATTTAAGACTTGTAGCTTCGCTCATTCTCAATCTGTGTAATGAGCTGGATCTTAAGTGCGCGCCGCCGTAACTCAGATGCTTCCCCTGCAGAGATGTAAGTCGGGCCCAGGCTTTCCGGGTCGGGCGGGGTTCGGGATTAAGTTTGTCAAAATATTTCGGGCCGATTTCGGGCCTGCATACAATTTTTATTTAGAATATTCAGAGTAACGACTTTTTTCGTTCGTGACGTAGATTTGTTGTGCTCACCGCGGTGACTTCTGTGAGTGAAGTGACTGTAATTTTTTCTCAGTTAATTCTAGTATTGAAATTTGTAAACACAGCTGCTTTTTTTTGTTCTCTGCTCGAATTGGTTTTACACGCTTTTTGAGAACGTGACAGCGGTGAGGAATGCACCACGCGATGGAGTGCGTTGAAAAGATCCATCACTCACGAGATTCTTGATTGTTTTAAGAACGATTTCGTTAGATTCAGCATCAGGCAAGGATTACTGTTGAAGCAATCGAGTTGATTAAATCTTCAATAGAAAATGATTAACTGTGAATCATTTAGCCATTTTTACTTTGCCACACCACAAATACCCCGAAGTTGCGCATATCTTGACTCACTCGGTAAATTTCGCTTTCGGGCTTAAATCGGGCTTCAAAAATAAATGTCGCGTCGAGTTCGGGCTTGTGATGTGGGACTCGAGCTGCGTTCGGGCTTTAAAATGAAGACCGTTTTCATATCTGTTTACCAGGTAATCTAGAGTGCTGAACTCATTTGCGAAATGGTCTAAATATCCTTTGCTAATGTCATAATTTCGAGAAAACAAATATCCCCAATCCAGGCCTGTTGCTAGGATTTTGTTGGAGCAAGTAAGGTTACAAAAAACTGTAAGGATACATAAAATTCAAACCGGCCTAATATTTCATAAATACTTTTCATAAACGCATGGAAAAAATTCTTGGAGAATATAAATTTTTAAAATGAATTTTACGTCTTTTCTAAAGTTTTTGCTGTAGGTTCTGGAAGTGACCAGGAAAAGCTCATCAGAAGTTCTAACATTCTATTTGAATACGATTTCAGGACTAACGATGCGTAAACTTACGTGAAATTGCTTTCCTATTAAAAAGTTTGCTGAATGTTTAGACTGCGTCGAGGTCTTTAAATAACAATTTTTGTTACTTTATAAATAGATAGCTGACAAACTACGGTGTTTGCTGGCAAGTCGAGCAAGGGGAAACATTTTGACACGACAGTTTCGCACTGATGAGCCAGCACGGGGTTTTCCGTGGGTCACCAGTGTCGCGGCACGGATGAGCTACATTTAAAGTCAATTGCTGCTGTTCTTTTCAAAAAGCCGATTTGTTTGTGTGAAACAGTGCTGCAAAACTATGCTGCATTACCTTTGTATGGAATAACGGTATGCGGTCTACGTAAAAAAGAAACACTGACATGATGACATTGATGAGCCACGGCGTGACAAAATGGAAAACTTTTTTTTAACCACAAAAAAATGTCTTTTTCAGCAGAACAAATTTTTTTCTGGTGACACTGATGAAGCCACCACATTCCACTGCTTTGAAGACGTACTTTTGTTGGCTTCGCTTCCTTTACTTTTTACCAGTTGCTACTGCTTATGTTGTCGAATTGCGGGATTAACACTTGTCTTGCTACTAGACGTAAAATTTCAGTAAAGTTTTATTTACGCAATACTTCGGCTTCTCCATATACTGCGATCACTTGCAAGTGCAGCTAGCGATCATCTCTAGCCCGACCACATGAATGTGTCAGTAGAGCTCTGCAACCAAGTTTGGCTAATTACACATGCTTTACTGAATTGCAGAGTGTTAGCATTTACGTCAGTTTGGAGTGACATATTTTGTTGCAGGAAGTTGTATTTCCACAATAATACTGTAAAGTGGATCCTCAGCCTGCAGTATATCAGGATTGTGTTTGTATCAAAGCCGACTCCGGTTCAACAGCGTCACTAGGGCTCATCACATATTTCGCACACAGTCCATACAAAATAAATATAGAAAAATGTAACAGATGTTCATACAATTTCATCTGCAATGTTCGTGTGCCAACGTTGTTTTCAGTGCAGGAATCGGCCTGCTTGCTCTTATGATGTCTCGCTTTTCCACAATATTTCTAGTCCCAATGACTCAATCTTCACAGAGTTATACCTAGTACTATGTCTTCCTCCATTTGCAATTTAACAGTAGAAACAGAAACAAAAAAGGTTTTCTAAGCAAACTGATCTACACATCGCGATTATACTGTACAAGAAAATGCAACCGTTGGAGGCTTGCGTCACTGGGATTTCCATTTGCTTTCATTCTGGCTGACACTATCGTTGCTCTGTGACGTTAGTTACGCAACAATAAATGAGAAGTTTCATGAGAACGCGTTCATTGTTGCGTAATGTACATCACAGAGTTGATGACGCGAGTTGCTCCTTGGCGTACCAGGCTCATTCATGTTCGCCCAAGTTACTGAACAATTTATCGTTCGTTTGAAATTGTTCTCGAATGGGAAGTGTACATAGATTGGAATTCAAATCTAACGCTCCATGCAAATTCATTGCTTCAAAAAACATTCAATCTGATATGAATTATATTTTAAAGAATACTTGTACTTGAGAGAGCAGCTCGGGCTCTAACGCAGTGGTCGGCAACCACCGGGCCGCGGCCGGTGCAGGTCCGTGAGGAGTTCGTTACAGGGCCGTATCATTTTCCAGGTTAAATGCTTTGAAACATTTTTGTAACGATAGACGCAATTACTTTCGGACGTTTTGTGAAAATGAGAGAATTATTGTGCAATTGCTCAGTCACAAGAGTTGATTCTACCTGGGTGTATTGGTATTTGCCGTGACGTTTTAGGAGAATCGGTAGCTAAAAGGATAGCACAGGTTTCTCTTTCGGCTCGCACTGTTTACGAGTTGAGGATATTGCAGAACACATTGAATCTCTATTGTTAGAACCTATTGTAATGACACCATGGTTTGCGATTCAGTGAGATGAATCTACAGATATTGAAATTAAAGCTGTGCTGCTAGTTTTTGCTCGTTATCTTCATGAAGAGGATATTCATAAGGACATTTTATGTACTTTGTTCTTGCCAAAAAAACACCACAGCCTCACAACTATTCAAGTCTCTAAATGAATATTTCACAGGAAAACTGAACCCAGAGCCGGATTTAACTGATGCGAGGCACTAGGCTAATCCACTTGTGAGGCTCCCTCTCCCATTGCTGCGAGGAAAAAAATGGAAAGCGTTAATCAATTTGCGAAAATTCGAAAATGACCCTCTGAAAGTAGGCTACGGTCAGTAAAATATTCTAAATCATTACTGGAGTGCCCGCGATCACTGCGTTTGTTGCTGCCTTCGACGCAAAAGCGTTAAATTGCACGGATTTGTTGAAACCCTACTTGGCTGGCGGGAACAGGATTATTAACTGCCACAGGCAAACCAGCCGAAATCGCCACAATTGAAATATTTGATAAAACACATGGTCTACGTTTTTTTAAGAATCGCGTATATTTTTTCTTACCTGTGTTCAAAAAACAAACAAACACACTGCACCTATATAGTATGTGTTGCGGCATAAAGACTAAAGCACAACGTGAGGTCCACGTTGCAACTCGCTTACCAAGACTGTAAAGATCTCACACACACGACCAAAACACGTCACGTAAAACGCACCCAAATGGTTGTAATTGTTACGTTCACGATTATGAAAATTTGATAAAATCTTTACTGATTCATAGTGTTTCATATTGAAATTTGGAAGGGCTGAGCTCACCAATGCTCACTGTGGCGACTGGACTGCAAGGTTCAAATTTCTCTTATGCTGTCATTATTGAGATACGTATAAAGAAATGAAAAGCTACAATCATCGGATCAAGTAAGGCTGAACATAACACAGTAAACAGTTAAAAAGGTTTTATCCTGGCCTTCTTCATAACAAAATTATCAAAGCATTCATTACAGTTTGTTTGCCTAAGTCTGCCACTTTTAATGTACCGAATGCTTGGTGTGGACAACCTTTCCTAGAATATTGTGACTGTTCAATTCATTTTTAGTTCTTTTGAATCTTGAAAAGGATCTTTCGCCTGAGCAGTTAGTGACCATCAAGCTAAGGAATAAAGCTCTATACTGATGCCTTATCTGAATGACTTTAATGACTTTATCTGAATGACTTTACTTAACTGATATCTGAATGACTTTACTGAAGAAAATTCAAAACGAAAAAAATCACATCTAAAATACCAGTAGAGCTTTTCGCGATACAAACGCTGACAAAACTACTGTATTGCTCAGTTACCTAAGAAACAACTATGCTTTTATTGCAGGATACTGCTGATAGCCCTACACATAGCTTTTATCTGCAGTACAACCTTGCTTTGATCAGGTGCAGTGACGTAACTAGAGGTTTGAGCCAGGGGGAAACTTAGCTGAAGGGAGCCCACCGGCTAGCACTCAGAAGTAGTTGAGAAACAATAGCAAATCCAGTATTCAACGGCTATATAAAGACCCGAAATCACCGGAAAACACTCCGAAAAACGCAAAAACACAACAATCTACTGACACCAAAAGAATAGTAAATACCGATATACAAGCTACGTAGGGACCCGGTTTTTACATTTAGCTTGGCAGGGGGAGGCGGTTCGCACCCCTGCCACCCGTCAGTTATGCCACTGATCAGGTACATTTCAAACATGAACGGCCAAAACGTCTTTTGATAGAGTCACACGTAACAATCGGTACAATTCAGCAAACGTAGGACGCTGCTAGCGTGCTTTGAGTATATCGACAAAATAGTTTGCATGCGGCTTGACCAACCGTCATATTGAGATTCATGGAAGCTCGTTGGAAGACTGGCGTTATCACCACGAAAGTTGAATAAAACTAAATTTCGTGAATAATAATTAGGACATAATTTTTGACGAAGTTTAATCTAAATGATCATATACCGGCCATTGACTCTTTGCGTGCCACAGTTTTTGGAGGCCCCCTTGGATTTTGAGGCCCTAGGCTTAAGCCTATATAGCCTATAGGTAAATTTGGCACTGACTGAACCAGTCGTTTTGTGTCGGTGTGTGCACGGATGGGCTGCAGCCATGATAGGCAGTCTGTTTGGTTTGACTGTTCCGATTAAGGAGGTCGCACCAGAGTGCGAGGCCACTCATTGTGTCATTCACGGGGAAATGCTGGCGAGCCGAAAAGTCACCTGAGCTTCATAGTGTATTCCATGGTATAGTCAAAATGATCAACCTCATTCAAGCTCGTGCACTTAACACTCGACTGTTTGATCATCTATGTGAGGACATGGATGCAGAGCACAAATGCCTTCTCTTGCGCAGAGAAGTAAGGTGCCTCTCGCGAGAAAAGTCATTGAACAGAGTGTTTGAATTACGTGAACCACTTACGTGAACCCAGGTTTCCACTGGAAAAAAATTCAGATCTTGCTAACAAATTTAGTGATGAAAAGTGGGTTCTCAAACTTGCCTATTTGTGCGACATCTTCAATCTGCTCAACGAACTAAATCTTTCACTTCAAGGCAAAATGACAACTCTATTCAAGTTCGCAGATCTAGTGGCTGCATTTAAAGACAAACTTAAATTGTGGGAGCAGCGCTTAAACAAAAGGGTATTTGACATATTTCAAACATTAGCAGAAACTTTGAAAGACAGCAAGCCTGAGCAAGTGTTCTCCGACCTTGTGCGTAGTCACTTGCGTGTTCTTTTACAAGAGTTCAAGCGCTATTTTCTACGCGCTAAAGACCCTCGAACTGCAAAGACACGGATCCATTTCTGCAAAGAAATGTTCAAAAACTGCTGGACATTGCAAATGATGGTAGCCTGAGTATATCTTTCATACAACGACTCTACCAGTGTTTTGGATGAAGGTCTTGNCAGAATACCCTNACCTTGCCATAAAAGCATTAAAAACTTTGCTGCCATTTCCGACATCCTACTTATGCGAGTCTGTATTTTCTGTGATGGCAGCAACAAAGACGAAATCGCGAAACAGACTGGACGTGAGGGACAAATTGCGGGTGTCATTGAGTTCCACAATCCCTAGGTGGGATCGTCTCGTTGCGGCTAAACAAGCTCAAGGTTCTCATTGAATCAAAGTTGTACTAACTTATGAGTTGTAATAAATTTTCATTGCTGAACATTTGATGTTTTTTGAAAGCCGGTCCGCGAAAAAATTGCAGTTTTAAACCGGTGCGCAGTGCATAAAAGGTTGCCGACCCCTGCTCTAACGGTTGAGCCCGAGTAAAGCGCGAGCGAACGAAGTCGAGAGAACGCCTACCACGAAAGATACCTTTTATTTTGAGGTCATCTGTAACATGAACGCGAAAGGCCAGACGTGGAATGAAAATATATGAAAAAGTCCGTGCTTGCAACCTTACTTAGTGAAGTGGGTGGTGACACAAATATACAAGCAAAGCAAGCTCTGTTCTACAATGTAAATCGTAATCAAAGACTCGGGCTAAGCCCGAATGCCGGAGTCGCCACTGGTTTGTATATATGCTTTCAACTTTGTTGCGCAAATGGGTTTCAATGTGTTTTTACCTATCTTGCAATTGGCCTACTTGGTAATCTGAAAGGTGAAATAACTTCTCTGCATAACATCATCAGCGACTGAATCTTTGCTGTAAAAAGGCACCTTTCGATATATGGGTAATAAAAGTTTTGTTCTGATTTTTTGTGGTTTGTGGCGGTCGCTATTCCTGGCAAAGAAGAATGCTACCATTGCTTTCATTTTTACCAATACAGTACTTCTCTGCTTTCCAACAACCTGTCTCATCCTTCTATCAAATAAGCGATTCCCAACCGGGGTTTCCGGACCCTGGTGGTCCGAAGCAAGATTTTCGTGGGTCCGAAATGCGATTTTCGATTGTTGAGAGTTTATTGTTCTTGGATGCACTTTCATTCAAAAGAACCGATTTTTACGAAGGCTTGCAAGTGCTATTAGGCCTACTCAGCAAAACATCCAACCTAATTATTCCAGCTAACATTACTACTTTACAATTTAAATTGTCTAATGCGTGCATTATTATCTCCACTTCACGCTGCGTTTTCCACGCTGAAAATGGTCCCTGATGCGATTTTAAGCGCTCATTGACGTTTAAACGTTTATGGCGCAATCATGGCGAGATTGTTAATCGTTTGATGATACACAACTCGAATGTTTGTGGTGTTCCACCAATGCAAATTTACCAGAAATTAAGTAAGCTACAAAGACCCTGTCTATTCTAGTGCCCCTTGTACCAACATGCTTGTGCGAATCTGGAGTTTTCTTTCTACTTTATTTGAAAAAGAAGTATTGGAACCGTTTGAACCCTTCGAAAAATTTGCGCGTGGTTCTGAGTAATTGTGTGTCAGGGTATGAGCGGATCATTTCAGATAAGCAGCAGAAAAGTAACACTAGGTTAGTTTCGAATGAGCAGTAAGGTATGGAAGTACGACTGAGTGTTTTCTGTTGTGTTGTCAGTAGGCTTAACGTATCACGAATATCAATTGTAAAAGTGAAGATACTGCGAAATCGGACTGTTTTTGTGATGCCTTCGCTTTTTTAGATGAGGGGGTGCGAATGCCACTTTATCTTTATGAAAGGGGTGCCAGGTTAAAAAATGATTGGGAACCTATGTATTAAATAAAGAAGAGTCTTGAAAATTTGTATGCTTTTTTATCCAAAGTGAGTTCCTCCTTTGTTAAATAATTCGCAACGGCGGAACTTAAAACCTTTCAGTGTATCATTTGCATTGGTGCAGCTCAACTGGTTGTTCCGCTTGGGTTGCGCTCTTTGTACTTAAATACCCATTGCGCAACGTCTAGATTGCATTGACGTCATTGAGGTAAGCGCTTCCACAAAATTAACCGCACAATGAACATTTCACATGACCAGTAAATAACTTGGCCAATTTGTGAATCTCCTCAGGCAACGTATGGCAAAGGACCCGCACTACATGAGCCNGAATCATCCAAGTGTCTAAATGCAACCAGTGGTTTAACAGTACCCAAACCTTTTTACTTGATTCTTTAGAGTCGTAATTGAACTTTAAGGCAGGTAAGTTGTGTGTTTACACAATTATAAGTGTTTTGCTAGGTAAGAGTAACAAACATGGCACTGACATAGAAACAAAACACAAGGTAACAATCGGTGTTAGAATGTGTTCAAGGTTGAAGAGAAAATGGGAAAATAAATTGATTTCGGAGAAATGCGACAACCAAGCAACGGCTTAACTGGACTGTACGAATACCGTCGCCCGTCGCTAATGGCTTTGTCGTCGTTAGGGCATCAATTACCAGCCAATACTGCGACTTGATTTATCCCCAAAAGCAATATTTCTCAGGTAGCATCACCTCAACCACAGTTTCTCAATCCATGCCATCTCTGAGACATGGGATCAATGGCTGGACATACTTTTTGCATGTTGTCTGCTTTCTGTATGGCAGGGGTCACCAACGTGGTGCCCCCGGGCACCAGGTCGCCCGCAAGGACCACGTAAGTCGCCCGCCGGCCTGTTCTAAAAATAATATTAGCATGATTAATGTCTTCACATTAACGAATATCAATGCTAAAATAATTGAAGGTAAATTGAGCAAAATTTTTATTTCAGAAGTGCGTATATCAAACTAGTAGCCCTTCACATTAATCGGTACACAAGATGTAGCTCGCAGTTTCAAAAAGATTGGTGACCCTGCTGTATGGCATTTGCCATTACCAAGAAACATCTCTTTTACTGTGTTCATTTGCAGTCTCTCAAATCTCTCAGCGTCATAAAAGTCAAAGAGCACTGGTGTATCCAAAATACATGACTGTTTGCAATAATGGCTAAATCCACATGTAAGAAAAATACTGCAGGTATTGTAAATCCTTGCCTGCCCATGCGGGTCTGCTTTGAGTTTGAAAAGCAATGCTTTTGCGTCACTGTTGTTTGAAAGCCTATTTTAATTAATCGGTAGAAGTGACTTCCTTAATAAGCAGCCATGCATTTTCTAGTGGATGTGCTGGGTTTTCAGCAAAGATTATTGTTGTTGATTTTTAATTTGCTTAGGCAGTGTGGGTGGGTTAGCAAGTGATTTATGTCGAGTATGTGAGAAAAGGGTCAAAGGTTGGTGAACAAGGTACACTGTTTCAGTGAGTTCAATTAAAATTAGAACCAACTAAAGTTTGTTTAATCTTCGAAAAAGTGTTTTTCTCATCTGACAAAAACAATTTCACCCGTTTAACAAAATTTTATCCACACACCATTCAATAGCAAAAAGTAAATTTGCGTTGTTGAACATAATTTGGCAATTGTTAAGGTATCGTCTGTAGTAAATAAGACACACACAACTAAAAAATAAAACTACGCATATCAACAAATACTTACAAATTTTCACTGATACAATGGGCAGCTGTCAAGATCCACCTTTCAGCAATGACAGATCCTCCGCAGAAAAAAACCTCTCCAGCATCTTCTTGGCGCGTCAACATTGCTTGCCATGGATATGAGCCTATCGACGATCGACTGCCCCCGATCACTCTGTAGTCCTGTTTCATTGAAAATACAGCCATCACATTTTGATATCTCCTTTATTATAAAAGTAAATGTCAGTAGAAGAAAGAGGATTAGATGGTAAAGTTACAGAATCAGTTTGTGACGAAACTGAAACTTATTACTGTGATTGCGAAGAAAGAGTGAATTCCATGAACAATGTCCACTTAAACAGCAGTTACAAACACTACTAAATTAATCCAAGCGATTTGTATATTATATCTTTATTTTATTTCCGTAACACTTGGATGTGTTACGGTTTTGCTTTTGTAGTTACTCAGTGGCGTGGCCATCCCAAAATTTTGGGGAGCCAAAATGTTTGACTTCAGGCGAGCAACATTATCATCGTTTGGGACGCCGCGTCTCAAAGCACAAAATGACTGGATATGCTAAAAATTCGGGGATGGGGCATGGCCCTCTGGCCTCCTGGCTACGTCTATGTTGTTACTGTTAAAAAGTTCCCGCCATTAGATCATCATTTGCAGAACAAGGATCACTGAACTGATATCATTTATTGAAATCATTTACAACACGCAGCTCTGGCCAACTTATAAAGAACACTCAAACGCACATGCCTATCAAATATGGAAAAGCAAATTTGAGTTTTTTATGCGCTTCTTGCTTTCTTTGTAATGTTATTGAGTAACTGTGTAAAACAAAACTTCAAGTTTTATGTTGGCATTCACGTCATTTTGTTTCGCACAAAGTAACCGCAATTCTCAGAAGACATTTTTGGTGCATTCCGTATCATTTTACACTTCATACGTCTTTTGAAGACAAGCAATAGATGAGTACGCTTACCAATGGAAATTCTGGAGCAGCATTTGATTTTCCGCATTCTCCATAGGCTTGAGAATTTCGAACTGGAAAAAAACAAAGTTTTGTGTGCAAAAGACTAAAAGTGGATGTTTTCCAAATGCAAAGTAAAATTAATCAAAAAATGTTTCACCTCTGATACGTTGAAAAAGCCATGAAAACATATCAAAAACATTAACTTCGGAGATTAAGTTGGTTTGCCTTCATGCAAAACTAAAAGTTAAAAAACTAAACAAAAGTGTCTTGATAATTTTCATTTGAAGGTGTTCGAAATAAACTTATTTCACGATTGCTCAAATCTGTGGAAAACTGCTAGAAAACGTTGCATGTTTGATTAATTTTTTACACTGTAGCAGTAATTTTTCAATTAAATTCTTGAGACAGCTCTGTGTATTACCGGCTTGCAGACCGGCAGTATTCAATATATAGCTTACACACCGCATTCGATTTCGTCGCTGTCGTCTGCGCAGTCTTTCACTCCGTCACAATGCAGAGATAAAGAAATGCACGCGCCGTTCCAACAAGTAAATTGCACGTCTGAGCAGGCACCTTTTAAAATTTGAAACATACAGAATTAGCAAAAATTGTGGTACGTGTTTGAATCGTCGCATCAACAAACGAATTCTAACGATGAAATTATTTATCATGTATTTTGAAAGACCATTATTGTAGTTCATGCTATTTTCACAGTGGTTTCAAATGACCCTGGCAATTTAGAACGTGGAATCTGGTGCTTGAAGATTAACTTCTGATGACAAAGTGAAGAGTAAATTCATCAGTAGTTAATAATTTCAGAAACCATTCGTAAGAACGTTCTTTTTCAAAGCACACACCAATGCAAACAGTCAACCATAGCATAACGAACAAATTCATTCTGTCACGTGCAGGGCTGGATTTAGCTGATGCGAGGTCTTAGGGCTAGGCTAATCTATTTGTGAGTACCCCTCTCCTACTGTTACGAGAAAAAAATGGAAAGATGTTAATCATTTGCGCAAAGCCGAAAATGGCGACATTGACGTTCTAAAACGGCGGTCGATAAAAAGTCTAAATCATTACATGAGTGCCGCACGATCACTGCATTTGTTGCTGCCTTGGACGCAAAGGCGTTCAATGACGCTGAATTGTTGAAATCGTACAAGGCAGACGGGAACAGGATTATTACCTTTTGCGGGCAAACCAACCGAAAATGTCACTGTTAAATATTTCACAAAACACATGGCCTAGGTGTTTCATAAGTTTCACATCTGTGTTTTCTTATTTGTGCTCAGGAGCGTAACGAGGGAGGGCACGGGGGCACAATTCCCCGGGCGCATATTTACAAAATGTAACCTTATTCGCTAAATAAGAGGTTTTCAGCCAATCACAGGGCGGATAACATTCCAGATCATTGATGAAGCCTGTCTAGCCACGCCCGCCTAGCAACGAGTTACTTGTGTGAAGCTGCAGCGGCCATTTGAGAAGGGCTTTCACCGTGCGGGTTACTAGTATGCAGCTGGATTGGTGCATCATACCCAGTACCACCGAATTTTACCCACTGGGCGGCACTTAAAACTTTGCACTGCACTTCAAAACTTTTATGAATTTCTGGTTAAACCTGAAAACCTTTGTACGTGTGCTAGTCCTGAAGTCACGCATTCCTTCAAACGGATACCGACACTTTGACATTACATATTTAG
>JGI24021J15306_10005375_pt1 | contig 15215 bp, 11 predicted proteins | sample Ectturendosymbi1_FD_15306 | JGI IMG/M metagenome (IMG submission 15306)
TCCTGGATGCCCCAGCGGCCTTTCAGGCAAGTAGCTTTAGCTAAAATCTACATTATAGTAAGCCTACAATATTTCTGAAACTTATTCAAATAGAATTATGTAAATGTCTTATCCAGGGCCGTACATTGTCTTATCCAGGGCCGTACATTGAAACGGCCCTGTCTTATCCAGGGCCGTACAAAAGTTATGTAAATGTCTTATCCAGGGCCGTACATTGAATAACTTGTTGAGGGCCGCACATTGAATAACTTACTTCAAAAGGTAATGTACTGAAAGCGTTCAAATCTTAACTTCAAACAATGGTATTGGTAACAGACATGATCATATAGTGGCACTGAGGAACACCTACATCAAAAATGTCAAAATAAAAAATTATCAGAATAAGACAGGTTGTCAGTAGTAGTATACTTACTTTTACTACAGAAAAAAATATCTGTGGGTTGGACATAGCTGGGTCACACAAAAAACCTTCGGCTGGGCCGCATGAAGCTCGTGGGCAATGGGTTCGACATAGTTGGCTTAGTTTCTTATAACAGCTTATATAATTCGCCACCAGTGGCAAAATCTCTACTAGGGCTATTTTGCCATTTGAACTGTATCCAGCTTTGTCCACACATCTGAGTTTGTGACACCAAGAGTATAGTGAACCTGGTTGAGTGGAAAGTGTCTATTTCACATTCCTGCTGTGCAAGTGGTTATCGGTTCGACTCACACCATTGTGATTGTTATTTTGGCCATGAGTTTACATGTTGGGTTATGGTTTTAGATTAGGTTTAGGGTTTTAGGTCATGTGACAAGGCTGATACGCTAATCTAAGCGTATCAGCCTTTTCATGTGACCAAATCAACCAATTGAGTAATGGCTAATGGCAAAATAGCTGTAGCAGTGCTTTCGCTCCTGACAGCAAAATAGACACTACCTTTCTGAAAGCTCAATGCATAGGTAGATACTGACACCTGGCCGGCATTTTATTCTAGTATGGATACTGTGGCAATCTTACTTCACAAGTAAATTAAAAGAAAACAAAACAACGAAATACAACAAAATGAATAATAAATACAGAAAAAACGCACACAGACGATGGTTGGCAAGCAATGCATGGTAAGTTGAGCAATATACATATGAATCAACAAGTCATGTACATAAGTGAGAAAAGTGACAATGGAGGTTATAAAGCAGAAAGCCATGCAGCAACTTGACATTACAAATCAAANACATGCAGCAGAGGCAAAAACAATTTTTTACAGAGTATACCCAAATGAAATTGAAGAGGCAAGAGTAAAAACAGGTTACAAAAATGTTTAACACTAATAAATGTTGGGTGTATGAAAAACAAAATATGGTTGATGAGATAAATATATTGGTTGGTCTAGGTATAACATTGATAACAATTCATTCATATCCCACCTGCTACACAAGTTATGCTGAAGTTTTGACACCGACTTAACTCTCCACAAATGAGCCTTAATGAATGACTGGTTGACTGACTGTGGGAACCACTGGCCTTAGACTGAAGTCACTGTCCGTGAGATCTTGGTTGGAGGTGAACATCAGTCCATTTGCCTAAAAAGCCTCATAATGCATTTCACATTCATTTTTATGTTACTTTGCCATATTTCACAATCTGGAAATTCTCAATGTTCTTGTTGCATCATACATGAAATTTCATCATTTTTCCAACATGCTGGCAAGAGACCTGCAGATTCTGTAGAATGTATTGTTAACTTCTTTTTTTAGTTGTTTACAAGTTTACAAGGAATTAAAGAACAGTTTTTAACAGTAATTATGGACTTTGGCACAACACATTATTTTCATAAATGTAATTGTTGTTCTTTGTATTGTTTCACTCATGTAGCTTATCTCCACCACCAGATTGCTATTTGTAGCCACTGTGACTAGTTCAACCTTCTAATACTTTAAAGCTACATGGACCATGAGTCTGAATCAAACATGCTAATAAGTGTTATTTGCAGTTGAGCAGAAAAGTGCTGGGTTGCAGCTTGGTTTCATGTTACTCTTCTTCAAACTTTGAAAAAATATTTTGTGGCAAATGACGTGTAAAACTTTGCTGATTTACCATGATTCTTTTTCATCCATGGAAACTAATTGATCTTTTCAGTAGTTGCCCAAATGCCACTGACTACTTGACTAGTGGCATGTATTCATTTTTCTCAGTCTTACTGTTGGACCAGGTTGGGTGGCAATCCTTCACAGGTCTTGAAAAAGCACAAAACACATACTGAAGCTGCTTGGCACAGGTTTTTATCAACACAATGCTTTAGCTATAGACCAACTGCTCAAATATTGCAATCTCTGCAAAGCACAAAAATTTGTTTGGATGCAAAAGAAACATGACAACTTGGGCAAGAGTTGATATTTATCAGATGAGGTAGACCTGTATTTTATTTAATCAACTGGCATTGGTGTTGGTATTAGAAAGAGTGTGGATCTTAAAAGCTCTGGAGATTCTGACCAAAATTTTTTGCCTGTCTCTGCTGAGCAAATCTTATCTCAAAAGTTCGTAACTTCATTAAGTCATAATTTAGAAATACTGATGTGCATAGCAATCTTTTTAATGTTGTTTTGCTTCAAATTGGGCTTCTGTTCTTGCATGACTAATTTTGTTTAAGGCAGTGGCTATAGGTCCGCCAGCAGACCTTCATTTGTGAAAACTTATTCATCTGCCGCCTGTAACATAGCAGTAACACACAAGTGTGCAGCAGACTGCACTGCGCTTGGTAGAAATGTACTAAACCTTAAACGTAATCCCTAAACTTAAACCCTAAACCTAAACTATAAATCTGAACAGAAAAGTTTAAAAACTTTTGAAAATAGTAAAGAAAAAAATGGTAGGTAGCCTACTACCAAAATGAAAAGCACCATGGTGAGAGCCGAACTGAAAACCATTGGCACAGTAGATGTAGATGCGTCCGCTGAATTACCAAGCTGGTGCCACCAGAGCGACAAACTCAACGTTTTATTCAAACCGTGTCACTGCCAGCAGACCTATAGCCACTTTCTTTTTTTAAATCTGTTTGGTTTGAAGATGTATATTACTTCAGAATTTTGCAAAGTTAAATTTGAACAACTGATTTGTGCAGGTATTTGATCGCTTTAAAATTAAATGTAATATATCATGACTCAACATAGATTTATCTTTAAAAATGCAAAGTTATCCAGATATCTTGGACTTAAAAATGTCGCTTGAATTAACTGGGATAAATTTGAGATCTGCTGCAACGCACTTCAAGACTGGGTTTCTTTTTCACTGAGGCATTTTGGTCATTTGTCCCATAACAGTATTAAAACTTGCCATAACAGTATTCACTAGCACACCTTTTCAAACATTATGACCAAACTGACTTAATTTTTTTCAATCATTTAAAAAAAAAAATTCAGTCTGTGACCAGAAACAGACCTAAAAAATATACCCAGCTTCAAGGTAAATTTGTATTGTGTTGCAACACTCTAGTGCAAATTTATGCTTTGTTGTAACACACTTTTTTTCCCAAGTGCAGCATCATTGCAATTACAGGAGTCAGATAAATTTTTGTTTGCTGTCTGTACTACTCTGAAATTTTTCTGCTGTTCTTATGCTACCTAAAAGGCAAGGAGTTTCATGACTCCAATTCCACTGCACCACATACCAGCTATGCAACCAAAAAAGTCATGTTATTGTTACTGTTACTGGTTACTGTGCAAAAAGTAGTCTCCAAAATTTCATTCAAAGACATATGAGGTTCATATGTAGTGATGGCTGGTCACAGCAATTGGGCAAGTATGGAACAAAACTGGAAAATTTGTACAAACGTAGGTTTCTTGCTTATGTGCTGAGCAGGCACTAAACCTTTAACACAAAGTGAAAAGGCATCACAATATAAAATTATTTAAAACAAGGTGATATGCAAGATATGATGTTCTGCCTTGCTACTCAAATCAGTCATTTTTCAGTAAATTTTGCCATTTTCAACATGGAATCATTATTTTGAGGTCTTCTGGGTATAATTCAGCTACTACGCTGTTTGATGCTGTTAACTTCAATTTGAGATGAAATTATAATCAAACCCAAAATTGAAAAGTGAATGTAATCCTGTGTAAGTGATTTCTTTCCACAACAGTGTTTTTGTCTTTCTGACTACTGAGCACATTCAATTCCACTGGTTACTAGGAAAATACTCATGTTTTTTGTTTCAACCTTGTGTATGTAACTGTCACTTCAGTTACAAAATGTGTAATCAGATGGTGTCCGGCTCCAGGTTAGAAATTGCTGCTAGTCTTTACTTTTGTTCCTTTCAGCCAACTATTTTCCTTTTACATTGTGGGTAGCAGAACATGTGATTTGGGAGTCAGGACCCCACTATTTTCAAGGGTGCCTGAGCAGTGGTGGAGGAACGTTTTTCAAAGTGGGGAGCACAAGCGCATGTCAAAAAAGCTATGGAAAATATTTGTAGTTTCAATTGACAACTGTGATGTCACAAGCATTGAAATATGACGTCATTTAACTTTTGTCAGCATCTTTAAGCAATTTTATGCAATGTTTTGTAAGCCCTCAATGATCCCTCTCTATTTATTTAGCAAAATTTGACTTAAATTATTTAGCAAAATTCTAAATTAAAATGTAGGGGGCCAGGTTCTCCCAGAAAAAAGTGAAGGACCCTAGGCTTATGCAGCACCTCATTTCTCCACCCATGGGCCTGAGATGCAAACAAGAAACAGGCCTGTGGAGCCAGAGTTCAAATTTCAGGCTCTGGCTCAAATGTTTTGATCCGTTGAAAACCACAGTCCATAACTAGGGGGCTTCGCCCACCCTAGAAAAATTGTCGCACCCCGTGGAAAAATGTGTTGGACATACTTTTAAAAATTTTGATCTTCCTTAGAAACTTCTTTGCCCCCTGTGTCACAAGCTGGTTACAAGCCTGTTGAAATCTATTGTATTATGTATACAACTCGCTTGCCCCACAAACTAAAGTTGTGGAACTGGAACCCAAACTTCAGCCTCCGGCTCCATCTAAAAAATTTTGGCTCCAGATCCAATTACCGAAATTGCTTGGGCTCTGGCTCCACAGTCCTGGATACAAAGAACCCCCACTATTATACTCAATGATATAGTTCTTCATTATGAAGTGCATTATCATCAAAATTTTGCTGAGTGCCTGACCCTGTCAATACGGCAAGCTTATTTTCTTCTCAACCACGTCTCGTTATGCCATGCAAGCATTGCTTCCTCTTTCACTGATGTCTTGACAAAACATCTCTGGGACAAATGAACCATGTACAGTATTTGCAGTAAGGAAGGTCTCGGAATAGCCGCGCGCACAGCAAAACTTTTAAAGCATTACAAATACATACTATGGTTTGAAACTGTTGAAATTTACACCTTGCAATAAGAAACTCCTTACCCATGTTGGTTGCATAGCAAAAGTTGCACAAACTGGAAACTCACTGGCAGGGACGGATTTAGGGAGCGCGGGGCCCCACGTGTGTGACCTATTTGGCCGTTTGTGTGAAAAGCGTAAAAGTATGCCCCTCTTGTGTGTAGTGCCCCCTCAAAATCTATCTTTTGTGGTGCCAACTTTGGATCTACAATGGCCTTAGATCTTCAAAAGAAATTAAAGCCTTTCCTACATTAGTCTAAAGAACAAATGGCATATTGGGATCTTTTCTTTGGAATTTATTTTCATGCAGGACCATGTTGCCTCCCTCGAAAATATCGTCTAGCTGTCAATCTGATAACCTGTATGTAAACTCCTTTTTTGTAGTAATAGTAACCCCTAATTTTTGAACCAAACAAGAACAATCCATTCAGTGGACACAGGGCTTATTCATGCCGTTTTGAAATTGTCGTTTTCCAAGCAATATAAAATATAGTGTTTTCATCCTCTATAACATAGGCGTACGAGGCGGGGGGCTGCTGCTCCCCAGCTTGAAAAAATATTTCAAAACAGTGAAAAATTTCGGGGCAGCTCTGTTTTTCAGCGCAAGCACAAGTTGCTCAAAAATCCTGAATGATAAAAAAATATGCATTCAGTAAGTGAATTCAAGGTACACTGTTTTTCAGGGCAAGCGCAAGTTGCTCAAAAATCCTGAATTATAAAAAGTATATAGTCAATACAGTGAAAAATTTTGGAGAAAACTCTGGTTTTCGGGGCAAGTGCAAGTTCAAAAATGCTGAACGGTGAAAAAACTTTCAATGCAATGTATTCGGTGTATATTCACTTGGGGGTGATCGGTGTAAACTAGGCTGGTTTAGTTTGTAATCTGAACTAGAGACGTGACTGGTCATAATGTCTTTGATCTAGACCAGCTATGTCCAACCCAAATGTCTTATTGAGCCAAAAAGTATGTCACTATCTGGACCAGGGCTGCACATTGAATGACATATTAATGAAGGCCGCGCATTGAATGGCTTGCTTTGATCTTATCAAATTATTTAAGCTNACGTACTGAAAGCGTTCGAATCCTCAGACATGATAAAGTGGCACTGAAAACCAACTGCATCAAAATTTTCAAATTCAGNATTCTCAAAATAAGGACAGGTTGTCAGTATATCGGATACATTTACTACAGCGAAAACCTAAACTGGGTCGCGTGCGTTCCGCGGGTTGAGCTTAGCTGATCTAGACCAAGCCCTCGTTTTCGGTAAAAACTGAGCAGTTGGATGTCGGTACGTCAACAGCTTGATCTAAGAATTCGATAAGCTCCTTTGAGTGCGCGTGTTCAGTGCCTTGCTCGACCGCACAGCACTTACGATAACACAGGCAGTTGTAGGGTCAGACCCTTCGGTCCGGAACCGTCGCTTTTAACCATTGCATTGCGCCATCGAAATCGCGTACATATTTTCATCAGTAAAGGCAATTACCGTAAAGTTTCTTGTCTGGAAGAACACTACACGCAAGGAACTTCACCCCATTGAGTACAAGCAAGGTAACTACAGAATTTGCTGATAACGGCACCTCGAGGGGATTGCATACTGAACGTTATTGCCTAATTGACGTTTCAAGCGAATTGAAATGCTTGTAAAAGATGCCATCGGGGCCGCACAAAATGTAACATTATAGACGAATTGACGTTACAGACGAAGCCGTTATGAACGAATTCAACTGTACAGAACAAATTTACAAGAGGTTTCAGACCCCATTTGGATTGTACTAAAAAAGTTAGTTTAGAGCATCAGGGCAAATTATTTGTTTTTAGAGCAAATTGTTATTTTCAGGGCAATTTTTCCGCCCCCTCAGTAAAATGCCTTCCCGTACGCCTATGATAAAGAGCATGAAGGCAAGTTCTGCACAGAAGCAAAGTATTGTCACAACACCCTCAGTTAACTACGAAGTAAGCCCAATGTAGACACGTTTTCCCCAGTGAAGCTCGCGAGAAACTGTTCTAGTTGATTTAACTAACATATAGAGTTTCAACAAGCAGCAATCTCCGTTTGCGGGAAATTTGGTAAAAACAACCAAACGTAGGATCCAAAACTGACAATCTTGCTTTTCATTGGGAGTTTTGCAGCATCTGGCGGTCTTGCGTTGTTGCAAGCTTTTTTGTCAGTAGAAATTGAACATCAAGTATCGTTTTTGTTCTTTTTCATTCTTTTTTTGTAACCGCTTTCATACAGATTGGCCTGAATCTCTCTCACGCTCAGATGCAAAATATTGTCATTTAGTTTCTGTACTGACAAGAGTCTAGAGCACTAGACATTTGCGTTTCCGCCCATTTCAAGGTAAATTGTGAAGTTGTGCCTCTGTGCAGTTTTGCAAATTTTTAGTTAAAATTGAGTCGTCATAAAAAAGAACGTTGCGCGGGGCCCAAGGCCATGGCCTATGCGTAAATCCGTCCCTGCTCATTGGCATGGTGCAGGCTTTTTTGCAGAGATGGCACTCAATGCCGAATTGACCATAAGGCTACTAATGCTATGACCTTAGGCCCTGGAAAAATTCGGCCCTCATTTTTTTTTGCAAATCAAGATTATAGGCCCTGCTCTAGTGAATAGCCTCAGGCCTACAGTACCCTTAATCCGGCCCTGTAGGCAGTAGCGAGTTGCTGTATTAACGCGCTACTGCCGTGAGCTCCCTTCGTCATAACGGTAATGCCGCTACTCCTTGCAAAAAATGACGGAAACGTGAGTCAATATGTATCCCTTACGGCTGCTTTCTTTTTGGCATTGGTGAACCACTGGTTGAATACTATTTAATCTGGCATACAAAAGAGATTTCGGACCAAATGCAATTCCTGGATTTCGTTCTGCTACGTTTATTTCACGTTCTTTGAACAGCAGCAGTAGGGGTCACTGAAACTTGCAACGTTTTCAGAAAAACTCAGAATTTAGCAACGCTGTGATCAAAATCTTGTCCCGCTCTTTTACAATTAAGTAGCGATAACGCCGCTACTTCCACAATAAAAATTGCTCACCTTTTGCCTTTCATGAAACTTCTGGAGATTCGTGATATTCGCATGCGCTAATTTCCTTGGTTTTAATACCTTTCACAAGTACTGTTTCTGTTGTTAGAAATAGCAGGGTGTAATTAGTTTGGATAGCAACAACATGTCCACCCCAGTTCAAGTATCACCTTTGATCAAGGTACTGTGAATTCTTAAATGACTCTTACATTCTAGTCAGCTCTAACAGCTTACAAGTTCTTTTTTGCAATTTCAGACAGCAAGATGGGGTCTTCTTACCTTGGGAATTTTATACGGATACAAGCATAATCGTAAGATTGAAAACAATGTATCATGTGACTAAGATCGACTTCACACGCATGGTAACGCGATTGCAACGAAACTTTGCATGCAGAAACCCTGAAAGTGCGACGAGCGAAAGAACGCGTGGTGGAACAAGAAATCAAGGACCAATACCTTGCTGAAAAAGCCGCACGCGCAGAACAAGGTAAGCCGAACGAACGCATGCGTGGTTTTCGTGCAGCTACTTTTGTGCCCATTTTCGATTAGCGCTCTAGAGTTTTTACTGCCGGTAACCAAGAGTGAACAGTTCGGAAAAACAAGCAGGTTTCTACTGTTCTCTTTTTATCATACCTGTGTCAATACGGCAGGATCTAAGTACGACATCACCCTGTAAACATAAATTAAGTCCTGCAAAGGCCCGCAGCCAGGTTTGGAGGAGGGCAAATACATTTTTAAAGGGACAAGATTTTTGTCTTTATTGTTTGTTTTAAACAAAATTTTCAGGGCACAACAACTCGGTGGGGCACTGCCCCCTGTGGTTGCGAGCCTGGTTCTGCAACATCTTACAATTAAACACTGTTGGGGTATCAACAAACTTCGTGTCTGCATCGGTGTTCTTCCCACGCGTGTATTATACATAATATGCTACGGAATAAAAAGCAGATGACCCGTTTATTTTGCAGAACGCCTCGAGTTCGAAAGGGATTCCATTCTGTTCCAGAAATAGCCGTTTCGGTTGTTCATCATTTTGTTCCTTTCTTCTGTTCTATCATTCTCGGCGCTTCGGTCTCGTCATCGTACCCTCGTGCTTGAATGAAAACGAAATAAACCCACCAAACTTTAGTGATTTATTTGTCTCGTGATTGTGAGTCGTGAATGAGCCGCCGAGTACGGCGAGGAAACAGATGTGAGTCAGAAGTCTTCCTCTTCAGCCGGCTTGTACATCCACTTTCCACAGCCAGCAGCTTCGAAAGCCCTTTTCATCTGTTGCTTGGCTGTTTGGTACTGCTCAGCGGCTTTCTTCGCTTCCCCGTAAGAATTGAACTGGGTGTTGCTAAAAACCTGCGAAGAGAAAGACACTTCAACGGGTTTTCGTGTCTGTGCTACATGCAGAAATGAAGATGTTGGTGGGCGAAACCAGGTTTTGACTTCGGCCCGAGAATAACTGCACTTCACCCGAACTGTTTTGGTCACTCTGGTTTAGGCATTATATCAATATAAAAATCAACGCGTCCAAAACGTGGTTGCTCATGCCTACTTTATGCGGNGGCTTCAGTGCAAACTAAGTAAAAAATTGTTTTGACTTTTGGAATACACACAGTGCAAGATTTAGTGATATCAACGTTGTCACGGCTTCTGACGCCAACACGCAAATCCAAAAATGATCAGAACACCACTACGAACATTTTTGCTTCGAGTCCCCGCCCACCTTAGAAGGGTACCCCGACAATTCAATTCCGCAAATTTACAGTCACTGGTATCACGCTTTAAACATTATTTTTTGCGTGAAGTTTGTGATATTTATCTTCGCAGATATCCAGAGAGTGAAAAGTGAATGTTTCACTTTAACAGTGTAAGCTTCATGTGTAAGAGGTTTATTTGCGATGCCATGGAGCGTCTGCGCATGTCAAGTTTTGGGTCATTGGGAAAGTTTTATTTTTTTTCATCAATTGTGAAACATGGCACGGGATTTGTTGTTTTCTATGGCAACCACAAAGTGCACAATGCTTGCAAGGCACTGACACCTTCGATTTGCTTTTCTGTGTCTTCCTCAAAGCAAGGTGCTTGTACTTTGTTAGTTTTTGACCAAATTTTGGTAGGTCCATTATAGGTAATCATTAAAACAATAATTTAAAACATTTTTGTCTTATTGCGACGCTACAATTGTTAGCTTAGATCCTTAGAATTTGCGGATTTGTGTTGTAGAACCCCATGCCGCTGACTAAAGTCTGAACTAGGGGCCGATAACCTCGACAGACTAAGCCACTTTAGGGGCTCAAGAGGCACACTAGGCCAGAAGAAGCAAAGTGTGCAAAGACGAGTTGCTTTAGTTTATTGTATGCGTCAGACACAAAGTTCATTGAAGGCATGCACGACAGGCACACCAGCTGCCGTAACGGAGTTGGCCAAAGAAACAGGTACAGAATATATTGTTTTGGAGACCGTTTGAGGTAAGCGCGCAGGATAACATTGAATTCGCAAACCTTGTTGCTTGATTACTCTTGAACGCTTATTTAACACTTGTACAAATATCAAATATGAGTTCACTTCATTTGCAACTCACGAACGAGTCAGACCCATGCCAAGGCCGGTTGGGATACAGATGCGCTGTAACTTATGTACAGAACCGAACATTGCGAAACCCGGATATTCAGTCGCAACTTACACACGTATAAACTTACCCACGCACTCAATTGGTACGTGCCAGAATGTTTACAATCCAGGCACCCCACAGTGGAAGGTGGCAGAACACCAGCAACACTAATGACCACGCAACGCAAACCTGCATGCAAGATGCGACCGAACATGCGCCGACATCTTTACGGGTCACAAATAGAGTTGTGACGTAAAGCAACATCGTAAGCTTGTGACACAAGTAAGGTCTCAGGACTGTATAAACATAGAACTGTAAGTGGAACAGAACAAACGAAAAAGAAATACGGTGATAGAATACCGAAGTAGGCCTGGTCTTGCTCTGGCGCCGTAGCAATTCGATTAGGGCGGATGAAACTAGTAAAAACTAGTAGTGCGTTCGGCCGAACTGAAATACTAACTAGGCTGTGTCCGGTCTAAAGACCGAAGGTACCGCCCCTAAATGAATTGCAATTTCCTACCTGCAGAAACAGCTTGTATAGGTTCGCTTTGCAGACTTGGGAAATCGGACTCACGCAGCCATATCTGGCTTCGCATCGGCCTTTCGTTCCGTCCAGGACTTCTGTGAATTCGTCACCATCGGTCCAGTTGACGCTGAATTCACGGGTCTTAACCTTGCCCGTGTCCCGGCCCGGATCGTCACCGGAAATTTTGGCCACCTGCGACAATGAAATGGTTAAACAAGTCTTAACAGAAACCTGGTCAGTTGCCTGGACGTTGGGAACTTTTTGAAACTTGCCAATGTGCTTTGCACATTCTACGATGCAAAACTTGTATATTTTACCAAAAACTGTCCATATTGAAACAGTTCCTGCTTGCACTTCTCTTTGCAAATGGTGTATTTCAGTGGCTGCAGCCCTATTGTGATTGAGGGTCACAACACGAAATAAGAGGTCAAAATTATTTAAAATGTAGAAAGTTTGGTCAGGAATCCGTTAAACTAAACCGGACTTTGTGGACTACTAGAAACACACAAGCTTTTGATTGCATCCACACCCATATTTCTTGGCGATGCGATTAACAACACCGTAAAATTGAGGCAATCATGCGAGAAAAGATGACTGGCGCCAGTAGAAAAAAAATTAGGAAACAAAAAATTCGCTCACCGATGGATGGTGAACTTTGTAACCTCTTGGTATCTTGAGCGGTTGGTTGATTTGCTTCAAGTACTTTTCCAGTCGACAGCAAATCGCCCGAGTCAGGTGTCCGTGGTTGTAAAGCATTCCGAGGGTTAGTGACGACATGTATATGGGTTCTACCAGATGGCTGAGCAGTGCTCCCTGGATGCAACAGAGCAGCTAACAGTTACGGAGTTGCGTCTACAAACCAGCGCTGCAAATATCGAAGGGTATTTATTCGATTAATATTAAAATGCATAAATCGATACATCTGATTANATGTTTTTTTTTATTTGACACAATGGACCTAATGCAAATATAAAGGTACAAGCAAGCTTAGGCAGTACGGTTGTTTCGCAAGACAAGTAACCAAACAACAAGCAATCTTCGTTGCTTTTTCTCGTCAGTGATTGCAGAAAACAATCTTAGTCATCAGCATGCCGACCACACAGGAAACTAGCTATGGTCAAGCTCTTGTAGCAGGTTTAGAATTGCAAGAGATTTGAAAATGTCATTACAACTTGCTCCATGACCAGCAAGCCCATATTCGTTACAAGCGGAGGAATTATTTTACGCTTAACAGCACAAACTTGTATTTGCTGGATTTTTGTCACAAAAGGAATGCTGTAAAAAACCTGCTGCATAAAATCACGAAGCGAGTTTGAAATCTGTCCGGCACAATCGCTGTAACTCTTCTGGGCTTTGACTGCTTCATAATAAGCAAACAGAAGTGTTGCAACAGTGTGAAACGTTTTGAATATCCGCTTCCGGGATAGTACCGCATTTCAGATTTAATTTGCCTTGCTTTCTGTACAAAACTAGTAATTGCAGTTTATCAATTATAGGCGTTCGATTCAGTGGTGCAGTGCTGCCGGAGCTCACCTCCGCCACCTCTACCAGTGAATGATGGGTCGTTGCCTACCAATATAAGCGAACATGCCCAGCTCCCGCATCTATAGAATTGTCACTGCACCTCTGGTTCAATGGGAAGGAACAAGTTTTGCAAACGTTTTGGGGACCTAGAGACCAGTTGTTTGATGAAGTCGCATTGACGAAATATACGCAAAAAAGGTGTATCATAATTGTATTGCCGGCGCAACTCCAACAAACGCAGGCTGAACGAGCCACACAAAATTATAATGCAACAATCACAGCTCCGTTAACAAAACAGCAATAACACTTTCGAAACGAAATTTATTAAAACTTTTTGAAACGTTCGTTAGCGAACGACAGTGACACAACAAATCAACGTCTTGATACAAACGCACATTTTCCACGCATAGTCCCATTACACTGGTGATGAAACGAAGCCTACCTAAATTACAGTACAACGGTAAGAGAAAAGATATAACGATACTGAACAATACGCTACAAACAAACACCGCCCAAAGTTTCGCACCTGTAGCCCAAGAAAGTTCCACTTCATCAATTTATCGCTGCACGACATTGTCCGCAGTCTTTCGCCTCGTAGTAGTCCATCCCATGTGGGCACGTTGGCGTCGTCTTCGATCGGAATGCAGCCCTCGCCTGGTTCACAAACCAACGTAAGGTTTCCCAACTTCAACATACTCATGATTTTCACCAACACGAAATTCATACGCAGTAGTATGATGCCTTCGAAAATTTTTGGCGCAATACTGCAACAATAAAACTTTGCGAAAGCTTGCTGCGCCCGGCCAGGCATGGAATCCATCAAATGTTTTCAGCAATCGTAAGTCAGCTTGTGGCAGGACTTCCTGAAAAAATGCCGTTCAGGCCATCTGTGGCTTATCTTAATTCAGCTTATGAAATCAGCACTCAACCTTCAGTTCAAAATGCTGGTGGGTTTTGTATTGTTTTGAAAATCATTAGAAGTTAAAGTGTTTGAACAAGCAATTTACTGCATATACAAGTGTTTGACACAAGACGTTTAAGGCGTTTGTTGTGCCGCTGCAGCTGGGAGCAGACAATCAAATGATTATAATCAAGCTGATCTTTGCAAAATTATGCTTTTAAATCATATCTCCCCAGATGGTGAAAGATTTGTCATTCGAGTGGATGAAACAAACGGGCAACAGAAACGAACACACTGCGAAACATCAGCCGTTCTAGTGTATCACAGAAAACAAGATGCAAACGTGGCGTGAGTTCAAACGGCTGGAACTTTCTACAGTCAGAAGGGGAAGATTGTTGCTACTGAGCAGAACATAACTGGCACGCGCATATCATTTCAAAGGGAATCGATTGTGTCTGAACGCTGCCTTTTCTATGGCCGCGGGAATTTTCACCGAAAACCAAAGCAAACTCACCGTTTTCAACTTTCGTACGCAGTATGCCCTGCTTTTTATTTTCAAACACAGGCTTGTGTCCGCTTTCATTGTCGACGACATCGTCGGTCTCGCAGTCCATGTCGCTCTTGGCGAACAGAGCGCTGTCGCCGCACGGTGCGGTGCTGATGTAAAGATGGAACTTCACTCCTTTTTGCAAGCAAAGTCTGAAATGGAACAGTGTTTACAGTAACTGTTGAGCGCACTTTGTCCTGCAAGCGTCTTATCGTTGCTTGCGTGATAATGACGTGCATAAGCGTACGGCATGGGGATGCAGTCGCATCCCCAACGCTGAAAAATTGGCCATCATTTGGGCAAAGTATGCAGCTGCATTCACATGTAAATGAGGTAGTGTCTATTTTCCAAACTAAGGCAAAGTAATAACCAAATCAACGGCAAAATAACAGCCAAAACTTTTTGCCCCTGATGGCAAAATAGTCAGTGCCCTTGAGTAAACTGGAATCATGTGGTAATTCCAACAGCCTTCATCGAATTTGGGCCAACTAAAAAACTTTCATAACGTTTTGGGTAAAATTAGAAACATTTGAGTAAAATAGGAGCATTTGGGTAAGGTACAACAGCTTCAATTAAATTTTGGCAAATGAGAAGAGCTTCAATCAAACTTGGGTGAAAACAAAATCATCTAGATAAACTGGAAACACGTGGGTGAAGTCCATCAGTCAAATCAAATTTTGCCAATTTGCAACAGCTTCATTCAATTGTGGGCAACTTCAAACAGTCT
>JGI24021J15306_10005376_pt1 | contig 15214 bp, 14 predicted proteins | sample Ectturendosymbi1_FD_15306 | JGI IMG/M metagenome (IMG submission 15306)
GAATTTTTTTCCAGGGGGCTGGTCAATAGTGGATTTTTCCAGGGGTGGCCAAAGGATTTTTTCCAGGGGGCCAACCGTGGTGAAATTTCATTTTGCCACCTCGAAACTAAGAGAAAAACATTTTGTACTGAAAAGTTAATAGCAAAAAATCAAATTTCGTAAACCAGGGGTCTTGACCCCCCTGCCCCTCTTCCGACGCCCATGATTACATTGAAGCAACCTTGACTATCAACAGTAACTACAACGGATTTCTTCGGCTTTTGGCAACGAGTTTTGCTTTTTTCGTTACGTCCAGGAACGCCCACCGCTCCGTACTCTGCCGCTGCATGAAGCTGAACGCGCTGTGCGAGTTGAAAATGTTCGGCGAGGCCGTGTCCGAAGCTCTCAACCTTCTCTACGGAGTTCGATTGCCTCATCGAAGTTCCGCGGCTTTTGCGCCACCGGAGGCGCCCGTGCCTACGGTCGTTTTCAACACGAAGAAACCAATGGAAGACACAGAAAATCTAAAGGTAAGCGGTTCGACTTTGTTGCTTTAATTCTCCAGTACAAATTTTGCTGTTTACTTTTTTCTTTTTTGTAGGGTTCGCTAAATTTTCTAAACGAGTCGCAACCTTTCAGTAAGTCGTAGCTTCAGATTCAGACCCTTGCCAGAGACAAACAACGTGCAAGTCGTCAATTATTATGAGCTGAACGTAAAACTGTGGAAAACTGTAACGACTCGTGTGGATTTTTCTAATGACTCGAAGATCGTTTTAGTCTTTGAGTGATTTGGTTCGACTCTAAAAAGTGTGCAATGGAACAAATTTTGAAACGACTCGATTTGACTCCAGCCACTACGTTGCTGCTTTCCTAAGTGACTCATCATTGAACTGAACGTGGCACGAGTTTGTTGAGTAAAAAAAGTTCGGTTGTTAAAACGCGGCTTTATCAAGCAGATGCAAATCGTGGCAATTTATGACTTGGAAGTCTCATGATTAGAATCAAGGTTTGACAATCAGTAACAGCCATCACATGGCTACAGCCATCACATGGCAGTAGAGTTCGGAAACCATCCTCAATGCGAGCAAGTGCGAAGCGCCGCAAAGAGAGGCGGAAGCGAAGAGTCGAGGAATAAGCTGAAGCTAGGGGAGCGTTCCCTTGGCTTAAGTGGTTGGCTCGCTAACTGTCTTCAGTAGGAACTTCAGGCTCGTAGCCAGGTTTTAAGATTCGATGGGGCAAAATACGTTTCTTGGGGGGAAAGATATTTGTTTTTATTATACGTTTGAAACAAATGTTCCTGGGCAAAACACAATTTGGGGGGCACTGCCCCCATGGGTACGGGCGTGGGTAACTTCTTTGTTCGAAGCTCCAGTCGCTCGGAATAACGTGGCTGCTACAAATCCTTTCCTTGTACACATGTTTGCATAAATGTAAACCGCTTCTAAATTGCTGTACACTTAACGAAATGCGGATTCACAGAGTCAGTGCACGTGATTCTTGGTGCACAGGCTTTCAAACTCAGTCTCCATTCGTTCTGAGAACGCAGTGCAATTTTTTCTCAGGCAATGGAAGTCTTGGCGAGCAAACGCGTCTCTCCTGCCCTAGCCGCACTGTACGGACCTCACCTGACGTGCGAGGTTACTCTGGGTCAAGCGAGGTTGTTGACCTGCTTGGCCGACTGCATCCATCGCATCCCGCAGAAGCCGACACCGCAGGACCTGCATTTCGTGTCGCCGGACTTCCAAGCAGAGTTCTTGCGCAGGTGAACATTGACCGTTGCACAGGTCTGCACAATTTTTCAACGAAACTAATGACATGTGGTTTGTGATCAAGACGGTCTGAGCTTCAAACTTCTTCCTGCCACTTTGAAAGGTTAGCTCTGACTTCAGAGAGTTGTTTAACTCCTTTCAATGTTTCATGAACTCGCACATGCAAAGCACAAAGGCACGNTCTCAAAAGTCAAATCTTGTGTGGATTTCTTGTAAATTCCCTTATTGCGCTGCTTATTTCAAAGCGTGCATTTCGTTTGTGCGCTTTCTTGACGGTTAAGGAAAAAACGTCAATTTTGTTTGACTTTGTTTCACAGAGATTCTAGGCCTCGTGTTGTTTCCAAATTGTGCCCAGCTGCAACAAACGACGACTCGCGCTCCGTGATAAGCTCTTTTTCCACAACGTCCGCCTACCGATACATCAACAAGCTCTTCACCAAACGGGATGGACCTGTTGGCAAGCAGNTGCTGAAAGGTTCGCTCCGCGCTCGGATGTTCTTTCTTTCGTAATTCCAGTCGTTCAGGTCCCAGAATGCGGTCGTTTTGCTACTAATTGTGACAAGCGAAACTGCAACATCTCCAAAGCGTGTCATGAATGCGAGAAATCACCAAACTGCTTCGGTCAGCGGCAACGTTACATAAGTTGCATTGGCTCTGGCGGCAGGGCGTAACGTAAGGGACACAATGCCCGGGCGTCGAATCACTGGGGGGGGGCGCCAAATCCCTGTTGGGAGCGCTGAATGACTGCGGGGGCGCCGAAAAGTCCCAACAATGTCACAAGTACTTTCTCCAAAAGAGCACAGTTGCTTCTGAAAGAGCTCAGGTTCGAACATTGGGGCGCCAAACTTGTTTCTTGCCCCGGGCGCCATCTAACCTCGGTACCCCCCCTGCCTGGCGGTGTCAAGCGACTTGTTTCCATTTTTTGCGTTGTAGCCCTATTCAGCATTACGTTCAAAACCCAGGCATGCGCTTGTAGCCATCTTTGCTTAATTTTATTGAGAAGCTTTGAACGGCACCTCGTTCTCGATCTCATCACAGCAGCGACGTAATTAGCTTTTAACTGACTGGGGGCAGGTGGTGGAAGCATTGTTGTGGCGATACGTGGTGTTACAGGTTTTCTGCGGCAAAGTAGCCCCGAAAAGTTGTTTGAGGCTTTGCTTCACAAGATCCACTTACACTGTGTTTAAGGCTGACTATGCGGCTCTTTCAGTCTGTGTCAGCGTACTGGTGCGTCAGTGGAGCTATTCTGGACCAGTCCCGTCGCCACCGGGGGGCTTTAGGGGTCTTAGCTTCCCAAACAAAGGTCCAAGCCCCCAAAAATTGAATTATGAAGCACTAAAAATCGGTGAAGTTTTTGTCAAATTTCAGAATGTCAAGCCCCCCTATTGAAAACTTTCTGGTGACGGTTCTGTTCTGGACGACTAATTATTTTCAAGAAGAAGAATTTTGTTTGTGGGGAATCATCTTACCTTTAAGTTAATGTTCAGGTTTAAGCTGAAATTAGGCTTATGTAGGGTTTTTGACAACTGACACTGACGCTCCAGTTTAAGGATAGCGCTCCTACATGGGTCTGTCTTTGAGTTTAATGGTTTCAAGATTATCCGTCTTCCAAGCCCAAGCAAAGCAAGTAACAACAAAAGTTACGTTTTTATTCGAAACACCACAAGCTACTGTCATTGCACCTGCAGTTAGCATTTCTCTGTAACGTTAAAATGCTTCCATACCAGGTATGCTCCTCGCCGTCGCCGAGCATCTGACGTCAGTGATGACGAGGCCGCTCGAAGCGTCAGCAGAGCCGCTCACCGCATCCGAGACCTGCTTCGTTGTCAATAGTTACTGCCTTCTTTCCGAAATATACCATCAGCGACAGGTTCGTGTTAGCTACAGTGACCAGCAAGAGAATGCTGAATTCAGTGATTATCCGTGTTGAATTTTATCAGGTATTATTTGCGGTTAGAATATTTAGGAGNTGTTGTTTTCGCTGCCTTTAACCACTTTGCAAAATCAGGAAACCGACTGTAGAGTGTTTGAGATAATCTGGCTTCGCTTGTTCTTAAATTTCGTATTTTGTACTGTTTCACGGTTTACTAACGCAAGCGCACATTATTGATTGTTTTTCTCGAACATGCTTTTGTTTGGTTCCTTAAATGTTCTGTTCGTTTCCACGGAAACTTCTGACCGACTGAGATTTGTCACGCTCGAGATTTTTGTGTGCATTAAAGCATTGCCGTATATGTATCCAGGCACCTTCGACTTCTTTTTTTGCGCAGCTATCAACGGTGAGTGCAGCGCAAGCGCTTTCTGCTCTGAAGCTGCTCCAGAGCTCCTCTCTTTTCGACGAACTTCCCACTCAAACCACCCGGAAACTGAGGTCAGCGCTTCGCAAGGCGAACGTGGCTAGAGGCAGCGAAAGGACAGTAAACCCCGAACCACACGCTGTGTCGCAGTTCCCGGTGAGTTCAACTCTGTTTTGAAACATGGTTATCTTTTTCTTGCACCGAAAAGTCGCGTTGGGCGATGGCAAAAGATCATCCACGCAACGACCATGCTAAATTTTATATGGAGTTTTTTAGGCTTGCGTTTACAGCTACCCACCTCTCAGTGACAATTTCGTGGGTGTGCATGGAGACCTTCACTCCAACAAGATCTCACACTTCTTTCCAGCAGTGTTCCCATCAATTCCTGTTATTTTTAGTTCTAGTTTGTTTTTCTTCTTTGCCACCAAGGTAAGCTGGGCACTGGAGTTACCCCAACAATTCGTAAGGCAAGAAACGCGCTACCTCTGATCATGCGGTAATTTTCAACGACCCACTTTTCAGGGATGGGTCACGGGAACCGTGGTCCTGGGGGGTCTCGAAGCACCTCACGGTTTTCAGCAATCGCTGATATTTCTGCTGGCCCCATGTGAAGGCGCGATCGTGCCAGGTAAGAGGTATAATCACGCCACATGGCGCTTTGCGGCCTTCGGGGCGTTCTTCCGTGGGTGGAGCCAGCAGGACTCCCCTCGCCAACCTGGGACATTCTGGTCATGTGGCCGAGCCATCGCGGCTGGGATCTCTCCATTCTGAGGAAAACTGACTCGACATTTATGGCTTCGCGAATTTCAGTGCTGCGGGCTTTGCCCACGTAGCGTTGCGCCGTTACCTCTTCGCGAAAAACAACCTGTCACTTGTGATAGTTGTGTGTCACTCACTATCAAGGTTCATAAACACAGGAGAGGATCTGAACAAAAGCCGATTTGAAAGCAAACCTTAGCGGTTTTTGAAAACTCTTGTGTTTGACCATTGGAGCGATGAAGCTTACGCAGCACTACATTTGTTTTGCCAATCCGTGTATCAAGTTCTTGGGTCTGCTCTCCATCGCCCGTAAATTCATCCTCGAGGTATTTGAACTTCTCGACCTGCTGCAGTATATTGTCGCTTGCTTGCGGCGTATACTGCCTTGTTTAAGTTTCTACAGAGAAGTTATGTCTCGCTCTTTTGAGCTCTAACAGTGTCGTTTGTCTTTTGACTTATTTTATGCCAATTTAGTTCCAATTTGGACACAGCAATTAGACAAAGTCTTGCACAAGAAACTGTAGCGGCTGAAGTGTTTAACCTGCCTGTGGGGATGGTTTGCAGGACCAATGAAACTATTATGCCCAACTTCTAAAAACTTTAAGGGCAATCTTTGTCTAAAAACTTCAAGGCAAAACTTTAAGGGCAAAATGTTCAGCATTTATTATGCGATGTGTTTTGTAACATTTCGATAAAGCATCCTAAGAATTTGAAGACATTTTAGAAAATATGAAGTATTCGCGCGTTGGCCCCTCAAGCCATTCGCTGCCTGCAATGTTTGCATTTCTTAATTATTTGCAGACGATGGAGAGGATCTACCGGTCACGACTGAATGCGCGCTTGTGGTTGGACTGTCGTCTGCGCATGTGCCAGGCTCTTACGTCGCAAGTCAAAGGCCTCGGAAAGGTTATTTTTTTGTGAACTTGCATGGTTGGGCTGTGATTTGCTCTCAGACTTACTGTGTTTGTTGCAACTGATTTTAAGATAGCAAACATGAGAGGTACAAACCCTGAAAGCATCACACGTCACGGCGTGACGTGTACAGGCCGCAGTCAAGCTGTGATTTTTGACATTAATTATTCAACTAATATGTTATTTGCGATCTTTGACAAGTCGCGTCGTTATAACCAAAGCAGTGCTAATTCTTTCGAAATTGCAACATGTTTTTTTCAGTTAGAACCCGTGTTTGCTCCTTGCATGTCCGCAGCAGGACATGGTGACAGCGATATGCCAATCGTTAACGTTTGATTTCACCGTTACTTCTCGCGCTTGTTATCGGTCTTTAAAACGATCCATATCTGAGAGAAAGAATGTCGTGCTTTCGAGAAATCTGCCCGCCACGCTCCGCATTCATAACTTTGCGGTGATTCCGCTGCGCCAATCCACATCTTCAGTGACGATTCTCGACAAGGCGAAAGCAGCTAAGTCTGCCAGCAAAGTGTTTTCACTGTGGATCCGTTTCTNTTTAGGTTGGTAGCGACGCACCGGAAAGTACCGCCTTGCTGGATCACTCTCAGGCGCAGTTATACTGCGCTGAGGGCCTCGCTGAGGCAGAAGCTTGCGACGACGTTGAGATGCAGGCGCTTTTCCTGATACAGGTAAGTTGGCGGTACTGTTGAGTTTGATCGGAAGATAAGATTACGCGAGGAGCGTTAGAAGTGTGGAAACGGTGTCACCGAATCTCCGAGTAAAGTTACCTCAACCAAGGACATCCGACTTTAGATCGTCATTGCCAAATCATCATCATCACTGTAAAACGGCTTTGGAACAACTGAATCTAGGAGATTATTCGTTCATGCTCTCTCTGGTTGCGGATGAAACGACGTATGCCGCATTCTGGGTTCGCTTCTATACGAGCTGCTGTCAGCATAACTATTCACTTTGCGCATGCAGAGAAAGCTTGTTTCTAATAAATTTTTAATGGCTTGCTTGTCATGGGAGTCTTGATCCATGAGCGCCTATTTTGGTTTGGATTATATCCACTTGTCTACGTGTTCTCACTCGAATTTCATTAAATCTTTGACGAAAGTTACTTTTTCACGAATCAAGGTGAAAACATCCTGAAACACTTTGTCCACTGGGAGTCGCGCTGTTAAGCTGAATCTTGCAGTGTATGTAGTATGACTTGACATGGTCANAGATTTCTGGAACCGGTAATTTTCCCGCGTATTTTTGGAAATAGTATGTTGTAAATGTTTTTGAACGTTTCCTCATATTAGATCTTGCAAACTGCAACCACTGGAAGCATGCATCCTGCTATAAATTATTTTGACGACCGTGTTTTCTAAATTTTTGATAACAATGCCTTTGACGTCAAAAAAACTCGACTAGAATTTCGAGTTACCGAGTCATGAGAACGCGCTCTGTTTCGACGTTTCTTATTTCACAAAACCTCGCCACTTGCCAAACTGATGACCGGTCTTGAAACTGATTCGCCAGGGCTCGACTTTGGATGGTATATCTATCGAAGAGAGCACGCACATGCTGGAAGACGCCTCATCCTCGCTCGATGACCAACCGGAATTATCAAACAGAGCTATGCTTGGATTGGTCGAGTGCACCATTCTCTTCTCTGACCTGTCAATCATGTCAGGCGCAGCGTCAGCTGCTGAGGTGACTAGGCTCAGTTCTGAGTGCGACCGTTTTGTGCTCTGTTGATGAGAAATGAATGAAACAGTGTTTGTTACAGTTGTTTATGAAAAACCTGTGATGACGAGCCTGGATGTCTTTTTGTGCCGTCGCAATAGCTGGATTGTCAAACATGCGACAAACATCTCGAAGCAGTTTGCTGTGCTTTAGCGTAGGGTAGGTTAATCGCGAGACTGCGTCGTTCCCATTGAAATGTTTTGAATACGAACTTAAATTCTGGCAGAGACATCAAACAAGCTGATGAACACTCTATTTTGTACACTGCTAGTTAAAAAGGGAGTTTTGTGACAGTTTACTCAGTAACAAAGTTTCACTGACAGTCTTGTCGCATTTTTCAAACCCACCTTCACAAAAAATGATTTTTTCAAGGATTTCTACAAACCACCATTGAACTTGCGTAGCTTGCACTTTGGCAACACAAGTGTCAACCTCCTGTGCGTCCTTTCCAGGGCATGATGTCATACAAGAGCGCGCATTCCCTGCTGTTGCTCAAAGCAATGCAAGTCGGCGAGACCGTTGTGCACAGGGATGGCGGGGGGGAGCTTTCGACTGTCAGTCAGCCATCCAAGCATCTCTTCGCATCACACCCCCGTTTACTTGCCAGTGTCAAGCTCAGGATCGCCCACGCAGCGATGGAGGTGAAGCGTACAGTTGTTTCTTCGCTTTATTGCAAAGTTGGTCACTTTTCACCAAAGAGCTTTTTTCCTGATTGGCCCACTTTCCATATTGGTGAGTCACGATGGAGTTTCTGAAACTCTGACTTGGTGGCCACCACAGTGTCTAAAAACTGGTCTCACGATCCACGAATCTTTAGCTTTTGAAAGTTTTCTACAAGATAACGTTTTTTGTTTTCCTTCCAGAGATTCAATTTATGTCAGTTTGACTGCTCTACAAAATCGCCAAGAAAGTTTGACAAACACTCATTTGGTGAATTGTGTTGTAACCGTTCAACTTCTACATCGCTGTGTAGTTTTCAGCTTGCATAGGTTTTTGTCCAGCTCAGTCTGAACTCCGCGTTGAACTCCGTTTCAGTAACGTGAGAACTTGATGTCACTTTAATATAAAGGAGGCGCATACTTAAAAACAAAGTATCTGCTAAAATTGTAATGTTTTTTGTGTAACTTTTCAGTCTCAAAGATAAGGATCTTTCAGATTCACACTTAGAACGTGATTTGAAAGTTGGTAAGTAGTCATGACAACGCTTATATGGTCAGTATTCAGCCAAGGGTTTGAGATACTGTTCAGGCAACTTACGGTGCACTTGGACATTTCTGCATGCCAATTTTGCATCGACAGGCTCCGGGAATTTTTGCTGCAAAACCTTACGTTTTTATTTTATTGTAGACTTTTCGCTCGTACGTGATAATAGTTGAAACTGCTGACAACCCCTCCCCCCTGTTCTGCAGACCCTACCAGCGGAAACAATCGGCGAAGAACATCGCGCCGTGGCTGATCTCCTCAAGCAAGCTCGTGCGCTCTGCTCACAAGCCACTGACAATGAGTCACCACTTGTCGCTGATATCCAGCTCATGCTCGGCAAAGTAAGAATACCTGCGTCAGTGTTTGTGTCTGGTTCAGGCCCGCAGCCACGGGACCATTCGGAAGCAGTGACCCCCAAATATTTTTTGTTCTCCCCCAAATTGTATTGTGCCCAAAAAATTTGTTTGAAATTATAATAATAACAAAACTCTTCCCCCCCTACAAATGTATTTTGCTTCCCCAAACCTCGAAGCCTGACTACAGGCCTGGCCTGATTACCCGACACTTTGATATCTTTTGCGTGTCTTATATTCGCGAGAACGTCTTGCGATCGAATCCCGTCGCTTTTGACGCAGTTCTTCAATTTGACGTTGTTTGGAAGTCGTGATGCTGTTTCCCGATGACGCATACAACACTCTTTGCGTCGATGTTTTCGCCCATCCATGACATGCGGATTATTTCGTTGCGATCGACAATGCGTCGTTTCCGCAGGTTGAAAGAATGCTGATACCAACCAGTTTGAGCCGGACCAGGTCTGCGCATTCCAGTCTTCGCGAAACCGTGCGATTGAGCGAAGCCCACCTGAGCGACCTCAGCATCGTGCGCAAGGCTCACCTGGAGAACGCTCTCGTCGATCTTGTTGCTATAGAAACCAAGGTAACGCGTGAGCTGTTACAGAAGTGAACGACTGTGCTGGACGTGTTTTGCACTGCAGTGACGCACAGTTAACCTACGCTGCAATTTTAAGATAGTAGTGAGATAGTTGTTTCGTAGATTTACGGTGGACCGAGAGGTTGTTTCTGTACCTTCGNCAAGAAAATCCATTGGATTTAAGAGAAAAAAGTAGTNCAGCTAAAGCCGTGATTCTTTGCACTAGTGCTAACACTTGGGCTACTAGACAAACCTGCTAGTTTCCTTTAGCGATTGGGCGCGATGTTACTGNTGTTTCTTNTCAGAANTATTGGGTTTAGTGCGTTGCGTTCAAAACCGTTTCCATCCTTTGCTGGACGAATTNGCTTGGAATCAAACAACTCAAGGTGTCCGGAGGTTTCTACAAAAGCGAACATTTTCACTAATATTTAATTTTCAACTTTTGGGCACAGTACACCTCAGTATCAAGCACCCCATGGGCCATGTGACTGGCAAACTTTTGTTGTGGTGGCCCAAACCACCCTTTCAGTCGTTATTTAAGGCCCATGCTTGTCTTTGAGAGCCCGGTTTCAAACTTGTGCTATATTCAGTTACCTATTACCTAACGGTGCAATATTAATGTCATTAGCCATACAATGACAAAAACAATGCTTTGTTAACGTCAAACAATCAATGTTCCATAGCAGTGGCGTAGCCAGCCCAAAAATTTGGAGTGGGCCAAAATGTTTGATTTTAGGCGAATAACACTATTTTGTTTAGAAAACGCCTCTCAAAGCACAAAATGACTATATTTTCTAAAAATTTGGGGGGGATGGCCCCTTTGGCCACCTCCTGGCCACGCCTATGTTACATAGTTGTTACAGGAACTTGTGTCTTAGCCCACGCATCCGATGCGGGTCTGTAGATCCTGCATACCACGCGGCCCACAACAGTAAGTGTTGCGCGGCCCAATAAAAGGTGCTTAACGGCCCCCAATTGGGCCGAAACCTCAGTTTGCCAACTACTACCTTAGGTCTTGCCACAACAGCCTAATAGGCAACCGTAACCGCAGCGAAAACTCGAGACCCAGCCAAACGTATCTGACCTCACCAAACACAAACCGCGTTTTTCAAAGTCGTGTGCAGCTTCCGTAGTCCGACTGTTCACAAATACGTCTTATCCTACTTCTCCGCACAAAGCGGTAACCGCTGCTTTTAACCGTACCGTTACGTTTGAAGTATTCGGAAACGGCCATCCCGCCATCGGGACGCGACACAGCCACGTCGTCGCAGTCCGTGTCCGTCCGCAACGCTCCGCTCTCCGCTCCGAAACGAAGCCTGTCGTTCACCGTCGGCGTTGTCTCCCAGCCGCTGGAGGTCACTCAAGGCAAACTCCGGATCGTCTCGTCCTTGTACGCCGCTTACCACGCGGCGCGGAACCTGCAGTTGCGGGCGCTGTTGCCTGGCAACCCGGAGGTGGAAGGCGGCATTTGCATGCGTTTGTGGTTGGCTCGTTGCATGTTCTTTTACTTAAAAAGGAGCGCGGAGGGCATCGACTGCGTGGGAAGGTTTTTAGGGATCTACCGCCACTTTCGCGTTTCGTAACTCGCCATTGACGTGTGGTCGTGTTACGTAGGAAGGCAAAATAAAGTATTGTTTAAGCAGTTACGATGACCAAGTCTGACGTCAGCCAGTCGAAGGAAAGCACAGAATGAAGCAAAACATTGTAAGTGTAACGAATTGAATTGCATTGCAGAAGATAGAGAAAATAAAGCTGTACAAAAGACGCTTTTATCATTACAAGGAGAATTTATTCCTTATAGCGAACCGCTAACGCTGGGAAAGCGTCAGTTGCGCTGTTGAGACACCACGTGGTGGCTAAAAATATCGTAGAGGTCATCAAAAGCAATCGTTTGGAAAAGTTTAACTTCAGCGTTTACATTAAAATGCCAGTCATTGAAAGTGCNTTCCTTCATATGATTACTATCTCCAGTGCTGCTACAGTAATTCAAACACACTTACAAGTAAATACACGTATATAAACTTNTCGATTTTAAACACAGGTATAATCAGAGATGTGGCAACTCGGTTCCCTGATTCGAGTCGATTTGTGTTTTGAAACGTTACGTAATCGAAGCTCCGCAGCCCGACACTTGCAATTCGGAACTACAAGAGCAATTTGTCACATATTTCGTGCATAAGAGTGTAGGGATATGTTTTCCAGGGGTTTCAGTGAAGCGCAGCAATGCGTTTGACGCAAAGCAGATATTTACAGCATTAACTTCGCAGGTTCACCCCCCAAATCCTACGCGCGAAATCCTTTTTTCCTCCTGTCAATGCGAAACTCCTTGCAAGTGACTGACACCACCTTTGCAGGTGACGACAGTACCGCTGTCCGACGACGACAAGGCGGCCATGCCCGATTTCGTGTTTGTCGACCTCACGTCGGACCACATGACCCTTCCGTGGGATGCGCTGGCTCAAGAAGACCTGACGATTGAGCCCCTCCTCAGTGCCGTTCGTGCAAACGCCGTCGACATGACTTGGGTCCACGCCCTCATGTACTACGTGCTGCTGCAACGGTAAGCGAAGCACGGAAGCTTGTTTCGTGCAAGTTTTTGTTTGAGTTTTTTTTGCGCTGTAGTTACCTTCACATATGACACCAAGTATTTATCACGCAATGCGCCAAGGCCGGATCCAGGGGGGGCGATCGGCCCCGAAAACCTACGAAAGTTACTTTTTTCGCCATGATTTTGTACAATTTGGAAAACAGCATTCGCGATATAAGGCTATTTTACCGTCCATTGTTTTGTCACAGCAGTGTTGTGAAGTGTACTTCATCTCTCTTACACTAGGAAACCAAAATATTACTGAAATCCCCCCCCTAAACTTACTGGCTGGACCTGCCCCTGCAATGTGCAAGCTTATAAACTTCAAATTTTTTCATAACGTTGAGAATGCAGGGCAGTCGCCAGCGGGGGGCCAGTGCTGCCCGGCCCCCCCATTTGAAATCGGTGCTCCCCCGTTTCACGTTTGGCCCCCGGTTGCTGCATACATCCAATATAGTATTTTAAAAATGTGGCCCCCTTCTGGTTTTTGGCCCCCCCTGCTGCTAAATCCTGGCGACGGGCCTGAATTTATGGAGCATGTCGCCCCAGCAAAGTTGACGCCAATCTTGGTGAAGCTTCAAACCAACCAAATATATCAACAGGAGTTATCCGCGGCGGTTACCCGAAGTTGAACCGCTTGGTCATAACGCTTCAGCTGCTGACTGTATTTAAAAGCACAGAGTTATTTTCCAATGCAGCAATCTCCCACTTTATCTTGAATTTTTCAAAAAGGTAGTCGCCTGACACTTACTTTGCGCTTCAGGAAGTCTCTTTTGTCCTCCGCGACTGTTGGCGGCGATGGCCTTGATCAAGACGAGAGAACGACTGATTCAGATGAAAGTGAAGCAATGTATGACCGAGGTAAGTTGTCGCTTTGTCGCATTCTGGGCGCTAATGCTGTTTCCCTCACGTTTCTTGGCAACCAACCAGGATTGCTTGTTAATTTCTTCGCATCGACAACCCATCGTGTCGCTAAAGCTGACCTAATTACGAAGGCTTGGCTTTTGGTGACCGCTGAGGCATTTTTAAGAAACTGCAACTACTTTGTCCTAATACAGTATCGCGATGATCGTAAAGCAAAGTCCTACGGCACTTTGAAACATAGGCGTAGCTAGGGGGGCAAAGGGGCCATGTCCCCCCAAATTTTTGGAAAATATATTTATTTTGTGCTTTGAGAGGCGTTTTTCTAAACAAAATAGTGTTATTCGCCTAAAATCAAACATTTTGGCCCCCACCAAATATTTGGGCTGGCTACGCCATTACTTTGAGAGGCCATTTCGGTTCCTCAAAACACCTTAAACACTAATTCCAACTAAATCTCACCACCGCACATATTTTATGGTGACCAGTGAGGAATGGCGGATCTTTTTGTTTTGATGAGGCAACAATACAGAACCGTCGCCAGAAAGTTTTCAGTAGGGGGTTTTGCGTTTCTGTAGGGGGGCTTTGGGTTTTTGCGGGAGGCTTGACATTCTGAAAATTGACATAAACTCAACTGATTTGTAGTGTTTCATGTTTCAATTTGGGGGGGCTTAGCCCCCAAAAGCCCCCCTTGGCGACGGGACTGCACCAATACATAATTTTTTTAAAACTCACTATACTAAAGACTTTAATAGAGCGTGTTAGTGTTTGATTGCCGCATCAATGCCAAGGCTTGAATAGTCAACCTTCATCTATCGTCGCTGTCATCACACAATGCGGTCCTTGTCTGAACGCATCAGCAGGAAACAACTGTACCCATTGCAAAGGCTTTTCATTCAATCTTCGACGCAGGTTACTTTTTCACGAATCAAGGAGAAAAATTCTAAAACGTTTTTGTCCACTGGGGGTCGCGCTGTCAAGCAGAAGCTTGCAGTGAATTTGGTGTGGCTTGACGTAGTCATAGATTTCTGGAACCAGTATATTTCCTGTGGGCTTTCGGAAATAGTTTCCTCACATTAGATCTTGCAAACTGCAATCACTGAAAGCATGCGACCTGCTAAAAACTATTTTGACGACCATGGTTTCAAAATTTTTGATGACAATGCCTTTTGACGTTAAAAAACTCGACTCGAAGCTTTAGGTTCAACTTCACTTTATTTTTTCTGCTAAAGTGACCATCAAGGCTTACGTTGACTGAATTTGGAGCAGTAGGACAATCGAACTTTTGTACAATGCAAGCAGCATCAAATTTTGTTCGCACGCAAATATTGCTCTCACCCAGAAATGTGTACAATGCCCTTAGTTCCACTGTACAACTCCTTTATTTTTTCAGAATGACAATAGCTTTCGGATAGATGAGTATGACTTGATAGTGTAGGTTTTACGTTCCTTGTATGTGATCAGGTACGGGTCAGGGTTGCCAGATGAAAATTTCAATAAAAAGCCAAACAATGGTGAAAAGAAGCCAGGAAAAGGCCGAACCGACTGTTTGAAGGCCAGTAGAAAAGCCAAACTTTATTTGCGGTATTGCCATTCCTTTGTCACAAAAACATCTAAATTATAAGAATAAATTAAGATGAAATTTTGCTTCGCATTGTGTTGGAGCACCGATCTTCCCTGATTTTCCATGGTTTGTAAAATTGCACTTCGGTCACAATGGTGCCACAGTTTGCTGCATACTGATCCATCGGCAGCTTTCTGCACGAAAGTCTCTCCCATTCACTCCTGTACTTACGATCAGAAGCATGAGACCTTCCACTTTGACCGAATTATCGCATTTCTATCGCGAAGACGTAGAAGACCTCTCTGCAAGCGTTGAGACTGTTTAGTGCTCACAACACAATAGACACTTCACATAGTGCAGTAAGTGCACACATTTCCAGTGATTACGCAAAAGCTTAATTCCGGATCTAGCATACCTCAAATATTACTAATATCCGAATGCGGACGTCTGATATAGCAGTTGTCACAAAAAGTTTGCAAATGTGTTGCCGAAAAAATGGAATAGCAATATTTTCCTTTTATGATTCTATTTGAATAAGTTTGTAGGGTTTTGTTTCTAGTGTGGTAATTGTGTAATTGTGTCAGCTAACCCCCACTCTGTCTAAAACTTTGTGCTATAC
>JGI24021J15306_10005377_pt1 | contig 15208 bp, 11 predicted proteins | sample Ectturendosymbi1_FD_15306 | JGI IMG/M metagenome (IMG submission 15306)
GTTAAACGGCATACAGCATTCGCCGGTTGCGAATGCCGTATGATGCAGCACTTGCGATAAATTCTATACCGTATCCTTAGCTTATCACAAAAATCAGACGAAGCTGAAACTGTTTACAGGTTTATTTTAACTTTCAATATCAGCATCGCAAAGAAAAATGTAAGCCGCCCTTGAATTTAAGCCGCAAACATGATGAAAAAAAACTTTATAAGCCGCGGCTTACAATCGAGTAAATACGGTATGTAATGTTTCTAACTTCTCATAATCTGCTCTTTCAATTGGAACTTGTATGATTACCGTATTCCATTTCTTTATGTGGCCTACATACTGAAAAAAAACATGCACTGTAATGTCTTTCAACTGTGGTTTACGTAATGCAAAAATATCAGCATTGGTTATCAGCAATGAAAAACATCAGTACCAGCCAGTCCCATTGCCCCAGGGGACTTTTGTAGGGTTAGCCCCCTGAACAAAGCTCCAAATCTCTCTAAATTGTAAGATGAAACAGTATAAAACAGTGAAGTTTTTGTAAAGTTCTCAGGTCAAGCCCCCCTGCACAAATGTAAAGTCTCCCCCATTGAAGACTTTTTGGCAGTGGTTCTGGTATCCGCCCAAACAAAGTCTTATTGGTCAAACTTTACTAGTGTAACTCAAAATAGCTAGTTGCACTAGGCTACTAGCAAGTTTGATTGGGTCTTCCCAACACCTGCAGAAAACTTGGTTTCATTCTGATAAGTATTGTCAAAAGCTGCCTTCCACAACAGACCCTCTTTTTCCAAGCTAGATGCACCACTGTTGATTGGGATACTGTTAGAACTAATACTGAATTTAACAGGGTGCATGCTAAGAGATATTACACGTAAGTCAAAGGATCATTCAAAGCATGTTTTTATATTAGTTAGTTATGAGAACTGAAACAATTTCAATAAAAGAGAAAAATTCAGAATTTTTAATATATTACTGCAAACACCTTTTGAACTTATCTTGCACTTTGTGGTTGCCATGGAAAGCACAACAAATCCACAGTATCATGTGTTTCACAAATAATGACAAAATATAAATATTTCCCACCAAACCAAAACTTGACTCGCACAGACTATGGTACTTATGTAACGACTTGTGTGATATGCCATGAACAATATGTTGGGCAAAGCATGAACAAATCTTCTGTGGGATGGTCATCGCACCACAGTAATTAGAACAAAAATGACAAAGACCAAATGGCTTTTCTGTGGCACTATTCAGTATTCCATGGCCACCTACACATGAGCTCATACTGTTACTTTTGCTGAACAACACAGTTTTCACTCTCTGGATAAGTGACAAGATAAATGGCGTGACCAACTTGATGCACAAATTAATATTCAAAACAGGATCCTTACCCATGAAAAATAATAATTTTTGCTATCTTTTGCACTGTTGTTGACGTGTTTTGCCCTCAGAGCCTGACTAGAAAACCGTATGGTTATTTCAGATGTCCTGGGAACAAAATAAATGCTGTTGTTGTTATGTGGCTTGTTTTCATTCCACAACTTAAACATGTGGTGGATGATTCGATGTTTGTTTGTACTTGTTCCTGAATAAACCGATACTGATTTCCACCGCAAGCGTGCTGGCAATGTTGCTAACATCCATCACAGTATTTTTAAAGGCGCACGCTAGACTTTGGTTGCTAACACAACACATGTAGTCTTGCTTACATATTCTTCTGACATTCTGAATCATATGGCATGTTGTTTCATGAGTCTGTTACCTTGCACAATGATAATTAATGTCAGTTAGACTTGAAGTTCCAGTGAACACTACACTATCATTTGAGAAAGACTTAATTTCCGGTTTTAATTGTCGCAGCTTGTGTTTTTATTTATTCACTTTAGTCTTGAGTTTGTTTGCTTTATTAACTTTATTTGCTCTTTAGACTTTCAGTGTTTCACTTGTTAGCAATGCTTGCAGATTTTAGGATTGACGATGCATAGTGTTACATGAAGTCATTTCCTAATAAAAATTTGCTGATAGATTCCTTGCTTATCTCACATATGCAGATTAGTTACTATTCCTTTGTTACTGCTTCATACGACTAGCAATGAAGCCGTAACTGCAAACAATAACAAGAACTGAGCCATGATTTTGATGTCTTCATTTTCAAAGGCAATATATTTTCAACAAGCCCCAAAAATAATGTTGCCCATCCAATAACTATCCATGTGCAATCTGTTTGCTTATTGTTTTTAAATGGGGTTGGTTTGTTTGCTTAAAAAATGCTTTAAAAGTTTGGTCTTCATAATGAAGCTTATTCATCACCAAAACCTGATGGTGGTTGAAAAAAGCTACATTGTTTGAAAATTACAAAAAAACAACTGCCATGTGTTTAGGACTGCCATGTGTTTAAAACAAACAAAATATATATTTCTGGCTACAGATGACATAATAGTTGAAGTAAACAATGGTAAGCAAGAGTTTAAAACTACTGCATAGTAAATCTCCAGCAACATTAAAAAAAAAAATTTCAATATATTAGACAATAAACATAAAAAAGTGAAATAAACCTGCTAAAGAAAACTATTATCGTTGCTGGTAAGTACAGCAAAATTTGATGAATAACCTGTGTTATATTAATCAACATGGTTTTATCTTATTCTACAGACTTTACCTTTAAAAAATTATAGATATTTCACAGCCAAATTAAACAACAGCATAATAAAGAACGGAAAAATAAGAATTGGCCTAGTTAGCTCTATACGTCTTCTATGTGTAACATGCAGGTAGTTTCATAAATCTAAATAGTTCACAAATATGACAAGATTTTTTCTTCACTCACCTTGCTGCAATAGAGCTCATAGGAAAATGATTCAGTATAAACCACAATGAGAAAAAATACACATACAAACAAGAAACAAACCTATAAAAGCAACTGTTTAGCCTTCATTACTGATCAGCAAAAATAGCTTAAAACTGTAAGTATCAGACTAATGCTTATAGCTAGTTGAGTAGGCCGTAAGTGTCTAGTTTGGATAAGCTTCTAAGCTTAATGCTATGACAAACGATAGTCAATGTGGCCATTGAGGTTATAGACAGAAATCAAGGTGAAGAACAGGAATATAGGTATGGAGCCAGCATGTACAGAGATACTATAAATGCAACCCTTTGGGATGGGGCTAGTGTCCGATGTTTCTGATCTGTAGCACTTTGGCTGGACTAATGATGGAATTTAAAGACCTTGCTCAAGACATACCTACACAATTGATATGCCAAAGCTATCAAAAGGTCATGAAAATGCTATGAGCCTTTAGGTATGTCCATGAAATTTGCAAACATACCAAATCATACTGATTTTCATTTTTTTGGAAAGATCTTCAAAAAAGAAATTCTGTAGATACTTGAATCGTTTTTCTATGTCAAGTTTGGAAGTTACAGCTGTTTTTGTATGGGGCAATCCATTTATAATAATCAAAGACATCTTGTAACCAATAGTCATGGATTTTGCTAATTTTTACATACTGTATCTGGATTTTGCTAATTTTTACATTCTATTTGAATAAGAGCTGATGAATAAGAGTGCATTTTACATAAATTGGGCCTGGTTTCAACCATGACGGAATGGAAGTTCCATTGACAGATTGCCAAGCATGATGAAACATTCTTTCGTGGGGAGTGTAGTTTGTTGATGTACATAGGGAGAGCAGTTCGTTGAGGGGATATTGTTGCAACCTCTCTGGTGGCGTTGCGTTGATTATGTGATTCACCACGAACGGGATGTGCGTGAAGAATAAAACCATTATATATGTAGCATGAGCAAGCAATAGTAAGAGAGATTGCAAGCATGATCTCTATTGTTGCTTGCTGCCACAGTGCCAAGCTTTGCGCACATGCCGCTCGGAATTTCCGATCGCAACAGAAGCGCATCTGACAGGGTATCCTCCCAGTGAGTCAGAGGGAGCTACCTGGACTTCAGCGAGCATTGAAAGCTTTCCATATAGTACTGTTGAAATTCTCGCATTGCCCATTTCCCCTGGGGTTGAAACTTGTAGTTCGACTAGTGGCAACGCAGTGTGAGTGCAACCAAGATTTCAGCTCGTGGTATTGAAAAGATGACCATGGATCAGAATGAATGTACAAGCACATTCCAAAAATCAAATACAGTTGCGTCAAACACTGAATGACCATTTTCGCGGTCATATCAGAACAAAGGAAAACAAAGGGGAATCTGGAATACTCATCGACGACTGTAAGAAAGTATTTGTTATTGGAAGCGCTTGGCAAACGGGCCTTTGAAGTCCAAGTTCAGTCGTTCAGAAACTTGTGTCGCTTTGATAAGTTGAGCATCATTTGAGCAAACAAAGTGGGGCTTTATCTGTTGACATTCTTCACACTGAGAGGTCATCTCTCATATGCCAGTGAGAGAGAATAGAAGATTTTTGGTACGAACGAAGTGACCCATCCGCGTAACGCCTAGATGACAAAGAGCAACGTGAAGATCATGCAGGCGGTTTCGTTGAACATAACCACAGTGAACTCGAGTCAGAGTGTCGGGACCAACATTTTCTATCCCAGGGCGATGCACAACAGTGTAGCTATACGACATCTGCTCCAATCGCCACCTTGCGATTTTGTCGTTTTTTAGTTTGTTGGCGTGTCACACGTCTAACATGAATGACACACTCTTCTGGTCAGTTACAAGGGTAAAATGCTTTCCAATAAGCAAATGCTTCCACTTTCTAAGAGCTTCTACCATAGCGTAAGCCTCCTTTTCAATGGTGGAATGGCATTGTTCGCTAGGAGATAAAGTACGTGAATGAAAAGCAACCGGACGACCATCTTGGTTCAAGGAAGCAGCTGTAGCAAAATCTGAAGCATCGGTTTCAACAGTGAAGGGTAAGGATTCATTAATGGGTTGTAGAGTTGCGGTAGCAAGATCCTGTTTGACAACATCTATCGCTCGAAGTGCGTCTTCGTCGAGAGGCAGCGAGGCTTTGATCAGCGGTCTGATTTTGGCTGAATAATTTGAGATCCATCAAGCGTAATACGCAAATCGACCAATCAATCTTTTCAATTCCTTTGCTGATTTAGGGTATGGCAAGTTCAGTAGAGGTTGTACCCGGCCTGGGTTGCACTGACCAGTACCCAACCTTAGACCCCCGGAGGGATATTTCAGACTTGGAAAGTTGGGTTTCAGATTCATTTATAGTGAGATTGGCCTTCGAAGCAGCTACATAAAAGGCTTGCAGATTGCGATCATGTTCAACCTAGTTAGTGCCAGCAATCGTTATATCATCAAGGTATGGATAACACCCTTTCAGGCCGTTCTCTTTGACAATGTAATCAATCAATCGTTGGAATTTGGGCACAGCATTGGTAAGACCAAACCCGAGGCGTCGCCACTGATATAATGCATTGCCAGACTGGAAAGCTGTAAATTCACAGTCGCATGCATTCAATTCAAGCTGATGATACGCAGACTTTAGATCAACAGTTGTGAAAACCCAATATTGAGCAAGCTCGTTAACAATTTCATCGATGCGAGGGAGCGGGTAGGCGTCGAGTTGAGTGAAGTGGCTAATAGTTCTGCTGTAATCGATCACCATGTGATGTTTTCCTGACTGCTCATTGACAACAAGTACTTGAGCTCTCCACGGAGAATTACTCGGCTCAATCAAATCATCCGATAACAAACACTGAATTTCATAACAAATCAAATGGAGATCAGCCTGAGAATACTTTCTTGGCTTGTCGGCAATAGACTGGCAGTCTTCGCTAAGGTGACTGAAGGGCTTAGGAAATGGGACACTCATTTTCTTTAGAGCATTTAAGGTCAATGGAGGGCGATATCCCTCAAAGGTAAACGTAACGCTCTCATGTTCTTTGAAAATCTTCTCCCCTATTATCATATCGGTAGCTAGATTGTCCAACACATTGAAAGTAACATCACTATACTCATTGTTTTCAACCAACAAGTGAGTAACACACTGACCTTGAATAGGCATACGGACGGAGGTCTCAGCAAGAGTGACTTCACCAATAGCCCTATGAATGTTAAAAGAATGTTTGTCAGTGAATCTTCGGTCAATGTAGCAATCAGACGGCCCAGTATCCATTAAAGACTTGGCGACTAAGCCGTTAATTTTTACATTGCATATAACCTGGGTATTGTATAATGTCTCAGAAGTGGAAAAAGCAGCAAATTTCAGCCCTAGCATCGCTGCTGTCTTCTTTGTTGCATCTATACTGCGGTTTCCAAGACGTTTTCGACAAACTTTATAATAATGGCCAACCTTTTGACAAAAGTTTCAAACAGCATTGTTAGTGGGACAATTTTTACGAGGATGTCGAGCATTTCCACAAAAGTAGCAGAGTTGCTTAACTGAGCCTGCCCGTAAGTGGTTTGCATCAGCCATGTCTTGGACATCATCTCCACGCTGCTCTTGCGTCTCTACCAACCTTGCGTTACAAGAAGTAGTTCCTTGATATGCCTCGGAATTCTTAAAAGCTAGTTCCATCGCACGAGCTTTCCTAAACGCATCTTCAAAGTTCAGTGTGCTTTCTTCCAAAAGTCTCTGGCGTATCATGTGTGATTGAATACCTGTTATGAAGGCATCGCGCATTAGCTCCAACCGGTATCGCTCCGCAGATACAGCTTGACATTCACACTCTTGGCTTAGTCGCTTAAGATGTGCGACAAAGTTGTCAATGGACTCACCGGTCAGTTGTTTGCAAGTCAACAACTCATGCCTGACTGCGATCATGTTCTTTGGTTTCACGTAAAGCTCTTTCAGTACTCCAATAGCGGAGTCATAATCCTCTACATCGGCGAAATAGTGGTAAACTTGAGATGACACAAGGTTTGTCAAGACCTTGTATTTGTCTGGCTCTAACTCAGGAGCAGATAAGGCATCCAAGTAATCCTTGAAAGTTTTTATCCAATGCTTAAACTCGTTGGCAGGTGTCTTCAAACCCGGTTTGGCATCTAGACGTTGTGGTTTCAGAACCTTCTCCATTACAGCAAGACTAAGTTTAACAAATTGATGTGACCTAATGAAGGCTTTATTAAACTTATTCGTCGAGTCTGCAGCGAACGATCAAGCGACATACAGTAAATGAAACAACATGAGCGATGTCAACCGAACAGCGACTTCTGAACAAGGCTGGAGGCACAAGGAACCAACACCATGTCGCAAACAATCAACGCATGCCAAACAATTAATGGCGCATAACAAAAATGCACTTGTGCGCATGACAATACAAGAAAACAAAATAACGCCAAATAGGACAATATCCTCAAATGAACAAACACTGCAATGTCCGAGCACTCAGTCACAAAGTAAAATGCAGTTGTAGCGTTCAAAGAATAAGGACAAATATAAACAATCTGACTGTATTAAGGCATGCAACCATACATTGTTAGATTTCCTGCATGTTTCGAGAAACAAGTACTTGTTGTTTCTTACTAGTGTGTCAAATGTAAGACTGCTACATTGAACCTGATGACTACTAGCACTCGCTCTCCAGGGCAGGTTGTATAGAGTTCTCCATCCAAAATTATAGGCCACACACAACCTCTGTATGCATGAGATTTGCCAGTTTTACTTTAATAACTCCAGGTTAAAATTTATTTTTTCTATGGACAGTTATGTATATTTTAAGGCAGTGTCTAGCCCAGTGGTTCCCAACCGGGGTGCTGCGGCACCCTGGGATACCATTTGCAATACCCAGGGGTGCCGCGAGCTAATACGTTTTTTATTATATCATTGAAAAGATATTTTCAAAATGTTGCCAAAACTCAATCCAAATTGCTATGGGTTCGCCACTAGGTGCTGGAAATTATGATTCTGTTTTGTAGGGTGCCGCAAGCCTAAAAAGGTTGGGAACCACTGGTCTAGCCGTACAGCACTGTATGGCTAGCTTCTGGGGCTAACCATACGGCACTCTCATCATGGTGCACTGTGATTGGTGGAAGCAATGGTGTGCAGCGGTGCGACACGGTTAAGAGTTATGAGGCCCTAACCCCAACCCTAACACCTGGTATGGCTGTTATACATTTATGTGCACTATGTACTTTGGGTTTCTGCTGAACGCTGCACTCCAGTGTACACTGATAAGTGAGCCTGCATTATTCCGCAACGATGTGCATCGCAGCAAAGATGCTCCTTCACAACTCTCACTGCTCAACGACACGCTTCAGCACAAAGATGCTTTTCACCGCTCTTCTCAACGACAACCGTGTCGCACCGCTGCGCACCACTGCTTCCACCAATCACAGTGCGCCCTGATGAGAGTGCCGTACGGCTAGCCCCAGAAGCTAGCCATACGGTACCGTACGACTAGACACTTCCATATTTTAAACAAACAAAAAGTTTCCAAATAAACTAAAACACATATTTCACATTTTATTCTTTCTATTTTACTGCAAAAATATTTCATTTATTTACTTATTTGTTTATTTATTTATTTACCTAATTTTATTTTATGATAACAACTTTCCGTTCATTTTTTCTACCAGGGGTTCCCAAGCTGGGGTGTCTTTTAGTAGCAATAAAAGGTAAAAATATACATATTATTTATTTTGAATTATTTATTCATATATCAGTGAATAGGCCTATACTAAAAATAATAATAATATGGTCACATTACCTAGCAGTTTAGTTCAATGTGAATCGAAAAGTCACAGGTCAAACCCGCAGCAAACCACACAATCTTTGCTGCAGGCTAAGCCAGGGAAGAAGAAAGTGGCCTCTTTCACAAACTTGGATGACCCATACCCACCAACATGGAGCGTACAAATATAAATGAAGTAAGTGGTTACGGAACCAACCATTGATCTTCTCATTTCAAAACTTAGTTTACCATACCACCTCGCATGACGCGGTTTGAATAAAGCGGTCAGTTTGTCAGTCAAGTGGTGTCAACCTCGTGGTGTAACGGATAGGTTTCAAGTCTGCCATACCAATGGTTATGGGTTCGGCTCTCGACTTGCGTTTTCATAATTGTGACTGTTGGCACGTTTCACTCCGTGTGACCAGTTTTTCTTTACTTTGTTTAAAACTTTCTTAACTTTTGCCTTAGGGGTTAGTGTTAGTGTTAGGTTAGCAAGGTCAACATCACTTGACTGACAAAATTTTAGAAAGCTCTGAAACCAGCAGTTGACCAACAACAAAGGAAATTTTCTAAAACAGTTGTCCGATAATAGCTGTTAGCGGGCCAACGTCACTTGACCGACAAAATTTATTGAATTTCCTCAAACAGACAGTTGACCAACAACAAAGGAAATTTTCCAAAACAGGCAGTTGTCTGACAACAGCTGTAAAGGAAATTTTCCAAAACAGTTAGTTAAACCCTAGCCCTAAACCTAAACCATAACCGCAAATCTGAACACATATATTCAGAAACTTTTCAAAAAGTTAATAAAATTTGGTCCCACGAAAAATGGAACATGAAATTTGAAATAAACATTGTGATAGATTGACTTGTTACTTTATTCTATAAATGGGTTTGTCGGTCAAATGGTGGTTTTGCGTAATTCACTTTTGTCAGTCAAGTGACGTATTTGCGTAATCCACTTTTATCGGGTCGGTCAAGTGACGTTTTTGCGTAATTCACTTTTGTCAATCAAGCAACGCTCCCCCAGTTAGCATTAGATTAGCTTAGCGTTACATTAGGGCTACGGTTAGGGTTAGGTTTACCTTTTGTGTTTACTATGTTTCTGCCAAGCCTACTGCGTTCTTCTTGTGCGTTACTGTCACATTACAAGAGATGGTTGAACAAGGTTTCAAATTTGAAGATCCACAGGCAGTTCTGTAGCCACTGCCATAAATGAAATCATACCGGCTCAGACGTCTCTGGGATCAACAAGGTCTGCACTAGTCGTTTCATTCTCAGGACGCTCTGGTGATAAGTCAGCTACTGGCCAGGTAACCTAACCACCCCAATGTAGGAAATAGACACGCCAAGATGCCAAGGAAGTCATGACCTGCTACTTTCTCAGCAATCGAATGACACAGGATTGCAGAAAAAGAATGAACACAATGTCGAAACGTAATCCACATTGGAACATCACAGAACAATGACTATTGGACCAAAAGCAAGTCATCAGCTCCACCGTCTCAAGTGACCCAGAGCTAAATGACTTAAAACAGCAGTTAGGGATAGGAGGTCAAAGCCAGGATAGAATAGCATAGGACACCACAAATCTTGCACATGCAGAGAACACAACTGCAGCCACAACAACCCCAAACAGTCACGATTTGTGTCCAACACCTGGGCTCTGACTCTCTACCACTAGAGATACGGACAGAATGGATCAACACAACCTTGAACACACCATCAAGAAACCCACTGTGGATAGATAAACAGAAGATGCAGCAAATATCCTATGATCATAGGGCACTTGACAGCTGAAGCTGATCATGCAATCCATATGATACATACAAAGAATATCACAGAAACTAATGTTCTCATATACGCCACAGCCAAAGTAATAACACGACATACATCCACAAAAAAAATAGTCAGAACAAACACTCAGATTTCCACACCACCATGGAGAAGAAGGCTAGAAAACAAGATCAATAACCTGAGAAAAGACATCAGCAGAATGGAGAGTGCTAGGGAAGTCCACAATACAGGCAATGATAATGAAGCAGTACAACAGGAAAGGATGTCTGAAATCAGCAACAGAAAATGCAAAGCAGAGGCTGACAGCTATATATCTCACAGACTTCAGAGGTACACTGCCAAGAACATAACAATAAGACAAATAGAATGTTCAACACACAGCCCAGAAGAAATAACTCCAACTTCCGAAACCACAATAACAAGGAAAAAGCAGAAATCCCAGACAAACAAGAAACATATAGATTCTGAAACAACATGTAAGGAACACCAAAAATCCACAACGCAGCAGGGTTGCCAGATGCTTGACAGAAAATATGGTAAGTGTTTGTCTAATTTATGGCAAAAATTTTGGAAAATGGCAATATATTTGGCAATATTAATTTTTCATTACAAAATGACAATTTTTTGGCAATACATATTGATTTCATAGTTTTTTGCAATTCATATTTTTTCCATAATTTTAAATATTTTAAGTCTGACAATTAATACAAGGTCTGTGTTATGGGAATAAAAATACATGCTGAGTAAAGAAATATATCCTCTGTTTAGTTTAGATCAGTCGTTCTCAGAGTGGGCGGATGACTCCCTTGGGGATGAGTTCAAGGGACAAGGGGACTATAAGGGGGAAAACAACACCAAAGGGGCAAAAATGCTCAACCACTAAGTTATCTTCAGTAGCTGAAAGCAATTTATCCACTAAATTCTTATTCTGGATCATCTATGTGCCCAGCTACAGTGTGAATTATTTTCACAAGGAAGAATTCTGAACGTAGGCCTACTAACATTAGCATCATAATACAGTTGCTTAGTTCAGCTGTTTAATACTTTCTTGAAATACAATTATTTAAATTTACTACCTTGTGTTTGCTCTATATCAGGCTTGGGGGTGAAACCAACAACATGCGTCAGGAGTGAAAAGGGGGGTTGAAATTAAAAAGTTTGAGAAACAGCAGTTTAGATCATAGACCCTGATTCTTGGCTGCAAAATGATTCCTTATGCAAGGTTTTTTTTAAGGAAAATGTTAGGTACCTGGTATGGATCTGTAAAGACCCAATTTCTCTGATTCTAAGGACCCAATTTTCTCTGATTTTAGGGACCCGATGATAATTTTCTCCGATTCTAGGGACCCAATTTGAAATTCTAGAGACCTGAATCAGGTCCCTAAAACGCATTAAAAAAAACATGCCTTATGGTTCATAGTGAAGTCAAAACCGCAAAGTAATATTTCAGGCCTAGTTGAAAACTGGAAGCAATATATTTCAGTTTTAATCATTATTTACAGAATCATTACTTTAAATGCATACAAGACAAACCGAAGCACAGCGATACCTGAAACACACACAGTAACAGCAAGTCAATTTAAAATAAATTCAGTTATGCTTGGTTGTCAAATGAAACACTACAACAATTACAGCAATTCCTCAAGCAGTAAATCACATTCAGACATATTATCTAAGCTCAAAGCTGCCTGTACTTTCTAAAGTTTGTTCAATTTGACAAAGTTTGTTAATACCAATAGTCACAATTGGTATTTCAAAAATGGCTAAATTTTGGCATTAAAAATATTGCCAAAAATTGGCAAATGTTTTGGAAAACAGTGATTTATGGCAATATTTGCCAATTTTGACGCCATCTGCCAACCCTGCGATGCAGCTGAGTGGACACAGTAGGAATACTTCAACATTCCAACTCAGCAAGCACAAAGAAAAAGAATCACCAAGGAAGACATCAAGAACAAATGCAAGAAAATGGCAAACTGAAAATCTTCTGGACCTGACCAGGTTCAAGGACACTAGCTCAAACATCTCACCAGCCTGCATGAAAGACTGGCACAACAACTCCCAAGTAATAGTATCCTGGATGATCCCAGTTGGATGCCATCATGGTATACAACCAGAACAGAAGGATGGAATGACAAGGAAGAAGGATACAAAAGGACCAAACCGTCAAACCACTGACCGTTCATGCCTTCCAACAACCTGGTAGCTTCTCTCAAGAATCCTAGTTGATCGGATCACCCAGCACCTGAACCAGTATTGCATCCTATAGCAATAGCATACGAACAGAAAGGAAGTCAACCTGGGTGCCAAGGCACCAAAGACCAGTTACTGATCGACAAAGTGCTAACTGCAGTCTCCAAAAGAAGAAAAACCAATCTGGCTATGGGCTGGATAAACTACACGAAAGCATATATGACACAATGCCACATTCCTGGATAATCCTAAGCATGGAGCTTCCCAAGATTGATCACAAGCTCATCAACCTTGTCCAGCAATCAATGAGAAGCTGAAACACCCCCTAACATCATCAGGCGGCAAGCACCATGTCAACATCAAGATCAAATGGGGAATATTTCCAAGAGATGTACTGTCATCACTGCTCTTCTGTGTAACCATCAACCCACTAAGCTACATCCTCAGAGATGCCAAGCAAGGATACACACTTAAAACAGGCCACAAAATCAATCATCTACTCTACACGGATGATCTGAAACTGTATGCCAAAATGAAAAAGATCTGGCAGCCCTGATTGAAACAGTTCGAATCTTCACAACAGATATCTGCATGAAGTTCAGATTAGAAAAACGTGCAAGGCAAATCATCCAACGTGGAAACATCAAGATAACGGATGGATTAAATCTAAACATAGGAAAAATCAAAGACGCCGACATCGAAACAGGTTACAAATATCTGGGCATATTCTAAAACATGCAGAACAACAAACAAAAAGACGTCAAATACAAAGTAACAACAACCTACAGAAAAAGGTTAAGGCAGATTCTCAAAGATAGTGTCTATTTTACCGCCAAGATTTTGGCGGCAACTCATTGGCTGGAGCTATTGTGCCGCTAGTCGAACATTCGGTCTGGTGGCATGGTGCAATTCGAATGAAAAGGTCAGTTTGTCATGCAATTGGCGTACTGCTCGTAGTGTAGTGGTCATGCTTCAAGGCTGGTATGCCACTGCTTTTTGGTTCGACTCTCACCTTGGTGACTTCCCTTTTTTTAACTTTTTTCATAACTTTCTGGAAATCTTTTCCCTTAGGTGTTAGGTTTAGGCTTCCCTTAGCGTTTGCGTTACGGTTAGCATTCGGTAGGGGTTAGCGTTAGGGGTTAGCCCTTTATTGCACTGTGCAATAATGGGTAGGATTAATGAATGAAATTATGAATTTGAACTCACTGATGGTATTAAAACCTAACCATTGTCACCAAAGAAATGGCTAATGAAACGCTTGGTGTGACAACAGAACCGTCACCAGAAAAGTCTTTTATAGGCTACATTTGTGCAGTGGGGCTTGACATTCTGAAATTTGAACAAACATCACTGTTTTATATGCTTCATATTTAAATCCAGGGGGGATTGGAGCTTTGTTTCGGAGGCGCTAAGCCCATCAAAGACCCCCCGTGGCTACGGGACCGTGTGGCAAAGCTTCAGTTTGCTTTTGAACGCAATTGATTCGCAAAACCACTTGGAAGTAGGTATGCACGATAATGACCTGCTGGGTGGCGCTGTTTTATTGGCAAACCTTACTTACCACGGTTTGTTTGCAGGTCAAGGACTGCTGCTACAAACAATGTGAAATCGGGCGTTTCCAACCACCTGATTCAACTGCAAATCGTTCTTCAGTCATATGAGTGATTAGTCATTGCATTAACCAGCATTAAAAACGAAAAGATTGATTCATGTTAACACATGGCTGAATTGAATGTGGTCTTGATTTTGGAGGGTTGTTTCTAATAATTGGGTGGTCATACGTAAAATCTAAGTGCACCATTGAAAAGATCAAGTCTTTTTCTGTATGTCTACCAAATTTCATTAAAATATTTTCATGCAGTAAGATTATATGCCATTTATGAAAACACCACCTCTGACAAGCGTCTGCACCGATCGCCGATTGTCCGACACGTTTTTTGCCATGCTAACTGAGGTGAAATCGTGTCTTGACTTATGATGGTTGTTACTAGCAATTGGGTAATCATACGCCAAATCTGAAACCACCATTTGAAAGATGCAAGTCTTTTTATTTAGACTACCAAATTTCATCAAAAGATTTTCATACAGTAAGACTATATGCCATTTTTAATAAGATCACTTCTACCAACCAACTGCGCATCATTGCGACAGACGTGATGTTGAACGCAACAGACGCCCTATTGCGTCCTCCTTACGTAATGCGTCTTGGTCTTGCCACGCTTTCTTTGTTGATCAACGACTGCTACTACAAACTATATGAATTCAAGCGTTTCCGACCACGCCTCTCACCCGACAAAAATTATTCGGTCACATTCTGTGATTTAGCAGCAAAAACGAAGAGTTGCTTTCGGTGAACACGCAGCTGATTTGATATGATATGATGTATTTTTTTACGCAGACACGGTCCATAGTTAAAACCCAAACTTTCTGCACAACGCAGATCGATAAAAACACGCAGAACAAAACGTTTCACAACAGCATTGGAGGCACATCACAGTGTTAGACATTTACATCACAGTGTTAGACATTTTCTATTTGAATAAGACAGGGGATAGTGTTGTTGTAGTGTGTGTAGTAACTTAACTTAACACTGCATCAAACAATTTGCAACTTACTGCTGATCTATTGA
>JGI24021J15306_10005378_pt1 | contig 15207 bp, 8 predicted proteins | sample Ectturendosymbi1_FD_15306 | JGI IMG/M metagenome (IMG submission 15306)
TGGCGGGCGACGCAAAATCTCACGATCGCTCGCACATGAGGGGCTGAATCAAGGCTTCCGAACGAGGCAGGAGGCGTTGGCTGAAAATCGATGGGGGTGTGTGCACGTCATAATGCTTAAAAATATCTGAACAAGCTGTACACAGACCGGATGGCGACCGTCGCACAACAAGCTCCGGGGCCGCGGACTCACCTGGTTGTGTTCCATGTTCAGCGACACCAGCGCCGTGAACTGGGAGGGTCCGCCGACAGGGTAAGTGCTGAACTTGTTTCTCGCCAGGGTCAGGCTCGTCAGGTTGGTCAGGCTGGTTAGGAATCCCTGCAACGCAAGCGCGGCGTAAAAATGCAATTCCTCTCGCGAACGGCGCTTTGTCTTGACAGCGAACCGCCCTAACGGCTACGCTCTATCTGAACAAGATTTTAGGACTGACGATGGGTAGTGTTACGTGAAACCGATTTCCTATTAGAAAGTTTTACTGTTTGATTCCTTATTCATCTCTCTTGTGGGAAGTGGTTACTTTAATATTTTGCAGGAAACTAACTTCTTAACTGCGAAAGCAAATAAACGTTTACGGTGCACGCAAATAGAATTTCGTGTCGTTGGCCAAGAAAGTAGCAATGACGAACGCTGCGTTTTTAACCAACACGAAAGAAGGTTAAATAGTATACGCAAAAAAACTAAAATAACGCACAAAAAATCATTCTTAAAAGTTGATCTCACGTCAGGTAGCGCCTCAATGTCGTTGTTCTCCAGGTTGAGCTCGTCGAGCAGTACGCAGTTTTGTAACGAGCGCGGGAGGCCGACCAAACGGTTATATTTCAAGCCCAGCCTGTTGAGCTTCAGCAAATTACCTAAACAAACGCAGTACGTAGTCTCTAACACACCCTCCATAATGAGATGGCCACTTGGCCTCATTTCATCGAAAGTTTTCGGAATAATTAAGCCTTAAATGTGGTTTCCACAACACCCTCGGCGAAAACTTGCGCAACGCAAACCCATTGTTTCGATATTGAACACTGACTTTCATTCAGGACCAGGAGCGGTGCGGCTTCAAGTTTACTATTAGATCACAAGTTTCCTATGAGATCACAACCGCAGGCAGAAGATCCAGTTGCGGTATTCAGCCATACGAAGTTGAATTAGCAGAAGTAAACAAGCACAAAATAGCACCAAGAAAGTGACGCCATAATAAAAAGAACAAGGCAAATTTTCACAACATTTTAAAATTATAGCCAGAATGCCGCCAAGGGGCAGCGTAAGCAGTCTTGTACTGTAAGGGGTCGAGTGGAACGATCATCGGCACTCTACGCAAAAACTAACTGTTTTTAACAGTCCACAGTCCCGGTTCCCATGATACGCGTTTGCGTTGTCAGTGCAATTGACGGCTGCTCAGAAAGCAGGATGTTCCACACAGTTGATTCGCTCGCTCGGGCGGGTGACATGAGATGACCACGCGCAAAGATCATGTTACCAGCAGAAGCAAAAGACACATCCAAACGTTATTTACTGACCTCACGGCCGAAGGACTCATAACCAAGTATAACCCGCACCTATTGTTAACGACGACACAGAATTCAAATGCCGGTCAGAACGTTACAAAGGACATCCTCGCTATGCACAGTATTGCCGTTTTTTCGGCAAGAACGTGAACAGACCTCGTACAGACGATGACGTTCTTGCGACATTTTTGGGACTTTTCGGCGCCCCCAGTCATTCGGCACCCGGAGCATTGTGACCCCTCGCCCCCCCTGTCGGTACGCCCCTGTCGTCAACAGATGATGACAGGCCTTCATCATACCGATAGTGGCACGATAATGACCAGACGCGACTGCGACGCTTCAAAAACGCATTTCGCACCCAAGATAAAAAATCAATATAAAAGAAAACTTTAAGAACAGGCGCGGCATTTTGACGATCATCGCCTTGCAGATAAATTGACGCGCCAGGAATAACATTAGGTCGAGTGCGAAGATTTGAAACCAACCGACCACCACAAGCACCAAAGAACAAGAGCAGCGTTTGCAAGCCATGCGGACAGAATGAATAATGCCAGGCGCGGGCCGAACAAGCAGTCAAGCGTTTCGTCTGGAAAATAGCGACTGCTGGTGCTGCCGTTCTCTGGGCCTGGACAGTTGATTTTGCGTCCGGATCACGACTGAATTTCCTAGTGGACGCAGCTGCAGTCGCCTACGCAAGCCTCGCAGCGAATTATTTACTACACGTTTCGACAGCCAACAATACACGCGTGAGTTTGATTCACACATCCTGTGGAAGCGTCCGCCGACAGCTCGCAGATGCGCGGAGCCGTATTATCAACAAAAACAAACTTCGAACCGCGACGCTTTGATGATCAATCGCGCGACTTACCAAGAGATTCTGGTAACTGCGAGAGCCGGTTGTACTGTAGGTCTAGAAAGGTGACCAGGTGGCACTGGCCGATTTCGTCCGGAATGCTTTCGAGTTCATTGTACGAGAGGTCAATCGTGACCAACCGCGTTAACTTCCCTGCAAAAGATCAAAGACAATTCTTGTCACGACAAAGATGTTAAGAAACTAATTACAAGTGCAATTCAATTTCAACTCAACAAGCACCATCGTCAGGCCGCAAATATGTTACGGCAGTTTTTGTTGAAAGTTCAACTGATGATGCTGGAAAAAAAATAAAAACACTGGCAACGCAGTAAGCGTTTGAAAAAAAATATTTATACACCACACGACTGTCGTGAAGACACTGTAAGCAGAAAGTTTCGACAGAAGAGCACATGGATAGGAAAACGGCACAGTCAACATCTAACATGGCCAATTTATTGCGATGCGCCAACCGCATCTTTCCGTTTTCGAATGACAAAATGTTGCAATCAGGATCTACTCCGAGGACAAGTTCCTCATCTGGCTTAACTGATCAAAATTTTGTAACTCTTTTTCCGGCGTGTCTTCTGAGTAGGAGTGGAAGTGCTTGGCAATTAAAAAAAACTACGCAATTCAGTGCGAAGCTTACTTTCAAGTAGCCAGGAAGAGTTTTGACAGAGCACCAACATTTTGTTCAGAACTAGTTTTTGCAACAGTTATGTTTCACAGGTAGTGGAAGAAAAATTATTAATGTACACACCAACACAGCTACAAAAATACATAGTAAACAACAACAGATTAAAAAGAAAACATTTCGTTCATAACCGTTCGAGATAAGCTATGCTACACACTTCCTTTAACCTAAATCGCATTGCACCATGCGCAAGGCGACGGCAAGCAAACGAACGGAAACACCAACCGATCTCGGCGGGAATTTCTTTGACTTTGTTCTCGCGAATGATCAGCTGCTGCAGATTTTCCAGGTTTTCGATCGAAGGGTCGATTCTGGTTATTTTGTTGAACCTCAAATAGAGTTTCACCAGCGACTTTAGCTGGTAGACGACGGGAGGAATTTCGCGCAGTTTGTTGTGCCTGTGCGATCGACACGCCCATAAATAAACGGGGCGATACCCACCAACACACCGCTTACAATCGAATTTGAAAAGGTAAGGGCGCGCTTACGTTTCAAACACCATCCTTGTAGCACAAACTTCTAGGAAACATTACACAATTCTGGAAAACAATGCAGCATTTTGTTGAAGTGAGTTCAACTCATCTCTGAATTTTCCGACATCCACGCGCTAAGATAGTTCAGTGGAAACATCAAAGCAAGAAAACAAAGATTTGAATGAAATGTCGACGTTTCTTTTGAATTAATTCTTATATTATTTAGCAAATTTCCTGGATATATTTCAGCAAATACTCGATGTTCCAGTTTCAAAATATGTTTTAATCATGTCTTATTGTTCAGCAAAACACTAATTTTTCAACCAAGATGTTTTTTGTTGTTTTTGAATACGAAAACATCAGTGTACCTTCCTACAACACATCAACAAGGATGCATAAATACAAAAGGTACTCACCTTAGATCAAGCATCTTGAGTAATTTCAAGTTTTGTAACGATATAGGCAAGCTTGTCAAATGATTTTCATATAACGCTAGTGTTGATAAGTTTATTAAACACCCGATTTCATCAGGAACTTTGGAAAGTTTGTTCTTATATGCGTAAAAATCGGATAACTGATGCAAGTCTTTTACGCTCGTTGGAAGCGTTGCAAGATCCATTTTGCTTAAATCAAGCCTTTGATCATGAGCTTCTTTGCAACGGTTGATTTTCTTTTGAGCTTCTTGTACTGATGCTTTATCAGTTTTCTTATTTTTTGACTTTTTCGTCGTGTTCATGTCAGGGTACTTGACGGATTTCTTGTGAACAACACCCTTGGAACTATGTTCCGCTGACAGAATTTTTTTAGTCAGTGACATCTTTCCTGGTGTCGTGGCACTGGAAACAGAAGCCTGCAACGCAAAAGATATGTTGAAGTGCAACAATAAACCAAAATCAGGAATTTAAACTAATAATACTTGATCATACAAACGTCACCCTACAATTGCCTTATGAAAGCGCAAATTGTCTTTTGAAGTGAGCCACAATCTCAACAAAAAATACTAACTTTTAGAAGTGAACAATCAAAGCTACAGCTATGCTTTACCAATCATTGAAAAACTGCAGAGCTGTACTCATCTTTCACAGAAGTTTTAACAATCGCAATGCACCAATCTGCAGTGAATATCGGTGAAAAACGCTTCCTTTAATTCAACAATTACCACGACTAATTCTTGTCAATTCACATGCACAAACTTCCCACCACTGTTAACCTAATCAGGTAAAACCCGCTGAGGCATGAGGAGCCGCTGCAAGCAACCGCAGTTTTTTTCTAGCGCGGGATGAAACAACGAAATGATCTGTCAAATTTAATACCTTTCCTAGCTCTTATATACAACAGTCTTAGTTCAGGTCGTTATTAGACACTTCATCACCAATGTTGTAAAAATGTAAAGTGTCTTTTTCCTAAATGCAAGCAAAAGTTTCACAATAACAGTGCAAAGTCATTTGACAATACTGTATAAATGGAATTTGTTTTGCTGAAATTGCAAAAAATACTATAATTGTGCTAAACAAAATAGTGCAAGCATCGCATCCTACTAAAAACCTTCCAAGGGGACTAGTAGAGTTGACTTCATGTGGTGATAATTGGGCATTTACAACATGAAAAAGAAATCATGGAATCATTCAAAAGGCGCCAGGGCACCAAAAGAAAAGGGAAGGTTATCAAGTCAATGCCCCTTGACTGGTGAATAAGCTCTATCACAAAAAAGTTCAGATCAAGGTGTTGTCTATTCATGGGAAAGAGCTGCCAAATGGTCACGACGGTCGCACAAGGAGTGCTGGGTCGCAAACGGTCTCTCTTGGTGGATCAGGTGCTCAGAATGAGTGGTGAGTTAAGCATACATCACCAAGCTGGTAGGTTGAGCTCAATTCCCTGGTAGGTTATACTGGAGACTTGAAAAACAGCAGTGTAGGCGCTTGCCTAGCCTCGTGTGTTAATGGGTGGGCACAAGAAAAGATCCCACATGCAGCACTCCAATTGACTTGCCACCAATGCGATATCAACTACAATAGTAGCCGCATTGGCCCTGGTGCATTTGAACAGAGATATGTGCTTCAGACCACTAACTACACTTCGAAGGGTACACAACTGAACCCTCTACGGTCATGTTATCATGCACCTTTACTGACAAGCCTTCATTTTGAATTGTTGCTTTTTGAGGGTTTTCTTGCAATACTATAAAATTTCCATGCTAACATGTCAAAATTCATTTTTTCTAATAAAACTTGTAAGTTTGATACAAAAATGTAGCTTTTGGTTTTATCAAACAACATTACAATTTAATGTCTTACCTGATTGTTATCAGCACTCATGACCAGCTTGGAGATGTTACATATAACTGTTTTCACCAGGAAAAGCTGTTACCTAAACCAATTCATTTCAACAATGGTTACTTACACACAAAGTTTTGCTAGTTCCTGTGGATGAATTCACATTATTGCAAACAAGAATTTCAAAATGGAGTGTAGCTGTCATTCATAAGAGTATCAAAACCAATATGTGTGAAGCTTTGTGTTATCAACAGTATTGCACAAATTTCATCAATAACCTTCCATGCTTGCTTGATACTTGTTTTTTTTTTGTAATCCGTTACTATAAGCGTTGTAGGCATGAAGTAATAGTAATGTTGCTCTTCATTTATCAACATGAAAAAAACATATTCACGGTACACAAAATAATATTATATAACATCAGGTACCAGTTTCACCTTTGCAATGATGTATCTAACAAGTCAACTGATTATCTGACGGTATAAAAGGTGTAACTATATACTGCAAAATAATTAACTGCAGTTTGTAAGATGAGAAAACAACACTAACTGAATGGCACATGGCAGGTTCCTGATTCATTGACACAAAAACGAGACAAAATAAAAACGTTTTCACATCTAACTCTAATTCAGAGAATAAGTTTCAGATGTTCTTACATTGTACAGAGAAGCATTACAGTGACCCATTGTGCTTTAATGCTGGATGGGTGGATTTTCAAACAAACATGGTGCTACTTTAATTCAAAGAAAACTCACCCCTGATAACGTTTACCTGTCCAAGACTTGAGAACTAATCAAATCATTTGCCACATCAACCAATACGCCTTGGGACCAGCTGACATGGCCTGTACTTGACTGTGTTACAATATAAACACCACTTCACTCGGTATTTGTTATTCAAGAAGTATACATACATTTCAACAAAAAAAACAGAAATCTGTCCTACATGACAAAATTCAGAACAACAATATTTCCCTTTGTTTATTGATTGATTTCTAACACCATACCCAAGGCAGACAAAGACTTAACTGTACCCAAGCACCATACAATGACTGAACTCAAACCAAATGAGGGCAGATGCATACATGATATCGAGATAGGAACACACAATGCTACAATTTTTTTAAATGCACACAAAAACGCAACCAATCAGGAGTTTATGAGCTATCAACAAATGTTTTACCAGTTGTTTCAATGAGGTGCCATTGTTCCAATTTTGAAACATGCCCTTTCGAGCTACACAGCTTACTTAGGAAAACATTAGTGTCTGTTTTCTCAGAATAGGTTGCTTCCTGAAGAGTTTCCTCCACAAAATTGTCTAAGCTAAGACCTACATATTTTAAATCTTGCATTCAGCGAGGTTACAGCAGTTGGTATGACGTATGTTTACAAAGTTTCTCAGTGTTGTTGAGCAAATAGTTCGATACTTTAGTCATCAGTGTCAAGATATTCAAAAAAAGCAAACCTATCCACTTTGGTTAAAAGCTTTGAATTTTGGCTTCGGACAAAGGTCACCCGTTTAAAATTGAACTATTGGAAGAAAAATCCATACTAAGTCAACAAAATGAATCAAACACGTGGCACACGAGCAGTGTTGTAAAATTTTGAATGTACAAAGGAATTTTTAACTCACAAAATTTTCTTTAACACCTTTTTCACATCATGAGCTTTCAAACATCCTTGAAGCAGGCTGAACGCCTGCAAACACAACATAAGGAATAAGATTCACTGGGACTGCATGAGACTGGTTTGAGGAAGCAATCTACAGTATGAGAAATGCCACTAATTACTGAAAATGCATCATTGTGCATACAAAGTTCAAGACAGAAACTTTGCTTTCTGTTACAATTTTCATTTCAAGCGTACTAACAAGTCTTTCTCAAGTGCCTTTTTTTTAATTTCCATACGTAAAAATGACATCACAGAATGTGTGATGTCATGACAAAAGTTACGTAAGTTCGTGACATACCAAGCATAGTATCCATTCCAAACCAATGGAAAGAGACACAATTGCATAGCAAAGTAATGGTATTGCGAACGCTCACAAATACAGAAATAAACAATGAGAGAATGAAAAAAGCAACCTGGTTCTTGCCAGGTTACTTTTTTGGTCAATCAGTGTGTCGAATGGCTGTTTACGATCAGGTTTGTTAAATAGTTTTGTAGCTGTGTTTAGTGGAGGGGTTCTAATTGGGATCAAATTTGTAACCTTGAGTTTTGATCTAAGCAGCTGAACATATTTTTCTTTTTGTTTCATTTGTCGACTTGTGCGCAGGACTGAAGATGTGTAACACACGAAACTAGTTTCTTTACGCAATAAACTGTTATTGATTCGCTTGGTGTTGGTCATTGCTGTGATTTAACAATTATTGCTGAATGATTAGTGCAAGCTTGAATCATTGCAAGAAGAAGGGAGCAGAACCAGGCAGGAGATTCCTCAAACAGCCTGTTGCAAAGCTAGAGCCTGTAATTGCTGGTTCTTCCCATTCTTCTTTTTTTGAACATAAGGTACATAAAAAACTACTGAACCAATGCAATCAAAGTCTGTTTTTGCTTAGTCAGAATACGTCAAACATCAAAATGTGTAAAGAGATTCAGCAGACCCGATGGGCAGAAAAATTTTGGTGCCTAATGGGTTATTATTCAACGACTTCATTTTACAATAATCTTTAACATACAAAGTTAACATTTTTGTTTCTGACGAACATAATGCTACGTCGAAGATATGCTGTCCAAAGTTCTTCGGAACGTAAATTTAGATTTTTTAAATTTACCTTTCTGGAAACAGTCTAGTGTTGTGATCGGAAAGCCCAAGCAGCAAGTGCACAAAGCTTCACACTGTGGCAGCTAGCAACAATAGAGATCACACGCCACAATCACTTTATTATTGCTTGTTCGCGCTACATACATATGGTGTTGTTCTTTGCGCACATTCAATTCGTGATGAACCACGCATTCAGCGCAACGCCAGCGGAGAGGTTGCAACGCTAGAAATGTGGTCTTAGACTGAGTTTAAGTTATGTTAGGTCTTGGAATAAGAATCTAAACTCTCTGTGGTTTAAGGGCTGTTTGAAAGTTTGGTTCTTTTTAGTTTGTCCACCAAGGTAGGACCACAACCCTGCAGCAGTGACTGTGATTTTGTGAAAAGTAAATGCCTTGATATGCTGCCAAATGCTAAAGCACAAAAGAATGTATTAGAAACGTTTATGTATAGAAGTATATTTAGGCATGTTCATGAAGTTTAATTGCTTCATGCCAGTGCCAGCTACATTTATGTCTCAAAAAAATCTTCAATTACAGTGAAACGTTTGCAAAAAAAGTGGCTCCACTAGGACCAGGCTTGTTGCAGTGGTATGTAGCCTAGAATGTTTTGGAAATGATTTTGTATGTTCGCAACTGGTAAGAGTTAAGAAAACAAGACGTTTTGCAGGTTTACTGTTTTAGCGTAAAGCTGGAAAACGAGTAGCAGTATCCACCTTCTGTGATTTGAATTTCCCGCCAAAACCATGCAGTGTCCAATGCACTTTCTAGGGGTCCTGGTTTAAAAAAGTCACGGTAATATAACCAAAATTTTGGTAAAAAGTCTTTTGGGGTAATTTTTACACAAATTTAGTTTTTCGGATCATAACTTTTGAACCAGAAGCATTAGAAAGCCAATCAAAGTTTCAAAATACTCATTTTTCAGCCAGTTTCCAGTAAAAACTTGAGTAAAATACTTCCCTCTTGCAGTTGGCACCCAGGGTCCAAACCAGGGGTCGGCAACATTTCCCCAGTCATAGGCCAGAAACAAACCCTGCAAGGAATGGCGGGCCGTACTAATTTTCCACCAAGATTTCTATTCCCTTTGCTGTTTATGATGTCATTAAAACTAGGGAATTTATGCAATTTTAATCAGATTTACTCCTGATTTTCACAGTTCATAACGAAAGCCCAAAAATACGACATACAGTAGCCTACATTAACAGCACAGTTCGGTTTTTCATAAGTGTTCCTCAAACGTATGCAATACAAGAAGTTGCAAGGAGGGCAGATTCACAAAATGTAATACAACTATGCGGGCCATGAAGTTAGTACAATTTGTAAAGGGGCTGCGGGCCAGATGATTTGCTTGGCAGGCCACATCCGACCCATGGAAAGTTACCAAGTGTTGAAAATGTGAGTCTATACAAATACACAAGACAATGACAAATTCCCTGCTATAACACCAAATGAGGCTAGGAAATAGAACACAATAATATTTGGAATAACTTTAATCAATAATGGCATTCTACCTGTTTTTTCTTTCACTTAAGCATTTGTCATTTCTGCTGAGACATTTTGATCACTGATACATTTCTGTCATTTGTCTCAATGATGGATTAAAACTCACCGAAACATGTTTTTTCAGTCTACATTTACAAATATTCCAACCGAAATTACTAACTTTTTTCAGTCATTTCGAGAACGTTTCCATCTAGACCGAAAAAAAAAACAGCCTTCTACCCTATCAGCAATTCTGACAACAAAATGTTACACAGGAAATCACATTTCAGATGAGAAATATTTGCAAAATGCATGGAATTGTAAACTTTAAGCCACAGTAAACTTCAAGTCTGTAAGCAAAGCTTTTCATTGCTTCAGAACAATATATAATTCTTGAATCAAATGAACATGTGCTGCTGTTTTCAATGCACTATTTGCAAATGGGCATATGGCACTCAAGTAAACATATCTACACCCTCATGACAAAGCTTTTATATGCTATAGACAGGTTTGCTTGATTAAGTTCTGCATTGCCCTGTACTACCTGTGAAATAGAGCATACCTTAACACCTCCTCCTCCAATATTAATTCAAGTGGGTTACGCGAAAAGAGGCTGTTTGCATGTGTCTGCACGGGCACAACTCTTCTCCGATGCTGAAAGCGCTAGAGAGCTGTTCAAACACTGGAGAAGCATTCTAGTTAACAACAAAAAAATTTTGGGGGGTTTGGGGTTTCAGATTTTTTTTGAGTGATGTCATAAGTAGAAGACTTTCAAGCCACCTTGGCCCACTTCATCTGGCCCTGGGACCCAACCATTAGATGGAGGTATTTCCCTCAAGTTTTTATTGGAAACTAGGGTAAAACCTAAGTCTTTTGATACTTTGGATGACTTCCTGGGTTTCTGGTTCAAAAGTTATGATTTAAAATAAGCAAAATTTGGAATTAATCCACTAAGAAGATAATTTATTTGTTTATTTTAGATCGTAACTTTTGAACCAGAAATGCTAGAAAGTCGAACTTCAGCGAAAGACTTACATCAAGAAGTAGGGCCCCAGGTTTGGGAAAAATGAGTCAAAATGGCCAGAAACCCACCCCACTTATGATGTCACTATGAAAAACCTAAAACCCAAAACATTTTTTTTCATTGCGGACTCGAAGACTTGCCAAGTCTTATGAGGGTTTGAACAGCTCTCTGGCGCAATCAGCTGAGGAGCTATGCTGTTGCTAAGGCAACTAAAAACTGCTAATTTTAGGCCAATTTCAAAGCATGAATATATCGTGGACCGGCAGTTGATGTGTCAAGTTGACTTTGTTGCATTAAAAATTATCTCCGATCTCCCATGACCTGGGTTTCTTTTTATGCTTAATGATTTTGATCATTTGTCCCATAATAGTATTAAAACCCAACATACCAGCATTCATTGCTAGCCTACCTTTTCTCACATTATGACTAATTTGACTCCAATTTTTTTGCAGTCATTAAAAGAAAATTCGTCTACGACCGAATAAATAAACCCACACCATACCCATGACTCAACGAAGGTTTAATGCAGCTATGTCCAACCTGCGGCCCGGTTGAGGGTTGTGTGGCCCAGCTTAGTTTTCACTGTAGTAAAAGTATCCTGCATACTGACAACCTCTCCTTGTTTTAATAATCTTGAATTTGACATTTTTGATGCAGGTGGTCCTCAGTGCCACTTTATCACGTCTGTTACCATTGCAGTTAGGATTCAAACACTTTCAGTATATTAGTTTAAGCTAAATTTAGTTTGCTAAGATCAAATAAGCCATTCAATGTGCGACCCTAAATAATATGACATTATGACGTGGCCCTGGTCAAGACAGTGACATACTTTTTGGCTCAGTAAGCCATTTGGGTTGGACATAGCTGGTTTAGTGCTTGTTGCTCACTAATATTATTCATTCCCCTGTGACAGACGAACTGTTAAAAGAATGATGGATGAATGAATTCATAGGGCTGCAGTTTTGTGTTTTCACCTTTTCATGATTACAGTTTAATCTGTTCTGAACATGTTGCAAAAGATTTGAAAATCTGTGAGTGATTGAACTGCGTTCCCTGCAAAATTGATATTTTAGTGTGCAAGCTGCTTTGGGATATTTTAACCGATATTATTTCACCAAATTAAGCAGTTCTTATTTTGTGACGTCATGATGTATTTCACACACCTGTAAAAACGTCAATCTTGGCACGTATGCTTGTGTGTACCATGCGATTTACTTGTTATGCCTTGCATATTGAATAGAGATAGACTGATATATTGGCAAGGCTGATATATCAGGCCAATATTTGGGTTTCAGCAATATATCGGTGTCGGCCAAAACAACCGATTTTATCAGCTTCAGCAGGTGTGCACAAAATGCTGTCATATTGCTCACACATCCAGACAACTTGCGCAAGAAAGCACAACGAAAGTTGTGACAGGAAAAACAACTTGATAACCTTCTGTTTTTTTGGTGCCCTGGCATTTTTGCAATTGCTGTGGTTTCTTTCTCGTCTTTGAAATTCCTAATTTTCGCCAAATAAACTCAACTCAGTTATCTTGCAGCAATGCTAGCAGGTGTGTTTTCATGAACAAGCAGACAAGATGACCCATGAAGCACGCGTTGGCTGTCGCAGCCGAAAGAAAAGCATCATCATTAAACAGATCAATTAAAATTCATAGCAAAATATTGACATTGCTGCAATCTGAAAAATTTTAGCTCATAAATCCTGATTTTGGGAGTTTTTGATAAAATGCAAGGCATAGAATACATTATATTTTTGATAATGAAGCAGAAAACAAGATTTAAAAAATTTGGAAATGCCGTTATCAATATCAGTCCATGAATGGGCGATATATTGGTATCGGCCACAACAAAGTCATACGGGTCGATCTATAAAAAACGTTAAATCCTCACCAATCATGACATCATCGACCAAAGGGCTCTAAAGACTCAGATGATAACCTAGTTTCCAAAAAACCTTGAGTCAAAAATGGCTCATTGGCTTGGTACCCAGGGTCAGGTAACATAGATTTGTGATAAGAACGTATAAATACATGGGCTGGGACTGAAAGTGTTAAGGGCTGGTGTTATGGAGATATTACCATATAATGACGACCCAGGCTTATTTTTTAACTTCAGGCAAAAATATTATGCATTTAAAAATTTTTTTATTTTTTTATTCAAAAAAATGTAACGAATGTTTAACAATATAAGAATCCTCAATCCCCTTAACAAAATTTTGAAAAGATTGAAAACATGTTGAAAAATGTGGAAATAATATAGAAAAAAGGTCAATTTTTATTATTACTAATAATTTTTAATATTTAAAAAAAATAACATGATTTACGTTTAATATTTTCATGGTCAATAAAATGACCATTTCCAATACCATTACTTCTCTTCATTTTTCAAAATTCTTAATCATGAAATTCAATTTTACAGATTGGGACAACACTGCATAAATAATGAAGCGCTTTGCCTTCAGTAAAATTCTGCTGAAATACTTCTGATTTCTTTTCCATTTAATTTGCATACGTTTTCAATACTTAACACTTTGATGTCTGGCAGTATACGGGGCTTCTCGTGCCAAAACAACAGGATCGCACACGGCTTTGCGCGCGGGTAACTTGGGCGCCAAAAGTGGTAGAGAGCTGTTTAAAGTCTCAAAAGACGCGGCAAGTCTTCTAGTCTGCACTCGAAAAATACATTTTTGCTTGGGGGTTGCAGATTTTTTGTGAGTGACATCATAAGTGGAGGACTTTTAGGCCACCTTGGCCAACTTCACCTGACCCTGGGTCCAAACTGTTAGATGTTAGTATTTCGCTGAAGTTTTTATTGGAAATCAGGCAACAATCTGAGTCTTTTGATACTTTGGATGACAGGTTGGGGTTTCTGGTTCAAAAGTTATGGTCTAAAGTGATAATAATATTTGACTAATTAGCTAATTAATTAATTTGATTATTTTAGATCATAACTTTTGAACCAGAAATGTTAGAAAGTCGATCAAAGGCTGAAAAGACTCGGACTCGAGCCTAGTTTCCGATGAAATCTTCAGAAAAATACTTTGGCCTAGCAGTTGGGCTCTAGGCCAAGCAACATGAGCCAAAATGACCCAAAAACTACTTCACTTATGATGTCACTCACAAAAAATCCGTAACCCCCAACAAATTTTTTTCGACTGGCCAATCCGTTTTCGCCCCTGAACAGCTCTCTAGTGCAATTGGCGGAGGAGTTATGGCATTGGTAAGGCAACCAAAAACTGCTGGTTTTAGGCCGAAATCCAGGTACGATATATTCGCAGACTGGCTGTCGAAGTGTTAATGCACATTTGGCCAATTTCAATACTTTTTCAAGATCTTGAGAACTGATTTTGAAGTTCAATACTTTCAATACCGCATGGGAACCCAGTTTTGTCTAGTTCATTTTCTTCAAAATTCCATTCAATTTGATTTAAAACCAGAGTTGCATGATCCAAAGATCTGATCTGATAAACATTCATCATACTTCACATACACATATACAGTTGGTGTTGCTTCATATTCACCCTCATGGTATTGTCTGATACTCACTTCAGATGGCATTATTTTTATTTTGTCAAGTCTTTAGTTATGTAGTTAAGACTGTAACCTTGTTCAAACTTTGAGATGGAGACATCATCAAAAAATCCGAGACTCCAGACTTGAACTTCGAGATTGAGACTTGCAACTTCAAAATTTGTGCATTTTACCGAAATTTTCTTTTGTTTGCCACCACTTCGAAGTCATAATTTTTTCAAATTTCTGGCATTTTTTAACCTGTTTTGGTTGTTTCCTACCTGCAAAAACAACAAAGAAAAAACTTGTTGAATTACAGAAGTTTTACTAAGCCATATCCTTGCAATATTCAAAGTCTCAAGACAATAGGCTTGTGACCGAGACCAGCAGCCTTTGTGACAAAGACAAGACCTGAAACCGTTAAGACCAAGGCTTGCATAAATAGGTCTCGGGACCAAGTCTCAAGACTCCATCACTGTAAATAACTCAACAAAGTTGTCGAATTCACTGACTTAAAAAATTCATCATCTTTTCATGGTCCATTCTATTTGAATAAGGTTTGTAGGGTTTTGTTTCTAGTGTGGTAATTGTGTAATTGTGTCAGCTAACCCCCACTCTGTCTAAAACTTTGTGCTATAC
>JGI24021J15306_10005382_pt1 | contig 15199 bp, 11 predicted proteins | sample Ectturendosymbi1_FD_15306 | JGI IMG/M metagenome (IMG submission 15306)
TGCTGTGCGGTTGTTCTTTGGTTCTGCTCTCACCACTTCCTTTGGCTTAGCTTGCAGAGGTTACACCTTTGATAGGAGTGCTTTTAATGTACTTTTTTAAAAAGTTTAGGTTTTACTTTTTTGGGTTTTAGGTTTATGTATTAGGTTTAGGTTTTAGGTTCAACTTTTAGGCTTAGGGATTAGGTTTTAATTTTGGGTTCAGGTTCAAGTTGCGGGTTTAGCTCTTGGATTTAGGTTTTGGGTTTAGGTTTAGGTTTTCAGTTTAGGTATTGGGTCTAGGTTTTGGGTTTAAGTTTTGGGTTTAGGTTTTGGTTTTAGGCTTAGGGTTTTAGGTCGTATAACAAGGACCTTACGTTAATCCAAGTGTATCGTCCTTGTCACTTGACCAATCCAAGCAATCAGATTCTCCTAATGGCGAAATAACTCCAGCAGTGCTTATCCCTCTGATGACTAATAGACACTTGTTTGTAAAATTTTGGAAATACCAAAAGGCTGTGACTATTTTGCCTCATGAGGCTAAAGCACTGCTGGACTATTTTCCCTTCAGTCAATTGTATTTGGCTAAAGGCAAAATAGCTCCTGTAGTTATTTTGCCTCATGAGGCAAAATAAAAATACATGATTTTGCATTGGCGGATCAGGACTGGATCGGATTGATGATTTTCAAAAATTTTGTGGATCGGATTCAATTTCATCGGATCAGGACTGGACTCGGACTGAAAAATTTCACAGTCCGCTCATCTCTGCTACTCAGATAGGGTAATCTTTTCATCTAAGCTACGTTCGGCGAGCGCTTGCATTCATTTCAGATATCGAGTCCCAAACGACCAAAGGATCTTATTGATCGCATCCGTGTAACAACAAAATAAGGCTGATTTTAGCCTTTCAGTCTCCTGTAGGTTCTTGCCCACTTCCTTGTGCATCGCCATGTTCAGAATAATATAACAAGGTTGGGACACCAGTTGGAATTGCTGTTATTGCTGTGCTGTTTAAAGTGAATATTGCAAAGGTAATTTTTAATAAATTTGACTGCATTTGATCAAAAATATCGTAGTTAATGTAAAATTTTTAACAAATGATTGACATTATTGATTTGCCAACCCCTCTGCTTTAACAACCGGTCCATGTGGCAAGCAGCAAAAATTATGAAAAACGCTTTTCATATAAATTCTCATCTTTACCGTGTTTCCCCGATAATATGACGGGGCTTATATTAATTTTCACTCCGAAATTTACACTAGGGCTTATTTTCGGGGATGTCTTATTTTGATATATCAAAAAATGAAGTTACAAAGTAAAAATTAAGAGGTTTCTAAATAAACAGAAATTACGAAAAACTATCTACATTTACATATCATTAACATGTTTTTTATTCAGAAACTCGTTAACAACAATTTATTCAAAAACAATCTATCATCATCCTCTGGAATGTCTTGCAGGTCATCGGTTTCCAAAATTCCACTGGAGTTTTCGCTTAACTCAAATTCCCACCAGTCAGGGCTTATTTTAAGGGTAAGGCTTATATTAGGATCATCCTCAAAATTCACGCTCGGTCTTATTATTTGGTAGGTCTTATTAACGGGGAAACACGGATGACTTTATAAAAAAGCATATTTAGTACTTTCCATGTCAAGGCTTTGTGGAGAATGCTAGCTTGTTACGATGTATTTAAAGTTTCTGTAGAAGAGTCAGTTTTGTTGTTGACACGGTCTTCCGTCAAAATGCTTTTAGTGACAAAAAAATTCACCAAACGCCTCCGGTTTTTCTGGAGTGCTAATGTAAGTGAACAAATATATACATGGCATCCAGTCATTTAAACGAAATCAATGCGAAGTGAAAGACGTGGAACTTGACGTAGACTCGTTGTTGCATTAAGGATTTCAGTGTGATGCAGAGCTTTCCTTACAAGAATTTGCCTTTCAACAAAACCCAAAAAGACGTAGTGGCATTTGCTATAGCTTTTCTACTTCCACTACCAGTAGTTATCAAAAAACAAGGATGAAAACGATAGTTTATGTTGCGGCTTCTATTTCAATATGTTTCGTGGTGGAGGTGCGCCTGGAAGCGACGCCTTTAACGATATGGTTTTGCTCCCAAGGGCGAATTGCCGTCAGTAGGGTTTACGTAAACGCAAAATCTCAAAGTACATTTCTCAATACTGCCGACGGGCGTTCTGAATGAAACATGCTGTGTTGTTCTAACATGGACATTGTCTGTGTTTTGCATCATTCATGTGGGTTCACTCAAACACTATTTCAGTGATGACTTGTCAAAACATAGCCTGTCGAATTGTAAATACATCAAAAGGGCAACTCTGCAAATGATTGATTATTTTTGCAATAGCGTCGTTCGTTTTCGATGTGTGGATTAAGGCAAGTGCTGAGGCGTCGGCAAGTCGCGGACATTTTGTTGTTGTGGAAATGTGACGGAAAGCGTTTGATTGCAAATCTTCCGCCTCTGTCTAGTTATTTTATGCGAAATGCGAATGTTGTGTGGTATGGGATTGACGAAACCTTGTTTGTTGGGATTGGAAAGCACTTGAAGCTGCCACAGCTCTTTTCTGTTTACGAGTCCGGAAGCAATCCCGTTTTCTCTATTGGGTAGTTGTCATGAAGTTGTTGCCAAGTGTACCGCGGAAGTACCGGTGCCCGGAAATCTATTTTTTGCATTGAAACGATTTTCGACAAGTTGAATTAGAAACTCATTTTGGGTGGTAATCATGTCTGTTTTTGTATATATGCTTACATATACAAGCGGTCTGGTTTTAGATATGTATTGTGACATACCTCACCTGAAAATTGCAATCAAAACCTTTAATACAAAAATGATTGCGAAAAACGCTATTTTACTCATGACTGTCGGCCTTTACCTCAAAACTGCAACATCTGCTGAGAAAGAAAGCTTTTTATTTTGTTAAGATGTCAACTTTTGTAAAGCGAAAAATATCTGTAAAAATATCGGAACTGGAATAAGGATGTAGTGAGGTAGGCCTGATGTTGAAATTCCTAATTTGGGCTGTAGGATGACGAATTAAGACGATATAAAAATTTTGGCTAGTTAGTGTTTTTGGAAGTGGCGTAATTTGTTTCTGCGCTTATTTTTGGGACTTTTCACTGTTTTGTACATGAACAAAGCTACTTGTGTAAATCGTAGATTACATCTGCTTTCAACTTCCGACGGTAGCCGTAGTCAATTTCTAAATTGCGTCAGATATTCAGAGCTAGGTTTTCGCAACGGAAAAGACCAAAGACCCTACTGCCTTGGCATTTACGTGGATATGTGCTGAAAGTCGTTGCAAGAGCTTCCCATCAGCATTCAAGACTTGTTTTCGGATGGTGGCGTTAGGCATATATGGAACTAGTGGGTGTAGAAGCACCACGGTGGTTTTTAATGAATACGTCAATATCTGTTCAACAAATGAAGAGATTTTTTTGCTCTTGGTTTCTGCAGATCGCGTCATGGCACTGTGAACAATAGTTTCTGTCACTTTGTTTTCGTTTTTGTCACTTCCTTGTAGCTTCTGTCACTTTTGTCGGATCATTTTACTTCCAGCACAATGTACGTTGTGCAGTCATCCCACTGATATCGCTTCACAAGGTTGCCCGCATCAAACAAGTTTTACTCCAAAATTTTGCTCGCTCCAGTCAAAATGAGCTTATAGGGCGTTGCAAATAAAAAGACCTGCGCACTAGAATTATCGATCGTATTTCATTTTAACCGCTTCGCGTTTGTTTCAGGTGAAAAAAATGTTGGTTTTAGACCCAAAGAAACGTCTGACGGCCGTCCAAGCCCTCAAGCATCCATGGGTGGCCGGGAAGGCCGCCAATTACGAACACATGGAGCCCACCCTGGACAAAATGAAGCAATTCAACGCTCGAAGAAAAGTCAAAGTAAGGCTTTACTCGACTTAGTGTCGCTTGTGCTTTGCAGATTTTGTGTATCACGTAAGTTGAGGGGAAAATGTTAGGTGTTTGCATCTGGTCAGTACAAACAAAACTTTTCGCTATTTTTCTTAAAAGCTATAAATGAGACACCGTACAAGGCTAATTATCTGTGAAAAAGGCTCTCTTTTACCAGAGCAATGGATTTCCACACAACCATTCTCTTTTTGCATAGTTTGGTTACCTTTGCTGTGCTTGTCTTCACATCTAGGTTGCAGGTGTCGTATTTATGTTTGGTGGCGATAGGCAGTTTATAAATGGCCAAAATTAAAAATGATTTCAAAAAGTGGTGTGAAGAAAATTTAAAAGTAAGCAATATGATTGCACCTTAGTTGTTGAGTTATAATGTATCACGTTCGAAACTCTGGTTTTCGCTCAACAGAGTGGACATTTTTAGAATCTGGTCACAGCCTGCAAAAAAAATGAAAACACCAATTAGGTATTTCACTGGTCGTACATAGTTGCGTTTGGGAACAACAGTGGCGAAAAAGTTTTTTATTGCACGATATTTCATCAATTTTAGGCAAAACGCCTGGCGTTATTTATTGTGGTGGGGTCAAAGCACACCCTACATGTTAAATATAGTCCATAAATGTGCAACGACTGGCCTGTGCGGTGATGCGCCTTATTGATTAATTGATCTTCATCAAAGCTATGATCGGTTAGAGTGGATCTGCACTGCGTCGATATGAACTTTGATTAAAGTTTTTTACGAATCTTCTGGCAAGGAAAGCAGCGACCTTGCTGAGAGGTCTGAGGGGAGCAAAGTGACAGAGAAGCATGATGAATTGGCGGAATTCACGAGAAATACCCAAGGAGTGCCAAACGTCTCTTGAAATTTTAATTTTCACGAATGAGTTAACTTTCAACAACTTGTGCTTGAATTTGTTTTCTCAGTTAACGACTGATCTTTTCAAAAAATGGTGATTTCTTAGATTTGAATACCCTTGATAGGAAACACTTCAAGAGGCAAGATGACGTTCTTAGTTGATATGTTCCTCATTACGCACAATCGGTGGAAGATATCGCAAACATGAGTTTTAACCACCACAAGTTTATCGGATATCCAATATATAGCGTGGCATAATTTCTTTTCTTTGACGTTAACACTACTCTTTTAATTGCGCGAAAATAGCTGCTACTTCTCGCTTTCCAATTGCGTTCCCACATTAGATAGTCAACTCTTGTTGTAGCTTTTGACGTTGCGTCTCAGCCTCAGTTATTATTGCGAAACAATCTCACATCAAGGCTGACGAAAAAGTTGTGCCTGGATATGAATAAAATGTAATTTTGCTACGTGCTAACGCAATTTCCAACTTATTCCAACCTTATCTGAAGTTAAACCCAGCAAGTTTTCTCCAAGCTCCAACATATGAATGCGTAGTCTTTATCGTAAGCGATCATCTGTAAACGTGCAACTTTAAAGAAATTCGTTGGTTTCGTGAGCTTTCCCGTTATTGTCAACCTCGTTCGATTCAAATGTGATTTTCCACATTGATTTTAAAAATGTCTTTCCCGCTCCAAGTATATTTAAAGCACAGCGAAAAAATATAATAAAAGAAACTACATGCAGGCTACTTCAATCTTATATTTATCTGGCGTGCCCAGATAGTTGGCATATTCTCTCATGTCTCTATCCTTATGTATGGAGACGACCATCCCAGTTTTCCAAGCTTTCGGTGACCTCCCAGATCGCCAGGTCTCTTGACACACACGAGTTAGTCTAAGAATCGCTTCTGTGTTCAGGGCTTAAGTAATTTCAGGTTGGATTTCATCACGACCTGCAGACTTCTCAGCCTTCAATGTCTTGACAGCTTGAGAGAGTTCGATTGCAATGATTGTATTTTCTTCGCAGAAATGCACCTCTTGAGTGTCTGATGGTATGAGAGTGACTGGGATCGAAATGTCTTTGAAAAACTCTCTCCATCCGCCAAGGACCTTCCCTTCATTTCTGAGTAGGACACTTTGAATTAGAATGTATTTTATGCCCGAAATTCTCCCAAAATTTCATTGTGGACTTTTTTTACGACTTGGGCTGCGGAATTTCGCGCCTCGCCGTATCGCGAATGCAAAGATAGTTCATCTTTGCTCTGAAGCAGAACTAGTGGGTTACTTTATTTGCTCGGGTAGCACCTTCCACCTGCTGGTTCCATCAAGGGCATGGGCGTCCGCAGGAGGGGGCAAAACGGGCATTTTCCCCCCCTGGAAATTGGGACTAAGAAGCAAAAATTTATCGTAAACGTAAAATCAGCAGTTTAATTCTAATTAGCTGGGTAAATTCCTGCAATGACAGTTTGTTTGCCGATATGACACTCACACTGCATAAGAGACAGGTTCACTGTTTGCAAAACTCCGGAGTGAATTGTTCTACTGTTGGCCTTTGTTGCGTAACAACAACATGGTAACAAATCTTCAAAGACGCAAGTCACGGTGGTAGGCCTTTTGTTTGCTGCATGTAACTATTGAACGCATAAATCTTGACAAGTAACGCAGCGACTGCTGATGGCGATAAACCACGTAGGTTTATACCAATGGGGCAAATTGCGACTCTCCGGCATATTTTGTGTGGCTCTTCTAGATGAATAGCATTATCTCAAATTGATAGAGAGTTGTTGCCTCATAATTAACGTTTGTTTCATTTATCAATGTGTTTACACAAGTTCGTGAAGTTAGTCGCCAGCAGTGTTCCCTGTAAGAAAATTTTACGTTGAGCAAATGTTTGTTTCAGTACGCATTCAATTTCACAACTATGTAGACACACAACCGGTGAAACGTTTCCAAAGGCCTTTGCGATGTACACGATATGAAATTTTGAATGTTGCAAGTGCGCAAGAATGAGATTTAACTGCGCAAATGGTCTGGTGGTTCCGCGCAGGGAATGTTGGTCAGTGGTCACCAAGGAGTCTGCGCGATTTGATAATAACGACAGTGAACCTAAATCGAAAGTTAGGCTAACTGTTCCAAAAGAAAATAAAAATTTTCAAAGACACATGTTGTCAAAAGCATTCTGTCATTTCCCCGATGTCAGAAAGAGAACGAATGTTTGTGGCGAAGAGGCAGATGCAGATCACGAAGTGGAAGAATACAAAAATAAATTGCAAGACTACTGGAGGAGTTCCAAGCTAGGTGTGACCATTTCCAAGAGTTAAAACCATGCTTTGCATTCCTTGTAAATCAATTCAATGTCAATGCATCGGTGATGGCTGTCCAGTTCGCTAACCGTTTGTTCCAAACTTGTCTGCTGTAGAAACGAAACTGACCAAAATGCAAGAAAATCTGGCTCAAAAAAACTTTAGTCAATGGCACTTAATTTTTGGCGACAGGTTCCACAAAGTAAATAGCCAGAATTTAAAATGCCAGTGTATAAATCATTTCTGTGTATAGCACAACATATTGCTGTTAATTTTTTTCTCTGTAATGAAGTTCGTAAAGCCAAACCATCGTGCAATCCTGAAGAATTAATTCGCACAGCTTTAACAACGTACTGTCCAGATTTTCGAGGACTTTAAAATCAAACAAAAACTTAATACTGACAATTACTCTAGATCATTAAATGTAAAACTTGCATTCTTTACCGTATTTGTATTGCCAGTATAAACTGGTTTTGCGGCTCGCTGGTGTTTTTCGTTTTCTGCAAATGAATCATCATGCTCCGTCTAAAGGTGCGCAACTGCGCAGAACCACCAGAACATTTGCGCAGTGAAATCTCATCTCGCGCACTTGCAACATTCCAAAATATTGGAAAAGCACGAAAACAATGAGAAGCTATTGGAATTAAATGTGTAGATTGTTCGTATTTTCATAAGATTTTGCACTTATTCTAAAAATTCACAGTTTGTAATTCATTTAGAACTCTGCTAACTCAGTCTTAAAACATCCATACTCACTAAAACAAACATTCACTCTACTTAGTGTAAAGTTTTCTTACAAGGAAAACACTGCATGCAACTGTTGCCGTAACATTGGACATTTTCTTTTTTGTGTACGTCCATTTGCCTTGCATCGCCAACCACTGCTGTAGGAGGCGGGGGTGCAAGCGCACCCCCAAAACTTTTGATTTGTTGAAAATCCAGGCAAAATCTGTGGAAATGTGGGCAAAATGTGTGAATACCTTCGCAAAATCGCTGTATGTGCTTTGATTTCGCAAAAATGGCACCAAAATCAAAGTGCAGGCATATTTTTTTGTTTTTGGAGGTCATGTTTTTATTTAGTTCTTTTCGGGCAAGTTAGGGGAAATTTGGGCAAAAATGGTGCTTGAAGTGCTTTGATTTGAAAAAATGCGCCCAACATAAAAAGAAATGCAGTCGTTTTTTTGGAGGTAATTTTGTTTGGAGTAGTTTTCGGGCAGGTTTGGGGAAATTTGGGCAAAAATCCTTCGCACCCCCAAAAATTTGCCTACTCCTACACCTATGTCGCCAACAACCTGAAAAAGATAAGAAAAACATCTTTGCAACCCCCTGAAAAAATTTCTGCGGATGCCCATGATCAAGGGGTTGCGTTTTTGCCATCTGTCTTTACACCCGGGTTGTTTCTGTCCACGCACCCGGGGGCTGATAAAAACAGCTTTGTATGGCTGCCACTCCCCTTCTACGTCTGCTGTGCATTCCGGAAGCTCTGGAACAAGAACAATACGCTGCCCGCAAAAGATCCTTCTTACATCCTTATTCCAACAGAGCTTCCTACTGTCTTTGGCAAGACTTCTTAGTCCTGCACTTTCCTATAAACCCTAATGGAATTTTTGGACATAGGCTGCAGACAACCAGGTGGTGATCGATCGGCAGTTCTGCACCCTTGCTGACACAAACGTCCAACCCTGTTTGGAAAAGGTAAGCTGAAACAATGCAGATATCAGTCAGTAGCCGCTGAGCCAAAGACTGCACCAGGTGGAGTTGGAAAAATATATGTGATGGCAAAAGTGTGCACAGTGCGTTGTTGCACCAGAGTTGCTGCAAAAGCTTACCTTTACCATTTAGACAAGCGTCACCATGTTGACTGATTTCACCCTTCCATACAACGTCGTTTTCAACGTGTGCAAGTCTCCGAAAAGGATACGAGATTTGTTGGCCTATTAACGCTTCGCAGAGGCATCACTAGTTTCCTCCACGAATTTTGGTACTGTGCACTTGACTTGGGTTGGTGTACCTGTGCCAAACACAGGAAGCGGTCTATCAACTTCAGTCTCAATATGCACACTTTTTGTGCCAATGGGATACATTCTTCATCACAACCTGCCAGCTGTTGACTTACGGTACCGTATTTACTCGATTGTTAGCCGCCCTAATTGATTGTAAGCTGCCCTTGATTATAAGGCGCACGAAATGGTGTTAAAAAATTAATGTGAGCCGCGCTTGAACATAGGTTGCCAAAGCCTCTGAGATACTTTCGCGTACAAGCACGTTTCGCGTTTAATTGGCAACCCTGGTAATGATGCTTACGCCACTACAACTGCTTTCTGTTCAACGTAATTCCCCCTGTGGCGGATGTGCACGTGATGCTGAAGAGAATAGAATGTGAAAAGAGAGCTTCGTCGACAAAACTTAGCCAAGGAAAGACTGAGCGTCATCTATTTATACCTTTCGATAAGGTAAAGAAATAAAAAATGTATAAGCCGCCCTTGATTGTAAACCGCACGAAATAATGAAAAAAGATTTATAAGCCGCGGCTTACAATTGAACAAATACCGTATCCACCTTCAGTCTGGGCAGGCTTTGCTGGCTCAACGCCGAAAGGGAAGAGTTACCACCACCGGCCACGACGCTTAGTCGAAGAGATTCCTGCAACATCCAGGAAATATTATTGACTTCTACCAGTTCGTGCTCTTTTCCTGTTAGTGAAGTGATGTTCCAGTTTTCAATCTCCAGCATGTGGCAAGTTTGCCGTTAGCGTGTGGCTCAGGCTCTAAAGTCTTCCAGAGAAGAAGCATTCTGCGCTCTTTCCATTCGACTCCCCGGATGCGTAGCAGGAGCAAAGCGAGGCCTCCACCTTTGGATGGATGATGGGGGAAACTCGTCAATTTTTCGAAACGGACCCCTCTGCCTAAAACCCGAACCCGATCTTTGTTCACGCGCGCGACAACTACTGTGGTGCGCGATGTCAATGATCGTTTTTGCGTATTTCATGTTAGTAACTGTCCAAAGTAAACCCTTGGGCAGACTGGTTGCGCCGTCAGAGCTGGCAACTTTTGCAGAAACAGGAGGTAACACGAGAAGGCGTTGCTGAGGGCGCATTTTCGTAATGACTTTGCATTTTGTTTTCTGCCTGAGCAGGCATGCAGCAATCGTCTGTTGCGCTGTCACTTTTTTCTTAACAGGGCGACCCGGGCGATATTTTGGCCTCTTATGCCTCATGACACCCCGTCGCAAATAAATCAGCGAGTAAAAAGGCCGCGGCAAGAGCAAGTGCAGTGAGCGGGCCAATCGTGAGGTTCTCCCTTTTCCCGGGAATGTCGTGTGTGACTCCTAAATTAACTGACAGTGGCTGCCCCTGGTCTAGCCTCTTGACGCGTGGTAATATGTTCTGTTGCGTATCTTTTACCAGAAGCATTTCTTCTTTCCGACAGGCTGTCTTTCAAATGGTTTCCGCGTCGACCATGCTTGGTGGCAGACCTTCCTCAGGCAGCAATGGTTCGAATATTGAGGATGAGGAGGCAGCATGAGCCTGTTAATGACGTGTTTGTTCTGTCCTTTTTATTAAATCGAAGTTTGCGTTTTTGAGGTGCACGACACACAACTAATCGCAGAACAAACGGCGTAGTTCACCTTTCAACTCCTGATTTACTTCCTTTACTCGCTTTGTTTTAGAAACGCGGAAACGAAGCTTAACTTTTTATCCAAACAGTTTCCTGGACCCCGTTCCGGTTCTGCGCAGTGAGCGTTCTGTTTGAAACCTTCTCCTTTTTTGAAAAGAGGTTGTTGCGAAATCACAAGTTCTGTTCTGCAGTGAAATTGTTGGTGGTGAGGACAGCGGCGGACATTCCTCCACAGCGCTTTGCTGCAATCACCTAACCTTGCCAAACGAACCTTTTCCCGTGACGTCTTACTTGTTAAGACTTGTGTTGTGTAGCCATTTTTAAAGTTTTCACAGTGACAAAATTGTGTGATTTTTGTTGTGCTCAATGTTTTATGCAACGGTGAGAGTCATGGGCGTCGGAAGTGGGGCAAGGGGGCCAAGCCACTCTGGATTTTGAAAATTTCAACAAAAAAGGTTGTTTTCTTAGTTTCGAGTTGGCAAAAACAAATTTCACCACTTTCGGCCCCCCTAGAAAAATTATGGAAAAATCCCCTAATGGCCCCCCTGGAAAAAATACTTCCCACGCCCGTGGTAAGAGTGATGGTGACCCGCGACATGGAATCGAAATTCTGACTTCCTCCTGCAGTTCATGCCGCATAGCTTGTTAAAATTGACCTTCCATTCTTTTGTCCAGACGAAAACTGTCGTGTACTGTGCAGCCCACGGTTGTCCACCCTGCCTACGACCTGGCTAATAGAAAAAAGCCGCTGTTAATTTTAGTTCATGTTTTGATGGCGTCATTAATGCTGCGATCCGTAAAAGATTTCCAGTTTCAGATGCATTGCTTCACATTATTTACTTATGACCTCAACGATTTGTGAAGGTGTTTCATTTATATCTGACCATTTTCACCGCTTCCGGTCATGCTTTTCACTTGCGTCAACAGGATATTGCTGGCTTTTTAGTTTTTATTCGTTTTGAGAAGCGTATATGTCACTGTGTTCTGTCTTGTTGCTGGCTTCCTTGCTTCGGTACTGCGTGCATGTGCTTTTATTTTTCTATCAGCCGACCTCGAAGCACCTACTCTTGTCTGTTTCAAACTCAACGGGCGTAATACAAGTACTGATATCTACCATCCGATATAAGCATTGTGGAGTGGTGCCTGATGTGTTGTGGAACAGGGTGTTGTTGAAAAGACTAATGCTGGCGATGTGAGTTATTTATTTTCGCCAACTGTTACAATCAGGTCTCGTGAATTTTCTTTTTTTTCTAATATTTTTTTGTTACGTCGCTCAGAATTAGTTTCTAAAGCTCGTTTTACATGCGTCGGAAGAACTATGCGAAGTGTCGGCTCGTATAGATATAGATGCATGTAGATGGGAGAGGGATTTGCATGTTTGGACCTTCAGCTGGCTTTCAGGTTATGCCAACTTGATTTTATGGCCAGACCCCTGTAAGTCACAGCAAACCCAAGTTGTTTTGTTGGAGCTCAAGAGGTTACACTCTGACTCTTTCAAAAGTTAAGTCAATTTTACACTGGATAACGTGTATTTCCACCTTAAAGTTTTGGTCTACAGTGATCAGACTACGAAAGCCAAAACGCATTTGTCTTCTGATTTCTGCAAGAAATTTATTAAGTGTTTCAGAAGCTGTTCGGTAATAAAGCACACAAGAAATATTTTACTACGTTGTGAAACATTAGGCGGAAGTTTTTACAATAAAACTGCTTTGCAGTATGTGCTTCCAAGTGTACTGAAATGACAACAACACACTTGGTCAATGATAGTAGCCTACTTCTTTCTCCAACAATAGCCCATAAAATTCAAAACGTTAATAACTCACTGTTTGTCGTTCAGTTCAGAGTAGCATGTTGTTTACTGCCTTGATATGTATTGTTTTTTTGCAAAATTTCTTTTTTTTTCAGAAGAAATTGTAGTTTTGAGTGATGCCAACATATTTCTGAATTCAATCCTCTGTTAACAATTAGCAACTTTCAAAAAGATTTGTTTTAATTGAAACTTTCCAGCTATCACTTTCGTTTTATAACAGCAAATGGCCAAAATATTTTGATCTTTGACGTCAAACCAAACCCGTAACAGGCATTAATGTTAAAACTTAAAGCACTCGAGACAAATGTATTTTTGTGCACTGCTTTGTAATAAATTATTAGGGCTTTTGGCAAAGTGTAGCGAAATTATTTCTGGGTTAAGAAATCCATATTTTTGCGGAACTGTTTCACTTCTACTGTTCCACATATGAAAAAATAGACCTCAGTTTATAGCTATAAAACTTTCGTCGCTATGGGCATTGATTTTTGGTGTTATTTTGAACCCCAAACGCTTTTCAAAACCCTGGAACACGCACAAATCGATTGACACAAAAATTGGCAATTCAGTACAAGAATTGCAGTTAGCAGCCAATATTTCAGAATAGGTAGGCATACCATACATCACGTTTTAGCTAGGACAGTCCCGGTTTAAAGGCTTTGTCCCGGTCAGTCAACAAAAAGTCCCGGTTAGGCATTCAGGCAGCCATCATGAATAACACGTGGTCTGATAACAGAAGCAGAATGTGAAAGCCCTTATCACTTGTAATACTGACTTATCCTGCTGTGATTTCTACGAGAAAATAAAATCGAACGAAGACTTCTTGAAGAAAGTATTGTCTACAGAAAAGTATGAACAGGCAAATGTGTAAATTTACAAATGCTTAAACATTGTTTTGTTTCTTAGTAAAATGTATTATTTTAAATTTTCTTGGTGCCTATAGGAATCCAGAATAGGCACATACTCCAATGAGATATGAACCACATTTACCTGGTAAGGCTCGTTGTTCTAAAGCGTCCCGGTTTTCAGTCACAAAATATGGTATGCCTAAGAGTAGGCGACATCATTACATTCAGCCACTCACATCGAAATCACCGAATATACGCAACCCTACTAATAAGCGCTGTACAAAGTACAGTAGAATTCGCCCCAATGGCAGACCTGCGATTGGATTCAAACGAGCTACACTGCAATTCATACATCCGTCAACGGCAATTAATGTAGAACCATCACAGTGTTAAATAATTAATAGTTAGGCCTATGACAATGCGGTAATCTGTCAAGACGTCGAAAGATCATTATTGAATCTCATGACATATGAGGGAATTGTCCTACTACGCATTCTAATTATCCTACTGCGCATTCTAAATTTGTTCTACTGCGCATTCTGAAGGACGTTCTGGAATGCTAGTCCATATGCGGCCAAAAGGTCTAGCATAGCGATTTTCATCCTGGGGTCGCGACGCCCAGAGGGGTTGTGAACCATTTTTGGAGGGGTCGTGACTCGTGAGTATATATTTTATGTACACAGCTGGCTTTATTCAAGTTAGGTGGTGTATTTTTCGCCGAGAGGTTTGGGTCAGTTGTACCTTTTAAGGCCCGCAAAAGGCAAGAAACCGTCCGCAACACTATTCCATAGTCTGGATTTTCAGACAGCATGAACGAATTGACTTAATTTTTTCGGTCATTAAAAAACTCTGTCTATAATCAAAATCACTAAAAAACCTAAGATGGGGTTGTTGAATTATGGGTTGTGTTACAGGCAAGTTTTGCCTGAAACAACTTATCCGTGTACAGAAAACAATCTTGCTGAAAAGCCCTCAAACCTGAGGAAGCTAGAACAATGATGAAAGACTATAATTAATCAAAACTTATCATTAGTCAGCTGACTTGACTAGAAACTGCCATCTGAGGACACTAACCTCAAGTCACCTCAGTGAAAACGTAGTTAAACGTCAGCAGAAGTCACAAGACAATTGCACAATGGACAAACACGACCAGGAAATGCGCAAAAGGAACACGAACTGAAGTTCACCAGGGAGAAACCCTGACACAAACAGAGCACCGAAAGTACCAGAAGCTCATCAAATTGACCAATCATTGGAGGATTCAATAAGAAGCAGCCAATCAGAACACCTGAAATAGAAAGGTGTTGACAAAATCTGAAGCAAGCTTCAGGTATAAATACGGCCACATTTGGACAAAAACTCAGTCTTTTTTAAGACTCACTCCGCCGTTTCCCAGGGGGTGCGGTTAAGCCGTTGCGGAGCCTAAGCGCCAGCAATGGTCAGGAAAAACTGGTTTGTCCGAACGAAGTTCTGTCAGACTAACTCAGAAAAAGTGGCTTGTCTGAACGAAGTTCTGCCAGAGTATTTTGTGAAATTCAGATTGTGAAAGTAAAGCTCTGTCAGTGTAAGTTATGAAAGCTATATTGTAATAAGGTAGTTTTGTCAGGCGAGTTGATGCAAATGTTCAGGACGAAACTATTAATTTTGGCTGAAACTTAAGTTTGTTAAATTACTGTTGAAGTCCGAGTTCAGTAACGAGGTTTACTCTCTTCGCCGTTGAAGGCTTCACCTTCTTCCGCTTCCACCCCGGGATGCCGTATATAAAGTGAGCAATGCTCCTTTTTATGCCGCCGTGGCCGAGCCACACTTGGGTGAGGTCATTTATCGTCGCATCACCCACGAATACTTTAGTGTTC
>JGI24021J15306_10005383_pt1 | contig 15197 bp, 5 predicted proteins | sample Ectturendosymbi1_FD_15306 | JGI IMG/M metagenome (IMG submission 15306)
TTATCAAAGAAGGATAACGAGTTCATTTATCTTGCAGGAAATGTTCTGCTACATTACCGATTTACCCTCTCGACGGCCACGTTGCTTTCAGGCCCGATTACCACCGAGACATTGTTTGAGATGACTTCATCCACTACGACACTCATAAGTTCGTGGTTGGTCGGATTACTGAGTTGTTTTGATTCCCTTTGATCCAAATTCACTCTGAAACAAAGAGTGAAGCAGCGGGAATGGAGCACATTTCTTCTCAACCGGAAAAAATAGAGAATAGACCCCCAGCGAACGACCCCTACATTGTCAAATTGTTATGCTATTCATGAAACCTCACTGTATACATGTTTCGTTCACCTGGAGTGGCGTGTTGATCGTTGAAGCTTCGAAAGTTATTGCAACTGAGCTTGCCAGACCTTTTCTTAATCAGCGTATTTGTTAGTTTGATTCAGCGCATTTGGCGCCAACGTATGGCTCACATGCCTTTCGCTGCCTACTTTTCGGAAGAAACGCAGATCATTGCATATTTTTCTCCAAACTGATTTTTATAGGGGTTCTTGTTGAATGCGTAACACATCTTGTATCTGTGTTGTAGAATCAGCCAGGGCCAAGCACGGTGTAAGTCAAAAGTCTTTTCCCACTTAGAAACAACGACGAGCGCGAAGTAACCTAACATGTTGTTTCAAAACGTAGGTGTGTAGGCACATTTGTAGTATTTACTGAGAGAAAACTTCAAATCCTTTATTTGCCTATCGAATGTGGATTAAGCACCGTAGCTACCTTTCCAGTTGTTCTTTTTGCGAGGTTGTTTGGTTAACTACATGCAAAGTGCTTTGCAAAATTAAATATCACCACCGTGTTATCATCTTAACGTGCTGTGCAATGTTGGTTCAAATTTTCAGTTCTTTGGTTAATGCATATAGGTTTTATTGTAAAAGTGAAACTGTAAAAAACTCAAAAAGTTTATACAACTTGAACTTGATGCTGAATGCATCTTTGTATGTGACATCAAAACATGGGTTTGCTTCATTTGGAGTGCTTATTTTCAAATTTTACTACCGTGGCCAGGACCGGATTTAACTGATGCGAGGCCCTAGGCTAATCCATTTGTGAGGCCCCGTCTCCCATTGTTGCGAAGAAAAAAATGGAAAGCGTTAATCAATTTGCGAAAATCTGAAAATGACGCTTTGAAAGTACGGTCAGTAAAAAATTCTAAGTCATTACTGGAGTGCCCACGATCACTGCGTTTGTTGGTGCCTTTGACGCAAAAGCGTTGAATTACACGGATTTGTTGAAATCCTACTAGGCTGACGCGAACAGGATTAACTGCCACAGGCAAACCATCCGAAACCACCACAATTGAAATATTTGACAATACATATGGCCTACGTTTTTTATAAGAATCACAACTGTTTTTTCTTATCTGTGTTTAAAAAAAGGACACTGCACCTATACGGTATGTGTGGCGGCATAAAGACTAAAGCACAACATGAGTACCACGTTGCAACTCGCTTACCACGACTGTAAAAACTCACACGCACAAGCAAAACACGTCAAGTGAAACGCACCCAAATGGTTGTAACTGTTAGGTTCACCATTCGCATGTTTACTTTTTCAGACTGATAAGAATCGAAAGCAATGAAACTGTCGCGAGAAAAGATGATGTTTAAAAACCAGAACCTTCGCCAGGAAGTCTTGAATAAGGGTTCTAAATTTGCGCAAGGGGACTTGACTTTCTCTAGCGTTATCGCCACGAAAGTTGAATGAAACTAAGTTTCGTGAATAATAATTAAGACATAAATTTTTGACGAGGTTTAATCTAAATGATCATATACCCGCCATTGACTCTATGCGTGCCACAGTTTGTTGGGGGCCCCCTTGGATCTTGAGGTCCTAGGCTTAAGCCTATATAGCCTATAGGTAAATCCGGCACTGACCGTGGCCAGAATTTCTCTGCTGAACCCTGGAATAAAAGTGTTGTGTTTAATGAGATCAAGACAAAGCTGATTGCCTTCATCACGAATCCAGTGATTTCAGCATATACGTCCACTTAGATTGAGTGCCTGCGTGGGCTCCATCAGTTTCTGTCCAAAACACAGAGATAATAATCGAATGGAAATGATAACCATTTTCTAATACAGATTGAAAAACACAAGACTTTCTGTGCATGGCTGAAAGAAACATTTTCATTTTGTTGTAAGATTGCCAAAATCCTGAATCTTATTTGCCACAGAAGAGAGGCAATATGGCAAGAAAATTTAATGGTCAAAGAATCCTTTCGCAGGAACAAAGGCAGTCACAAAAAATGGTTGTTATCCTTATAAGTGTGACAGTTTCTCATTCATGTTTTATTCGGTTAGCAGGTAGCTAGGGCTGACCCTGCAGGTTTAATTAATAGGATGACGAATCTGAGCATGAAACTAAATTCCTATCAATAAAGAGCACTGCCTATCGAAAGGAATCCTTTCCCAGCAAAGAATCAGACTTTAAGATCTTACAAAGTACATATTTCGCCTAGTAAGTAGGCATCATCAGTTCTTATTCAAATAAAAAAATAGAAAAGAGCTTACAGATTTATGGACCATTTTGTCTGAAGATCCGCTGCAGAGACAATGATTGTAGCAGCTTTTTCAACAGCAGTTGCTTCAATTGTTGAAAATTCTGCCAGTAAACCGACTTTGAAAGGACACTGTTGAAGGATACATTTGCCACACGTTGCAGAGAAGTCCAAAGTGCTATGACAAAAGGTCAAAGGCAAAATAATCAAAATTATTACATCACCTATGATGCTCATTCTCTTCTTTAACTTGACGTCTACAAGTTAGAAACTGGAGCAAATTCATTTTCAAGAACACCAATGTTTTTCTGGAAATCGTTCATGTGCTTAAAGGAATAAATAACGATTGTTTGGTAACAGATGCAATCACGATGACGCAGTAGTGGTTTGTGTATCTGTAAATCCCGCTTTATGTTTTGCGTTTGCTGAAGAGAAGGTGACATTTGCAGAAAGGACTTGAATTAACAATGCTACACTGGACTTTTCGGGAGGAAATATTGGAATCTGGACATTTTTGAAATACTTAGTCCTCACAAGAATTGTTTTGGCCAGTTTGATTCATTTTTGAACTGTTCACGTTTATTGCTTACTGGAATGCAAAATAAGTAAACGCTCAGCAGTAAGGCAGCTTTTCCTCATGCATTGCAATTTTGTTTGTAGTTTTTCCATCTTAGTCCTGTGGTTAAAACACCTCTGTCCCTCCAATGACCGCAGGCTTAACAGTCATCACCAATCAGTAAAGCAAACGTAATTGCTAATAGTACGGTACGTCATGTTGGCATTTGGAGGTATTTACAATCCTATCCTACGACGCGGTGTGCAATGAACCACTTTCAAACCTTGCGTTCTTTTTGTGCCTCGGATTGAAGTTTCGATAAATCGATTTTAGAACTAATCGGATTTCGCTGAGATTCAAAGTTCAGACCTCCAAAATTTGAAATTGGCGTTTTTCTCCAGAAGTTTGGACGTTTTTGCTAATTTGCATCTAACAATCATGTCGAGAAAAGCAATGCAACAAACAGAGTGGTGTGCTCGCCTTCCCAACACACCGCTGCATATCATGAGCACAAAATCTTGGCCCCTAAAACGTATTTCCCCCCAACCTTGAAACCTAGCTACGGGCCTGGCGGGCCTTGTGTGGCGCGGGATCCATGTTGATATAATAGGTCAAATAGGCTTAAAAAACGGCTCTGTTTCGGAAGTGTTGGTTTGCAGTCACCATCGTGACCTGCAAACTTGGTCAAGCTGTTGGTTTGACCTTCTTCGAATTACGGATGCGTAGTGTTATTCCTTCCCTTATTGCGTTACCAAAAGACGTCTATTTCGAAAACTATCACCGAACGCTGCCACGTAGGACATCGGCCTTTTATTGCTCAGCAGTGGTTGCATCGTGTTCAGTTCAAAGGCAATAGCACTGAAAAACTTTATTCAATAGGATACAGCCATTGCCAGTTTTACAACTGTTTTGACTAACGTCCCTTTTAATTAGAGTTGTTACCACAATCGTTATTTAACGTATTGTTTACCCTTGCGTTAAGTTTTTAAACTAAGATTCATCGCCTCTAATTTATCAAAATAAGAGCAATATCTGTTTAAAGCTTTTCTTGTCGAAATGACAGATTGTCTGGTTGAACGCTCCTCTGGATGAGAGATATAGAACGGTATAGTTCGTCCCGCATGAAAGGCTAGGGATTCCATTTCTAAATTCCAAGAGCAGTTTACCTCATACAGTGGCCAGCTTTCATAAAGGCGGACAAAGGAGATTTTACCCATCTGGCAGTGTTTTCCCAGTTCTTTCCTTGTTTTTTTGAGCTATCGTGTGTGTTGATCTGAAAAAATTATTGCTGTCTAATTTTCACCTATTTTTCTCGATTTTTCATTACATTTTCTTTGCTCAGACCTTTGCAGCATTCTGCTGGTACATTGAAACTGAAAACACGCAACTCAGTATTCAAGCACAATACATGCAAGGAGGGGGTCAACGAAAAATTTTGTAGTTGCCTTTTAGTGTATCATGTATCTCTCGCCAACTCTTTAGGAAGTTAGAATAATCAAATGTCATTAAGGAAGTCAAGCGAGGCACTTTCCTCGGCCCTCTTCGACATGTTTCGCGCGTAAATTCCTCATTTTTTTGGTTAAAAACGTATAATCCACTCATATAATATACTCCAAAGCAGATATGTCAGTCATGCCGTATAGTCTCAGGAACGTATCCTTGGGTGGCCCGCATATCTCCTTCCTAGGTTTGATCAAAACGTCTTCTCACGGCTGACTGAGTGTGGTGACGTCATCAAAGGCCCCTTTTTCAGCCTTGCCTCGGTCCCCCCAACCTTAAGACCACCACTGATTATATGTTTAATAAAATGTATAAAAAATTTCTGCGCCCTCGGCCCACGCCAGTGGCGGTACAGTTAACGTTTGAAGCTTTAAAAATACATTCTAAGAGAAAGAAACCACTACAGTATTGAAAAGTGCATCAAACAATAAAACATGATGTACATTGCTGATACTAGATAACTAAATTCATTATTTTAGCCTACTATACGCAGTATATATACTTTATTTTAGTTAAGGAAGAGGATGCTACATAAAAAAATTAACATATATAAATATTTGCAACAAGAAAGTAGGTATGCCGCTATCACTTCTCTTAATTCTTTATATTTTTTGTTTGATCACCTGGAATCAGTAAACGATTAATGTTAAGTGGTGCGGCAAACCTCAGACTGAATGAAGCCAACAGGGAAGAAAAATAAACGAAATATGCCGGGTCCTACAGATGCATATGTAAATCAGGCAGAAAAAAAGGAAGAGCGATGTTGAGAAAGGTGGAAAACAAGCAGATAAAACAAGACGACCCATTATCAAGAATGAAAAACAAGACCCATTTGAGTTTGCGAGTGTTAGATTCTGATGTCTAAGATGATTTCCTGTTCCTTGTTTCTTTACTAAGCACGAAACATGTTATTCTGTCGTTGTAAATTTTTTTAAGCAAATTTTAGGGGTGGGACTTACGGCACTTTGCTGGTTGGCCCCAGGCTTCACTTAGCCTCGCTACGTCACTGATTCTTGCACCGGTGATTACCATGTAACATCCATGTTCGGTCAACCATGACAAGAACATCTCCCAGTTGGTTGGTGTTGGGACCCGATTACATCCCGATATCATGCAACTCTCCATTCTGGCATAGGGTTAAGCTATATTAGAGTAGAACAGCGAAAACTCGTAAGCTAATCAGAAGCATTTCAGGAAAAACATTAAAAAACAAAAATGCAATAGATCTGAGTGACAGTACCTCAGATTCGAAAGAAAAGACTGCACAACAGGGAACACATAATTTAGATCGAACTATACTAAAGACTAAAACATCATAAAACGTGTTACAAATTGAAACTGTACTTGTATGTGTTCGTTTCCATTCTATTGCACAGTGTTTGACTGAACTGCTGTGAACTTTTACATATTCTATTCTTGATAGGCGGATTCAAGGGGGGGGGAGCTCAGGGGGTCGAACCCCCTCCTACATTTTTTCAGATACGATTTTTGATCGATGGTTCCAGACACAGAAACGTCCGTTGGTGTGATTTTTTTGGATAGTCTTTAAACAAACCATTTCTTGCACAGGGATATTGAAAAATATTAAATGCATAGCTTATATTGCTGAATTTGGGCAGTCCGAAAGTGTTTATTCCCTAAAAACAAAACGTCTAATAGGCAAGTTTTTATACAAAAAATATGGCCTCAATGTCACATAAACCTCACGTAAATATTTAAACTCTTGTTTAACTTGGGTAGGATTGGGGTTCTTGCGGACAAAGTTAAATAAGCAGCAGACTGCGGACAAAAGTTATATAAGCAGTAAACTATACTAGTTTTTTTCCTACAAGCTTTCTGTTATGGAATTTAGTGCACCTCATTTTCTTAGTTAAGCGAAGACATCAAAATTACGCTACAACAACTTATAATTCAGTTAACTACAGTCTAGGTTAGAGCGCTCAGTGACAGCATAAATTCCATAACAGCAAACTTAACCGTAACATATAGCCTACATGTCAGGCAGGCTAAAATGAAGTGCGCTAAATTAGCTGTAGGCTGTGCTAAAGATGACTACTAACCAGACCTGCCAGAAACAATTTTTGGAAAAACGTTCAGCTCAGCACGAAATCAGACCTTTTTTTCGATCCATATTATGCTGTCTCTACAAATGTTTTTCAACCTACTCTACGATATTTCTAAAATTGCGTTACCGCGATATAGTCGCGTTTCGTACAAGAAATTGAATGGATAGCAGGAAAAGTTGGTCATTGACTCGCTGCAAACTTCACGTTTCCCGTTGTGACGTGGAAAAACATTGTCTGATCATTTTCAGTGTCCTTGTGGTGCAATAAACAAATTCCAGGGCAAAGTGCCAGCATTCATTGCTTCGAATTTCTTGCAGTGTTGCGAGTTTGGCTTTTTTGAGGCCAAATTTATAATGTTTGGCTTTTGTCAACACTTTTAGCGTTTTTTTTATTTTTGAAAAAAGACCAAATGAAGTTTGGCATTTTTGGCCAATTAGATTTTTTATGCCGATTTGGCAGATTTAAAGATGATTTTGTCAGATTTCTAGGTACTGGCAGATTTTTAGACACTATTTTTGGACACAGAATGATACATTTTTATTGGAAGCTCTGTACGAGAATCTATAATTTTTCGTTTTGCTGTTTCGTGCATTTTTAGGTTTACAGTTTCAGGTTACTCTTCAGCGAGATCAAACGTTTCGAGTAGTTTATTAATAGAGTGACTAGTGAGCTTAATTATTTTTATGTATAAAATACAGTTGAACTTGTCTAATTCGTCATCGTTTAATTCGTCAATTCGCTTAATTCGTTACTTTTCCGTCGGTCGTGGCAGAATTCCTCGTCGTGGTAGAATTATCTTTTGTGTACATTTCTGTTTGTCTAATTCGTCATCGACTAATTCGTCAATTTGCTCAATTCGTCACCTCTTTCTATCCCTTAGAAGCATTTTGTTCGGCTACTACGTCATTTGCAGTTTCGTTTTTGATGCCTAAGCAGCTAGTACGTGTGGGAATTCAAACAAATTGAGGATCTTTATCCGAGAATTGTTGCACCTCGCAACTTGTTTATCGAATTCGTACACGCGGTGCGAAGCGCGACCCGACTTCCCGTTGAGAGAACGCGGGAAGTCTTTTAGTTAAAGATTTCTTTTAGTTAAATCAGTTAGTCAAAGATTTAAAAGGTGCTAGATTAAATGGAGGAGTCCAGATAGCCTAGAGGAATTAATTGTATTATTCAGCCATAACGTCATAAACTTGTATTTTACTGCAAATAAGAGCACTATGTATACAAGTTACTATATTAAAGCACACGAGCTTCTATGACAGAGTTTTCACCTGTTTGCATAATTCGTCACTTCGCCTGAATGGTCACTTTTTTCCAATCCCCTTGAAGTGACGATTTAGGCAAATTCTACTATGTGTATAAATTGCCTTTTAAAAGCGCGTCTGGGTGTTTCAAAAGTGTGCACGCGCACAGATCTGGTGCACTGACCTCGTTTTCAGTGAAGGCGTAGTTCGAGTTAACGAGTCTACTCGACTCGATCCACGTTAAGAAACGTTGTTGTGATGACTCAAATCACGTTTTTCACCGAATGAATCGACTCGAGTCACAATGAATGACTCGAGACTCAAGTCGAGTCATTTTTACAAAATCTCGAAACGTCGTATTGACAAACACAGTTTCAACACAAAGAAATGAGCATTTTGTCTTCAGTGGTGCATGTTGAACACTGACACAAATTTTCTCTTTTGACTGCGTCTCCTAGTGGTGTTATTCTAGTTTTTCAAGATCAGATGTTCCACTTGACACTGAGATAGAGCTGAGTCTTTGCTTTTCACTGAGCGGTCAGGAACGCACAATACATTGGACATTTAATCGTGATTTAGTGTAGTATTTTCATACCGTGGTCGGGGCAGTTGGTTTTATGCTTTTACTTTGCATCTTTCTTGGGCCAAGTGAAGAAGGTATATTTGTGGCGGGAGGGTTAAGCTAGACTTGTGGATTTCTTCTTCGTCGCTTGAGCCCGTTCTTTCAATCCACTGCTTGGCCGCACTAGATTTCGAGTCAGTTGTTGAGCAGCCATTCAATTGTCTCATCATCCAGAACAACCAGGCCTTGCAGTGGAGGTCAATAATGGTCGGCGGTTTTTTCTTCAACGCCACACTCACAGGTCGCAGAGGGGCCATAGCCCATTTGTGCAAGCAAGAGCGGAAACGTCCGCCACCGGTGCGGAGGCGGTTAAGCCTAACCCACGCTGTTCTCGGAAGGGTAATTCCCGGAGGGGGGTGCTGGTGTCGGAGATGAAAGTACGGAGTCTCGTGGTGTTGTCCAGCCACTCCGCATTCCATCGGTGATCTGTCCAGAGCGCCGCACTTCTGTTGTAGTTGTCAGATGAACTGATAAGCTGTTGCGCGGTAGGCACAAATGGGTGTCTCGATTTGAGACGCCGTGCACTTGCACTCGGTGGACATGTTAGCGCTGAGTGGAGCAGGTCACCAGGCTCGTGAATTTGACTGAGAGTGAAGGAGAAAACTGAAATAAAAAGCTTGATGTGTCTGTGGTTTCATAAGTATCATGTTGCAGAAATTAAAATTATTTTAATCGCTGAGCAACACGTTACAGACTGATTACCTTAGTTAAGCCAGTAAATTGTGTTTATCCGTTGGTACTTGCTGCTTTTATGACAAACATGGTCATTTTATTTACCCTAGAACAAAACATTGCGAAAAAGTATCTGCGAAAAGGTACTATAGGATTTTTAAAAACGTTAATATCTTAACAGTGCCAGATTTTGATATGTTGAGGCTCGTGGGCGCAAAGTCATGTCGAGGCTCCTTTTTCCATGTGAAGACTTTTCAGACTTTGGGCTGAAAAGACTAGCTAGACCACTGAAAATTGCACACACACACGCACTGAGTCGGAAGCACGTAATGTTCAAAGGATACCTGGAACTTAATGAACTTTGGCGTTGGCAAAGTCATTGACAACATGGTCGAAGTTAATTTTTCGCAACATGTCATGTTCAATGCTGGTTAGTGATTACGCCCTAGTATTGGAGTAACGTATCGCTTTCACAAAAAAATACCATAGCGTTTTCACTTTCTGTCTTCATCATCACTACATATATAGGCTAAGAAATCTAAACTCATTCAATCATGTCCAGTATTTTACCATGCCACTTCTCACAACCACATAAGCAAGTACCGGTAATCTGCTCAAAAACTATTGCGGTTATGACACCTACTGGTCATGCTACAGCAAATGTAGCCTCAAACCATCTCCGCACTCTGCCAAGCTTTGCAAAACAAATATTGTAACGAATTCAGGTATTCGCTTTACAGACTTAACAGCTTGCAAATTTCTAACACAACTTTGAAGTTGAACAAACTATCATCTAAACTATACATTTAAGTCCGGTGTCAAGTAAAACCTCTGACCTCTGCGAAATTTCTAACCCATAATTGTTTGGCAGTTATTTTGCTACTCTGAGTAAAGGACTAAAGTTTGGCGATTACTTTTTTGATGTGTGCTGAATAAATCAAAATTTTTGGTTTGATGTCAGATACCCATAATCAGCTACAGTACGTAAATAACTATAATCACTGAAAAATGTTGGACTTCGTCTTAGACTTCAATTATTGTTATTTTTCTAACCGTAACATAAACGCAAACCCGACACACTTACCTAAGCACCAAAACCTAAGCCCTAATCATCAGTTTTCTCAATGTATTTGAAATATAGAATGTCACTCTGTGCATGCGCACATGGTTTGAAGTCAGAAATTTTGCAAGTCAGAAAATTCGTTTGACACCGGCATTGCTTCGTACACAAGAAAGCGTGCATTCTGTTGAGAACTGTGCCAGAATTTTGTAAGTTGTTTGGTGGTATTTTCGAACAAACATATTTATTTACTGTAATATGCTGTCGTAAATTCGTACTATCGTAAAACGCTCAATTTATTTGCTATTTAAGTATGAAATTTATGACCCACAGTGAGGTCACTATTTTAGATTGTGAGTTATATTGTGTATTGAAACCCATGTTGTATCCAGAACGAGTAGTATTACGAACGGAAAAACAAGTAAACTGTTGGAAGCCATTTTCAGCACTTCTTCAAAAACACACACAAACTTCAAACAAGCTTTTATCAAAAGCACTTTTTACACATTATGTTGCAAGATGGGCGTTTAAGTGATTTGAAAACACAGCGTTTTGAAAATCTCACAGTAAGCATTTTATTGTATTGTATTCATTCACCATTCTAAACATGAGCGGATTAAGTTGCTATGTACTTTAGGCTGCTTAAATTGCTTCGGATGAGGGTTTTCACAACAGGGAAGATCTTTAAACTTTGATTCCATCCATACCTTTCTTATACGGATGAGAACAAACTAATGTCAACAAGAACGTGTTTTCTGAAATTCGGTCAAACACTCGACAGAAGTTGCGTGCTTGCAGGAATGCAGTGATTAGATAGATTAACACTTTTTTCCCTGTTGGCGGCGTTTTCTTTTACGTAATGAATTAGTCGGAGTTGCATTTTTCTTCACGAATGTGTGAAACTTGGTCATCTTCTGTTATTTGTCCTTAAAGGAAGATAAGAAAGTTTAGCAAGCGTTGATCAAAACTGCCGATTACAATAGCGTTCCTACAACCTCTCTTCTGTTCTATTTTTAAGATGTTCCGATTACTTTATCAATTCGCGCAACATCTCCCATCAAGTTTGCGTTTGTCTCATTGCATTAAATCCTTCACTTTGAACAACATTGCGCGATCTGTACAGAAAGAAGAACGTTTGTCTCGATATAAATGCGGTCGTGCACTGTAGCTTGTTCAGTATTTCATGATTGATTCACGGTAAAGTGGCTGCGCGAGTTTAAAAGATTGATATTGTATTGATAATGTTGTTGATGACAACAGAAGTTTTTTCTTCGCAACACTGCAGTTTTGTCAAGATGAAAAAGCAAAGACAGGTAAGTGTTTAAATGTTGTTAAAATATATATTAGCCATTTCCTTGCAGATTTTATAAAATTATTCTTCTGTAGCAGAAGGTTAACGTGAATTTGGTACGATTAAGAGGAAAACTGCAGTGGAACGCATGTAAACGTTTGGAAAATTTTGACCAATATTTTTGAAAATATCTATCAGTAAAATCACTAGGAAATTTTCTTATTTAGTCCAAACGCAGCTGATATCTTGAAGATCTGCCAACATTCGTCAAGTAGCTTCATTTGTCACTAACAAGTACAAAAGGCATTTGCAAAAATTTGTCGTTTCCGTACCATGTAATAGCGCGTATGAGCAAAAGGCCAATGCAAAACATTGCTATAGAAAATTCATATAAATTTCCTCAAGAAGCAAACAACCTGAGTTGGTGACAATTAACTATGATATCCTATCAATCAGTAGTTCGGTTGACATATCAAAAAAAATTTTTAAAGTTTTGTGGTTACTTGCTTAAATTCGCATCGTTGTATTGACAGCATGCGTATGCATTACTTCTAGCACTGCAACAAATGGTACAGAAGAACTATTTTTGTAGCATTTGTGAAATAAACACGGGTGTTGATTTTGCAACAACTTTTTCCTTTCAAATATGAAATTTTTCGATATTTTGTTGTGTATGACAAAACTCAAACCGATTTGGCAATCGTGGGCTTGAACGTCGGAAGAGGGACCTTGGCCTCCATTGGATTTTCAAGCTTGAATTTTTCCTGTTAAAATATTCATAACGTGTTTATAATGTTGTTGATGTAATAAGTTTTTTCCTCACCAGATCTGCAGTTTTTGTTTAGATTAAAAATCGAACGCAGGCAAGTGTTACAGTGTTGTTAAAACGCAATGTTGTTAAAACGTACAGAGGCCGTTTTCTGGCAGATGGTTAAAGTTTTTTTTCTGTGGAAGAGTTTTTAGTACGGTGGCATAGGAAGATAGCACAACGTTCAGTGGAATGAGTGTAAACGTACGGACATTTTTGACCAAAGTTTTTGAAAAGACCCATTGACAAAAGCACCAAGAGACGTTTTTCTTTAGTCCAAGCGCAGCTAAAATCTCGAGTATGGTACCAGCAGAACAGTCACCTGGCCAAATGCCACCGAGCACAACCGCCACCCACGACAACTGCCACTTATCAGGACAATGCGCTTTGCACATCACACGCGAGCTATCAAATTTTGTTCAGATAATCGCGTTGCTGCGCGTATAGAGGAGTTCTCGTGGCACGGCAACCGGGAACCATTGTAGGACGGTATTATTGCTACTTCAGCTAAGCGCAGCGAAACCGAGTTGCAGCATTGCTGTCGCTGCCATGTAACTCACAAGCCGAAAGCTGAGGTGAAACAATGCACAGAATATAAAATGCACGGAAGTAAACGAATTTGGTGACGAGTACGCGGAATGAATACAATGCAGTAATGTCCATGCGATCAATTGTACTGTGAATAAATCGAAAAGGATCATAAAACAATTATCGTTTGCACTGAGTCCTGACGCAAGAATATTTATGAAGATGTAATGCCACCAATACGACGCTCCCCAATCAAAAGTATTAAAGTTCAAGTAAAGGTTCATGATCGGAACAGGACTTTTCGGTCTGGGGACATTCCGGTCACAACATTTCTGTTCATAAACAACTTATTACATTTGTTTATTTAAATGATTAAGGCAGGCGAAATGTCACTCTAGCTGGTGTTATACCAACTCCCTTTGAGGAGTCATGACTGCAATTAAATCTCAATTGTAATAATGACTTTGAAGAATTTGTATTCAATTGCAAAATGTCGATAAAATCATTTGATTTGCTTGCTGATGATAATTAAAATCATATGTTGCTGCTGATTAACGGCTGGACCTTGGATCATGTTTGTAGTTTTTTTAGATAAAACTTCACGTTGATTTAAGTATGTTTGCATTAAAATGTGAACGTGTAAGATTTCTGCAAGATTTCATAGTCTGACCAAATGTCCCCAGACCGAAACGGCTCAGACCGAAACGGCTAGAACGAAAAGTCGCGTACCCGGTTCAGGATAGTGGTCAGAGGACAAAGAACCTTTTGTTACACACATTTGTGATTTTAAAATTTGTGGCATGGAAGCAGCACCTTGTGAAATTCGAATGGTTTTAATGGCAATACACGTAGAGATTTCAGTGTGTCCTATTGTAAGTGCCATTTGTCCTGGTGGCCACTGACCCAAGCGACATTTTTCCGGGGTTCGGTTGTACTGTGTGGCATTTGCCCGGGTGGCTGTAGTTCTAGAACTGTTCAGTACAGGCAGACATATGTCAATTACTTAGCTTCTTGAAATACAAAGAACTGCAGAAAATAATTGCAATAAACTCATCGTTTGTGAACCATATAGCAGTACGTTTCAACGAAAGTTCGATGGAATAAAAGTATCTAGACTTCATTACAATTTGTTTGCCTAAGTTTGTCACTATTCATGCACCGAATGCTTGGTGTGGACAACCTATCCTGGAACACTGTGACCGTTTAATTCATTTTAAATTCTTTTGAATCTTGAAAAGGACCTTTCGCCTGAGCAGTTAGTGACCATCAAGCTATGAAGTAAAGCTTCGTGTGGTTGCATAAACCAAAAAACACTAATCTAAGGCATCAGACCCAAACGCCCTTTTGCCATTGTTTTGCTGTTTCCGTGTCTCGTTGGGGAAGAGTTCCGCGGTTGCCAGTTGGCAAAGTGGCTTTTACTTGCTATTCAAGATCAGCCAGATCTTTTCTGATTTGCTTAGCATGGGAGCAGTACAAACTTTGGCAAGTACTCAATAGCAATCTGATTTCTGAATGACTTTACTCAAGAAAATTCAAATTGGAAAAATCACATCTAAAAATATCAATCGAGCTTTACACGATACAAACGCTGACAAAACTACAGCATTGCTCAGTCACCTAAGAAACGACTATGCTTTTATTGTAGGATACTGCTGGTAGCCCTACACATAGCTCTTATCAACAATGCAACCTTGCTTTGATCAGGTGCAGTGACGTAACTAGAGGTTTGAGCCAGGAGAAACTTAGCTGAAGGGAGCCCGCTGGCCAGCACTCAGAAAATAGTCATATTGACCGTCATATTGAGATTCATGGAAACTCGTTGGATGACTCTGGCGTTATCACACGAAAGTTGAATACAACTAAATTTCGTGAATAATAATTAAGACATAAATTTTGACGAAGTTTAATCTGACTGATTATATACCGGCCATTGACTCTATGCCTACCACAGTTTGTTGGAGCCCCCTTGGATCTTGAGGCCCTAGGATTAAGCCTACATAGCCTACAGGCAAATCCGACCCTGAGTCTTCATGTGCTCGTTACATTCATTGAGTAAGTTGTTTCAATTCGTAAACACATTACTTTATTCTGAACTCCCTCGATATCCGAACAAAAACAGTCACAATGAAACTTATGAAAAAGGCAGCGATGAACAATATTCCCTCTCAGGTGCGCCACTGCGCAGCAACACCAAAAATCATCATCAATTTTTGGCAGAAATAGAACGCTTTCTGAGCATGTTGCACAGCTAAGATTCGGCAAAAAAACCTGGAAAAGTGTATACTGTATTTATTCGAGT
>JGI24021J15306_10005389_pt1 | contig 15195 bp, 9 predicted proteins | sample Ectturendosymbi1_FD_15306 | JGI IMG/M metagenome (IMG submission 15306)
AGATTCAAAATATCTCACGATCAACAGCAATCTCGGTAGTTCTGCTGGGGCCACACCAAGATGGGACCAAGCAAGGTCGGAGNTGTAATCACCCACCTCGTCCTTGGNCGAACTCTTGGCCGCTTTCCCCGTAGGTGTAGCGAGCAGGACTTGCCTCGCTAATCTGTGCTGGGAAATTTTGGACACGTGGCCGACCCAAAGTGGCTGGGATCTCGCGATGTGGAGAAGTGGCTCGACTTTCAGGACTTTACTAATTTCACAGTTGCGTACTTTGTTGCGAAGTGTCACGCCGTGAACGTTTCGCAAAAATCCCATTTCTCCTCTTGTACTTGAGATATCACTCCTTCAGTTATTACCGCAATTAGTCTTTCAGTTATTATTAATTTTTTCTGGCTTGTGTGTTAGAATCTGGCATGTAGTGTAATGGTACTGCAGATTATACGTTTGGCTGCACTTCTAGATTTGAGTTGTAATAGCTGGCTTTGAGTATTGTTATATAAAAATACTAATGCAGACAGATGGAGAACGTGGATTAGTTGTGCTGTGTTTATGATTTACATCGTACAGTAGACACCAGAATCTTAGCAAGGCGTTGCTCACTGGTTTGTGAGTGTTACGCAAGTTTAAGCAGCTTGGCACTCGTGAGCTAAAAAGTTGTAAGTTCTTTTTGTTTGAGGCGACATTGCTGCGCTCAAGCAAAACGACACGAAACTAAAAATTGGAGTAAAAGCTGACAACAAACACGAGCTACAGCTTTTTTGAGGCAAATCAACTCACTTCGTCCTTCTCAACTGTCGCGTCGCCAACGAGTCGGACGTCATCGTGCACATCAAAGTTGAACAAAGGTCCGCTTTTGCCTCTGGCCTTGGTCATTATGAAGTCATAAAAAGTGTAATGGTGCGGAATGATCAAGTCTTCCTTGATGTACATCAGATGTTCCACACCTGGGTGACAACGCGTGGCGATTGATGTCGGGTGCGAGCAATGTTTGCTGCAATAAACGTTTTGTCTGAACTATCAAATCTAAGAGCGTGGTTCGAAAATTTCCAAACCTGCACTCGTGAGTGTCCGGCACTACTCGGCATAAGATGGCTGTAGGCGGTTTCAAAAACTACTGTTGATATAAACAAAAAAAACTGAAAAATTTTTGACTCAAAACAGTGAACAGAAAACGTTCGCGAACACTATGGAACTTCAGTGATTTACCAAGAAGTCTACGACAGGTAAGTATAAAAACAAAATTCAAGAATATACATTTGCAACAATACGCATGCTTGGAAACTTGGGGCTCGTGCCTTTCAGTGGAAACATGTCTTTTTATTTAAATTGCAATCGTTTCAAAGATTTCAACTTCTCTCGCACCGGTGCTTTTAAGTTCGCTGAAGTCCGGTCGCAACTGCTCCAGGCATTTGACGAGGAATTGTTGTACGCTGTTGCCTTTTTTCATCTGCACAAAAATGCGTTCGTTTTTCACGCAACGTGCACAGGTTCTTTGCGCGGACGTGGAATCGATCGCGCGCGCGAAGCCATTGGCCGCGGACAGGAAGAACGTACTAACGTTTGAAACACGTTCATAATCAAATGCAGTACGTAGAAAATTGGTCACTGAGCGAGTGCACGCAGGTCGAATCAACTGCCAAATGTAAAGGAGGCAATAAAGGCCCTGACAATTACTTTTCATGGTTAAAAACTTTTCAAACCAAACACCTCCGAACACCGGGCAGCGAAGCAAGAGTATGAACGTGGACGGAATAGTCTGAATTCGAGTGACGGCCCCGCTGTGTTTCCCACAAAAAAGGCGTTTTCGCGCATCGTCAGTCTTTTACCTCGAACACGACCATTTAAAGCAAAATCACCTTGACTTTTCTTCGATGACCAGAGCCGTCCCAGTAGCTGTACGTGATTTCTATTTCTTCGTCTGCAAATCACGTGAGTGCAACGTCATAAGGCAGCGACTGCTGAGAGGTAACTGCGCTTCGAGGCGAACTTACTTTTAAGCTTTTCCTGCTGAGCAGCCCATTCCTTCCTCAGTTTTTCCTTCAGTTTCTTGTCCTGAGCCTGATCGCAAAGGAAAACTTGCCACCGGCGTTAAACTGCTTTGCACTCAGCAAGTCGAAAGCACGAGGGAATGACAGGGGCGGAAAAGCATTGATGCCAGGGCATCCCGTTAAGATTACGGTAACAGTTTTGGTTTCAAAAACTTTAAAGCCGTTTGGGGGTTCAGAAAATACTCTGGGAACGCGAGCGTTTCATCCAAAGCCGTAGTATCAACATCGCGTTAAGTTGACTGAGCCAAATTATTATTTTTCACAGCTTCGTCATGGTGCGTCTCCTGACATATGTACGCTTTCAATGATTATTTGGCAATTTCTTCTACCCGATGTGGATTTTTAGCATTTTTTGAACAAGGATTGACAACGACTCGATCGAAAATCACAGCACCTATCGTCCCTTGTCATCGTCACAATACCAATCGAACCAACCTCTCGATCTCTGTCCGGTAAGAAACTCGTGTCAACATCGGGATTTTTCTTCACTTTCTTCGGCAGAACAACTGAAACAGATTTGCAAACTATTAAAATGCGAGTCCCACTTAGAACGGTTGTCGTGTGTAGGATACAGGTAAGCGTTACTGCAGCACTGTAACAGATACACCACAAAACAGTCACGAATCGCGTACACGCAGTCGAGTTACTGAACTTGCATACCAAACATTTATTTCCTGGACAACTACGATCGATCTACTGGAAACTGTACAGGACACATCTCAGGACCCTCAAGCTTTTCACGAAATGGTGATGCCAATGTGACAGCGAAGCGATTCGCCGTCGTATGTCAGCAGCAGGCTTATAGATTGACTGCACTGACTTGGACATAGTGACTTGAGGATGGAAAACTTGTGGTGGGGATTAGGTTACAAGATTGAACATTTGAAAATGTGGTTTCTCGTATGCCAAGTTTTTTACGGGTGGACCAACAGTATCTTACAGCTTTTTCACGCAAGAAATACATATAGTATAAATAAAGCTTCTGATTGTGGTTTCCTCACAACTCGGAAAATACACCAAAATAGAATCTCCGGGTTTCTGCAAAATGGCTGAAACAAGTATATCTCTGTTCCAGTGATGGCGTGACTCGAGTCAATGACTAGAGTCATGATTTTTAGTGGCTCGACCTGGGTCACGTTTTTACCGAATGACTCGACTCGAGTCACAATGAATGACTCGAGTCAGAGCCACTTAACAAAATCTCCACATGGTTTCTTGACAAACACAGCTACTTTGCACACAAAAAATGAGCTTTTTCGCTCTAGTGGAGTATGGTTTATATTGGCACAAATAGAGAAAAATGCTTGATTTTATTTGACTCTACATTGACTCGAGCTTGCAAACCAATGATTGGACACTTTCTATGAATTGACTCTTACTCGACCAAGTCATGAATCGACCCCGACTCGAAAATTTTAGCTGACCCCGACTCGACGTGCCTGTGGTTCGGATCGACAGTAACGAATCCGCCACATCACTACTCTTTTCCTATTCATACGTTAAGCTCAATTCGCATAAAAACCTACTTTCTTCTTCAACCTCTTCTTCTTCTTCATCAGGATTAAACGAAAGAGAAGCCAGTTTTATGGTTTGTCTCTCTTTTCTCTTCGCCTTTTCTGACTTGGCGCACCTGTGAACCGCCATAAGAGAACAGGATCAGATAAGAAAACAAAACGTTCCAAACAAACGAGTGGCCTTGGTTAGTAATCGACGTAAAAAGAACTACAATCATTTTTACAATTTCGCCTCGTCGCTTGTAGCTATCTGCTTCTCGCGTTCATGAATCAAGTTTTCCTGTTTTTCCTTCATTTCGTCGAGTGTCAGAAGACCTAAAAATTAAACACATTGGCACGGCTATAGTTGTGTCAAGAAGTTTCATATCATCTTTCTTAAAACCAATCCATAACGCTCAGACCTTAATCTCACTGCATCGCATACCGTATGGGCAGTTATAGGTTAATTCTCGATAAAACGACACCTGCCAAGGTCACCTCCCGAGTCTGCAATTCATTCATTGCAGCTACAAACTGAATTATAATATCGCGATTTTTGGAAGAAAATTATTTAAATTTTGCGAAGGACTTGACCGGTAAACTTGTTTTACCCATTTTTTAGGGATCCCGGCGTTTTTTTCAATTCAACTTGAGCAAAAAAAACTCTTAATGCGCTGATAAACTCAGCTCATCAGTTGGTAGTTGTCACCAACTAACAAGAAAAGTGGCTGAACTTCACACAGCATTCATAAGAACCACAAAATTCCGTTAAGGTAAAAATCATCGACACTAACGAAAGCGCATTAAAAAGCATTCAAATGGATGGTGGGAAGTTACTCATTTATGGCGAAGAAAAGCTTTTACGCAACCCACCCACAGTGCTTGATTTGAGCTCAGCTTCCACTGCATCATAATAGGCAGAAAACTTGTTGTGGATATTGGACTTGATCGCATTTTCCTGGAAATAAGCTAAAATGAGGATACGTAAAGCAGAACTATACGGCGGGCAGCAATTCGCTCAAGAATACATTTGGAAAACTTTAAAGTCCTAGAAACTTGTAAAAAATCAAACTCGAAACTGTTCCTTGTACCTTCTTCCCAATATACCTGCTGAAAAAAATTATTTTGGGTCACTTTGCAGAATATCGGATAGTTGGTGGATGTTTTGTCATTACATTTGCATGTTACCTGACAATTGCAATAAAGGTGGTGCATTGTATAGGTCAGGGGTCACCAAACTTTTTTCACGACGAGCCAGATATGTAGGAGAATGACGAGTGCAAGTTGAATAAAATTCCTTTGTTCGATAGTATGCAGCAAATACACAAAATATAAAAACAAACATATTTATTAATAAAAATGTTACCAAAGAAAACAGATCTCAATGCGCAGATAGCCTGAAATCATGCTAATGCATAATAACTGCATCCTTCTTTGCAGTTGGTCACGTAATTTACAAGTACTAGTAGAGGGTCGCATGAAAGTTGGTCTGATTGCGTGATCTTCATTTCGTGAAATATTGCATGTCCTACTAATTAAACTTTTCTTTGACAAAGTGAACTTTTGTTAAATTGTAGTATTTTTTCAGTCTGCCTTACTGAGAGTCTTTCCATATGCAAAGTTGCTATTTGTGCATGATCAACGGCCAATATGTAGCTTCTTGCCCATTTTTGGTTACTTTCAAAACGATTGAAAAGACCCTTGCATACATTAACCTGCAATACAATTAGCTGTACATATATGAACCACTAATTCCGTTCTTTGTATTGCTCATGCTGATTTGTAGACTGCTTCTACTAATCATGATTGTTCATAAACCAAGAACTTCAAAATCATAACTATTAAAACTCTAGGTTTGCTGAAGCTTTCGAGAAACGAAGCCATTGGGCTCTGCTTTCATGACTTCGCTATGATTTGGAATTGCATATATCTCTGTTCAAGTAATGAGACCTCCAAAAAAGTGACAGTCAATTCAATCAGCAAACCCTTTTTTTAATTGGAAATTCACATAGCTCTACATATCTACAGTTCCAAAATCTGGAAACAAAGCTTACAGGGGAAATGCTGAAGGGCTAAAGCAAGGGAACCAAACTCAAACTGCTCCGAGGGCCAAATGCGGACTTATAAAAATAACGCAAAGGCTGCATTATGATGCTGACACAAAAATGGCAGTACTTGAACCTTACTAGAAACAGCTTTTACATCTGATTTTCTGGGAAAGGTATCATGACTTACAGGCAAATCAATTCTAGCAGTCTATATGTTCGCTTACAAGGAACTTGTTCACTTGCTGGTTGGGCGCTTTTAAACAACGAATGAACTAAATAACTAAAATGTTAATTTTTTGAAAATTCTCAAAAGCATTGTGGGCCACATAAAACACCCTTGCGGGTCACATGCAGCCTGCGAGCTGCGTGTTTGAGACCCCTGGGCTGAAGCAACGGCAGACAAAACAAGCGCACTCAAGAAACCACAGCTATGAGCAGTGATGACTCAACACAAAGTGGCAGCAGAATGGAAGGCGATCTTGAGGTCGAAAGGTTGGTGGACATACTTAGTGACAGTGAGGGCCTTTAAATGGTAAAATTTGGGAAGAGACAAGAGATGCAAAAAGTGGTTAATAAAAATTGCTTTCATGGTATGAAAGGGGATAAAACAGTTGAAGGTCAAAGCGAAAGGAGAAAAAAGATCAATAAATATTGCAAAGGAGAATAAAACATATTTCACAAGAGGGAGGATCATGTTTTGAATATAATTTGTGTGCTTAGTTTGTTAAGCCATTTATCTTTGCAGGAATCCACACAGTCAAAACTGGGTTGTTCTACAAAAGTAATTGTGCAGGAGTTGCAAATGCAGTCGCTGGTTCTTTAGGATGCCAAGGAACACTATATAGCAGGGTTGATAAAATTCATGATTTTTTCAAAAAAATTAGATCTTTTGATTTAAATCAGATTTTTTTGATTTTTACGATTTTTTTGATTTAATGTGCAGAGTGTGGCCACCTAACAAGTAGTAATTTTTAATTTTAAAGAGTTTATTTTAATATAAATTTTTTGTGCTTTGTTTCTTCTGGTACAGCAACTAGAATTCAGCTGAACTTTCATTCAAGCTTATTTTGCACTTATGTCTCATGCTTAAAGCAAATCAGTTCATAACTACTCCTCCGCCGATTGTGCTAGAGAGCTGTTCAAGGGCTCAAACGGATCGGCCAGTCTTCTAGTCTGCACTCGAAAAAAATTTTTTTTGGTTATGGGTTGCGGATTTTTTGTGAGTGATGTCATAAGTGAAGTAGTTTTTGGGCCATATTGGCTCATGTTACCTGGCCTATGGACCAACCGCTACGCCAAAGTATTTTGCTGAAGTTTTCATTGGAAACTAGTTCGAGTCTGAGTCTTTTCAGCGTTTGATCAACTTTCTAGCGTTTCTGGTTTGAAGGTTATGATCTAAAATGAACAAATTAATTAATTATCTAATTAACTAATTAGTCAAATATTTTTATTAATTTATATCATAACTTTTCAACCTGAAACCCCAGCAGGTCATTCAAAGTATCAAAAGACTCGGATTGTGGCCTAGTTTCCATTGAAAACTTCAGCGAAATACTACCACCTAGCAGTTTGGGCCCAGGGCCAGGTGAAGTTGGCCAAGGTGGCCTAAAAGTCCTCCACTTATGACATCACTCACAAAAAAACCCTCACACCTCAACCAAATAATTTTTTCGAGTGCAAACTACAAGACTTGCCGAGTCTTTTTAGCTTTTGACTGGGTCTGTAGCGCTTACTGGATCGGAGAAATTCCTTCGCAAAGCCACGTGCGATCCAGCTGTTTTTTTGCGAATGGTGTGAAAGTGTTTAAGAGATGTTCCGTTAGTCACATTTTTTTCCCCAAAAACCTAGCATGGCTTTCTGCACAATACCTCAGTTTAATTAATAACTTAGTGTGTACTTTGTATTTAAACTAGAGAATTTTGTCAAAAGTTATGATGCCTTTGTTTATGGTGAAAAATATTTTGTCCTGTAGTCACAATATGTTTTGTTAAAAAAACAGAATTACTGAAACAGACAATTTTTGCTATGTGATTTCTATTGATTGCTAGTTGGTATAAAATTGTTGACAGCCAAACTTCATTCATGTTATGTTAACAGTTGGGCAAGAGCCTCATGGACTAATACATACAGCTCTGTGCACAGGAGCCTCATGGAATAATATGATGTGTGCTTCAACTTAAGGTATGCGCTAGCTACTGATGGAACCACATGCGCTGCTCATTGCAGTTGTTGTTGGTTTATTACAGCATGGTCAACTACTTTTGACCTGCGGGCCATTTTCCAGAAACAACTTGCAGGCCACTTCCAACAAAATGATGAATAAAACACCAGATTCATAAGATTTTGAATTGAAAAGGGAAGATAAGTGAGTGCATCGCTGAAATTATTACAAAATAGCAATTTATTACAGATCTTTATCAGTGGGTTGCTTGTGGTCTAGGCTTCTGACAATATCGTTCCTATATAAATACCAATGTGTTAGTATACCTAGCAAGTCGGAGACTATCATCCAATCCAGTGTTTCATGTGCACTTCGATTTCTGTTTTCAGATTGGGTTTGCTTGTAGAAAAGGTTCTCTCACACATGTATGTATGTGCTTCCAAACATCACATGCATTTTTAGTGTGAAATCTTTCAGTTTGGGAAACATATCTTTATTGATTAATTTCTAGAAGTTCTCTACAGTCTAGCCTAACGCCATTTAATATTGTAGTTTTATTAAAAGGTGTTATGCTTGTTTTAACTAAAATAATCTACTGTAACACACACAAAAATCAATACTGAGAAAGCTCGCATGCCTTACGCGGGCCACATGTGGCCCATGGGCCTGCAGTTGGACCACACTGGTTTATTAAATATCATGATGGTCTGTTTTGAATGCACATGAATGCCTTTGTCATGTGGCTAATTGGGTAACGGCAGTCTTTGATATCAAACATGTGCCGCGCTCATAGTTAAGCGGTAACTAGCAATTACATATATAGCACCGTTTACCATACAAAATTGGTTCTAGATGAGAAAACACAACCAGAAGTATACATTAGGCGCACTTTCAATTTTAAATAAAATCAAAGGATTTTAAATGCACCTCAAGACTTATGGTCCAAAAAGATGGTATTATTAATAATGTTCATGCATTGCATTTGGAAAGCAATGGAAAAGCCTTTGCTCCTTAGACCTTACTGCCTCCATGGTTGGCAGAAAAATACCAAAGAATTTATTTGCATTGTTGAAATCCACAATTAACAAAGAAACAATACTCTTACATTTACAATTTTTGCCTTCATTTCTTCCATTTGCTCCTTGGCTCTTTCCCTTCTTTTCTGCATATGCATGGCTCTGTTTGCCTCACTTGCTGCTCCCTTATATTGGGCCATTTTCCAGAGAATCAATGACAGCCTACAAGGAAAACTACACGCTGACCTGGAATCAGCACCAGTATTAGCAGCAAAGAAGTAATAAGGAAAGATCTACAATTAAATTAACACCAGTATCAGAAAACTTACTACCATTACACAGTTGTACCACATGTGTCGCTCAACTTGCTTTACACAATGAAATTATGCAACAATGCATACAGGACATGCTTGTAGTATATAACACTCATGACACATACTGTATACATTAGGCACCAACCAAGGCATACTCTGGGCTTGGTACACTGGGCAGGTCTAGTGTATAATTCACCCTCCCCATCTTTCCAGGTGATGACATCATAGATCGATTGAAGTAGGTGGTGAAAGAAGGTTGCACACCAATTTTGGTGATGATGGCACTGCTACGTCATGAGATACAGCCTGTCAAAGTTGACGACCTATATGCATCTAAGGGCATTCATTTCAGCTTGTTTATTTGGTGTACGACAGTTAACATCAGTGATGCCACAGGGCTCAATCGTTTCAACATCAAATTTTTCACGCTTCAATGTCAAATGTCAGGGATCAACATCAAGAAGACACAAGACTGTTATCAAAACTTGCTTTATAACATGGTTCCTTTATTGCACATCCACCACCGCTGCATGAAACCATCTCTTTGGCTAATAATTGCCTCTTTAAGCTGTCGGTATCTGATTTGCTGTATTGTTTTGTATGAATGGAGCATTCACAGAGCTGAAAATTATTTTGAACGCAAAGCCTTTCATAAGCATATTTGGAAGTACATCTATGGATTTCGCAAGATCAATTACTTAATTTGCAACTGAAAATGCTGGATAATGCTCAAAAATAACTCCGTTCAAGTTCAGCTCTGCAGAGGGAACTTTTAAAGCGTAATTCAACCTCTTATCGAAACTTTAATTTGAATTTAAACTGAGTCAATTTCATTGAGTGATTCGAAGGCTTTAACACATGATTGGATGTCTTTGTATCACAAACGGTCACTCCTTTTGGGAGCCTTGAACGATGTACTGCATTAATTTACATCGCCACTGATATTTGTCATGATTATCAGTTTTCATCAGCCAGCTTATTAGGTGATGTCTTCAAGCCATGACTCGGTAAGTTAAATTTGAAGGCCGGCAAGTATGCTACTTTCATCTTAAAAACTATAACTATTTATAAATTAAAAAAGAACTAAAACCTGGTAGCGTTATAATGCATGAGGTCTGCACTTTGCATCTACAGCACACAGTCACACACATTTTGTTTAATGCAATTGAAATTTCTATTTCATAAGATTAAACAGTAAAAAACATAATACAAAACTGGATTTGATCCAAGTAAATAAACTAAGCTCAGCATTACTAAAATTAGAACATTTGACGTTGACAGTAAGAATGGCCTTAACATATTGCAAGGTTAAGGTGGCCTACATTCTTGTTGACCTGTGCTAACATAACAAAGGGTTGAGGTAACTTGCACTTGGTTGAAGGTTAGAGAGTGCAGACCACCTCCACATTTTCCAAATCAGGGGTGACGAGAATGTAGTCTAGGGTGCGTTTACTATGGTCATATTGCATTGTCAACAGAATAGGTGTACCAAACTGAAAGCTAAACTGGAAGGAAATGCAGATCAAGTGACATGCATGGACAAGCTTTACCATCAATATATGAAAACGGTCCCAATGACTGCGAAATAGCATTTTTCATGATCATTAGTTGACATTTGGGACTGTTACACTGTATATTAGGCCAACTGCTATGTCATTAAAGCAAGCATGCTTACTAATACCAGTAAGCTACAATATTTTGGTACAGCTGGGCAGCTGGCTTTCCATACCTATCACGGTGCATGCTGTAAGGCTAAAGTGATCATTTCTAAATTCTTCAAACAATTTGTGTTTGACATAGCCTACTGTATGCAAGCATTTTTATGGTATGCAGATTGCATTTTAGATGCATTTCTTCTCTTTCTTTACAATTTCTAAGCTTATCTCATCACTTCTGAAAATTTTAGCTCAAATTTCATTATTGCATTGCAACAAATCTTGTTAACTGGCCAAGCCGCCAAATGATTTATTTAAGTCAAGTGTAAACAACTGCAAGTTCCTTTTGCAAACTGTTTGTCATGATAAAAAGAAGTGGCTATGGAACCGCCCATGGATATTCTTGTTTCAAAACTTACTCGACCATATTGCCTCGCATGACACGGTTCAAATAAAGCAGTCAGTTTGTCATTCAACAGGCGTCGATCTGGTAGCTTATCGGATAGGTTCCAATAGTTTAGGGTTAGCCTCTCGACTTGGTGCCTTACATTTTCATAATAGTGACTGCTTGCATATTTCAATTCTTGGTGGGACCAGTTTTTCTTTACTTTTTTCAAAACTTTACAAACTTTTGCTTTAGGAGTTAACGTTAGGTTAGCATTAGATCACTATTAGTGTTAGCTTAGAGTTAGGTTAGGGTTAACATTAGCTTAGGGTTAGGTTAGTGTTAGCAAGCTAATCTTAGCATTAGGTTACGGCTACGGTTAGGTTTACCTTTTGTGTTTACTATGTTTCTACAAAACAAAGCCTACTGTATTCTCCTCGTGCGTTACTGTCATGTTACAGGAGATTGTCAAATTAGGTTTCAAATTTAAAGATCCATCGTTGGTTCTGTAGCCACTTCCTGAAAAGAAATCTTACCAATGAATCATTTCTACTTCTTTCTAGCACAGGAGCACACATAGGGCAAACAAGGAATTTGAACATTCAGTCGTAAACATAAAAATGCAGACAGCAGTGCAGCAACATGCAGAGAAAAAAAAATCACATAATCATTTTACCCACCCAACAAATATGGCAGTGGCAATGTTAAAAGCAAAACAGTTACAATTTGATAAGCAGTGACAACAATGATTCACATGCCAATACAGTGAAACCATTTTACAAGTTGACTTTCTAGTACAGGATACTTTTGCATTCAAAGAAAAGAAAAGCTATATAAATGAAATTAACAAATCGACCTTCTGCCAACGTAAATCACAGTATCATATCTGCCAATTAGCAAACATGATTCTCTTCACAGTGACTTTGACTAAGTTCATTAAACCAACGCATTGCCCTCAAAATAGGCTTGAACCTCTGTTCTGTAGTACGTTTCTGTTTATTCTCACAAATAGGTACAACTCAAACTGTTGTATGGTAATCACCGACCATGCTTCCCGCACGATAAACTTTCGCAGTTTAAACAGAAAACACCACTGTAGCTAACACAATCAAATGACAACCTGTCCTTAACTTAAGCCGGTCAGTAAACTTGCAAACTATCTTTGAAAAATAGTAAGAAATAAGAAAACTTTGCTTCAATATGAAAATTGTGTTCAACATCAAATTCAAAGGGAAACATCAAACATCGGCAAAATAGACATTGCCTTGCACAAAATCAAAAAGTCTCAATTACAGTTACAATTTATGTAAAATTGTGTAATTAATTATATTCTGCTCACTCATAAAAAACACTAGTGTAGATGATATGAAAAACACTAGATCTAGTGGCAAAACACTAGGAGTGGCACCACTGCTATACATTGATGTACTTGGAAGCCATTGCAGTTTTTCATTATAATAATCATGATGGCTTCATTCATGCATGTATCTTAAAAGTTTGATTTCATCAAAGTATAGTTAATGCATTAGCACCATCAAGCATATACTCTGTACTACCGCAATGTATATATCCTCTTCTTCTTTCGTGTCTTTGTGTTTCTTTCTCTTTACTGCGTTGCATGTGGGAGTGAAGACGTAATACAATACAATGCACAACAACTATAATGATACATAAACGACAATGGTAAGAGCGTTGAGGATGACAGATAACATAAACATTTGTTCTTTCGGCAACAATGAAGTTTAAACTTTATAGTTAAAAGCAACTTGCATATTTCCACCTTGTTAAAGTGCATAGCGCACAGCACCACTTTGAAAACAATGTCAATATTGCAAGCAGCTGTTGAGGCACTTACATCTTTCAAATAAATGAACGCAAAGTGCTTAATGGACAAACCGTTATCTTGGTAAGATGCTTGTTGATCAGGCCATACTTTTGTTTGTTTCAGGAAGTATGTTAATCAAAATTACATGCCACAGCGTGGCTCTGGAACGATCAGACCAGTCCCGTCGCCACGGGGGGATTTTCATTTGGGGTTTAGGTTAGCCCGCCAAACAAAGCTCCAAGGCCCCCAAATTGAAACATCAAACACGATAATCAGTTGGGATTTTGTCACTTTTTAGAGTGTCAAGCTACCCCGCACAAACTGAAAACCCCCTACTGAAAACTTTCTGGCGACGGTTCTGGATCAGACACAAACTGACAAAAGCACTCTGCACTCTCTGCACTGCAACATCACCAAATGTTTGCGTTTCACCTGCCACTAAAACTGTGTCAATTTTACGGAAGAACCTTTGCGTTGCTTAAAACCCTGCTCAGTATCAGAGATGAGCGGACTGTCATATTTTGCGATCCAGATCCAGACCAGATTTTTTAAAACTCAGTCCAAGTCCAACCACAGTCCAAAACAATTTTTCAAATGGAAAGTCCAAGTCCAAATAAAGTCCAAAAAATTTGAAAAATGCAGCCTTTTCACAACAAAAATGTTGCATTTCTTTTCCATTAACTCAGTACAAAGGCGGTCCGGATCCTAAATTTTGAAGTGATTCACAGTCCGGATCCAATCCAAATTTAACAAAATTTGCTTAGTCCAGTCCATTCCAACTCCAGTCCAATGTTCATCTCTGCTCAGTATAACAGCTGGTATTCCACTAACCCGGGCTTGTTTTTTGTTGATTTCATGTAGGCCTACTTGAAAATGTTACAAACTTGTGTTTCCACGACTTTTCCTGATTTCAGAGGCAAATGGAATGTGTCTGAGATATTTTGAAAAAATGTCCCTGAAACCCTATAAATAAAAAATGGATACACATTACTACCCTGGCCTGGGTTACCTGATGTGTTGCTAATTTTTTTCACCCTTCTACCGTAAAATTTCAATTTGATTTTAAGCGTGAAACGTTTTTGTGGCAGATATGACGTCGGAAATAAAGTTTGTGAAGAGTTGACCTACACCATAATATGATATAAATTATGTAGAAACACGGATCTAAAACGCTCATGGCATTTTTGGGGCACATATAAAATTCCCATCTGAAAAAGCAGTGTTTAAAGGTACAATGTGTAAAATGGGTATGTTATATGTAGTGGCGTAGCTGGAGGTTTGGGCCATGGGGGGAAATTTAGCTGAAGTGAGCCCATTGATCACCTTAGGGGGGCCACTTGCCAACACAAGGAAAAAAGTTAAGAAATGATAGTGAACCCGGGATGTCGTGGATGTCTAAACTAGCTAAATAAAACAAAAACACCCCAAATAGGAATGAAAACAGCAACCAACTGAAAAACAAAAGAATAATAGATATCAAAATTTCAGCTAAAGGGGGCCCAGGTTTTACATTTAGTATTCCAGGGGAGGAAGCTCGCCCCCTTGCACCCCGTAAGTTACGCCACTGGCTATGTGTGGATGGGCGTCGGAAGGATTTTTTCCAATGGGGGGCCAATAGTAGATTTTCCATAGGTAGCCAAAAAGAGGGGCCGGAAGTGATAAATTTCATTTATTACTCTCGAAACTAAGAAAACCCTTTTTTTACAAAAATGATAACAGGAAAATGTGAAATTTTCACATGTAGGGAGGGCCGATGTCCCCCTTCTGACGTCCATGTATGTGTGTTTCGCTGCACAGTTTCGTTGATAACTTGTTTGTTATATATTTATCCAGTTAGAACGCGATATGGTTGAGCTGTTTTTAGTTGTTATGGATAGCATTTTTTCCTGCAAAGTAAAGCCTTCAGGTGGGCATTTTACAACTAGTTTTTGAACTAATTTAATAAACAACTTCTCAACAGATTTTGCATGTTTTAAAAAAATAACCATAGTAAACCTCGTTTTTTTTCCAATAAATTATATTGTATTGAGTAACGTCTTCACTCCCACACGCAAGACGCTTGACTTTAAGCATGCATCGCAGTAACATGGAATACACAAATACATGAAGGAAGACGATGACACATACATGGCGGTTGTAGAGAGAATATGCTTGATGGCGCAAATACATTTACTTTGATGAAACACAAGCTTTTGAGACATACGCATGAATGACGTCATCATGCTTATTATAATGTAGTACTGCAATGAC
>JGI24021J15306_10005392_pt1 | contig 15190 bp, 8 predicted proteins | sample Ectturendosymbi1_FD_15306 | JGI IMG/M metagenome (IMG submission 15306)
CTGGTGTTATGCAATAAAAATCGGAAAATTTTCCGAAAATAAAAAAAAATTCAAGTCCGATGGTCATGAACTTCTATTCCATGAACATCTGCGATTTTCGAACAAAATACGGCATAGATCTTGCACAGACTGCCAGCAAAGGTTACTGGCAGCGTTTCAGGTTTCTTCGTGCAGATTTTTTCGGCGTGGACCTGTGCTTGTTTTGCAAGTAATAAAACTTTTCCAACTTCAACAAGCTCACTTTTTTAAGGTTAGATAAGTTTGACAATAATTTCTAAATTCTTTTGAAGGCCGCTTCTGCTCCAGAACCGTCGGGTAATGGCGAGAAATTGATTTATCCAAAATGTGTATGGTTATTGACCGTGTTTGTTAAAAAAAGTTACATGAGCAGTTGGGTCTTCACTGCTATGCAGTCAGTACACATCCGGATGAACTCGTCCTTGATCCCCCCCTAAAAGAAATCCTGGATCCGCCTAGGGTTTTCGTTCATGTTCTACAACTGTGTACGGAAAATGGTGTTTCGTTTCACATACGCAGTGCTGTGGAAGTTGCATGGTTAGCAAAGAATATTCGACATGGCAGTACACGTGTGTGATTGCATCAATAGTGGCTTTAGGTGTCTCTAGTAAATAATAACGCTAGTTCATATTTAACGATATTCACAAGCCTGTGTTGGATTTGATAGGGTTAATCACAGCAACTTAATCTTCAAAACAACGAAAAATCACCATGTGAGATAGCCATTTATGTTGGCCCCCCTACTTTTTCCTTGGCTCCGCAGTGGCCCCCCATTTTTTCAATTATAGAATTGCCACTGGCTTCAAACCAACGGTAATGTATTTCTTCGCAAAAGTGTCTGATCTGTCCTCTTCAAGAACAAGAGAGCAAGTTTGTAATACAGATTACAGATCTAACAAGCAAATCTCTTCCATCAGTACCCAGAGGAAACAAGTGATAGTATTACATGTATATTTTTATATATTTCTTCACAATACAATGTGTAATTAAGTGTTTCCTCGTCACAAACGTTCAGATCTGTTGTCTGGATTCTGGGTCTGCCACTGTTAACTTAGTGCCGGACTGCTTTACAGAGCAGTGCCAGTGGTGTTTGTGAATAGCCTCACTGGCGTTAAAGCGTAACTGACATGAAACAGCAAAGCGCATCTTACCTCAGTGACGTCGTATCCCTCCCAGCCCTCATTCGATGCATCACAAAAACTGGTTTCCATAGCAATTCTTTTGCGGCGCTTAAAGCTTTTCCCACTGCACGAAGATGTTTCGCCTTCCTCCTGTTTCAGCAAATAGCAAATTAGAAAAAATTTTAACACATTTTAATTGTCCCTGCTTGTCACTGTCGTTCACGGACTTCCAGCAACACTCCAAACTAAGCACCGCAACAAGAGCGGTCAAAGTGGGTTGCACTTGCGACATTGAACACAGCGGAAAATTTTTGTTTGTTTGTTCATCCATTGCACGAATGTCCTCACTTTTCTTTTTTCTATGGTTTCGTTACCTGCAGTTGGGTGCCAGCTTGCGACAGACTGCACCGTCAACAAAGCAGCTTGGCAGGGTGATTGAGGAAATTAGTGCAACAAAGCCATCGCACCTTGTCAAGGAGCGCTATAACGGCGTATTGTTCAGCGGTCGTGGATCGATTACCCAACCTTTAGATTGAAAGACGCACGTGGTATCATTGTGTTATCATCGTCGCAGACGTTGTAAGCTCCATATTTTAGTTAGATATTCGTTTACTGGGCAGTAAGAATATTTCGTTCATGACCCAGCTGCATTTTTAAAGGTGAAGGATTTTAAACAAGAGGAAATTGAGTGGGCAGTTTTCAAATTAAATGCCTTCCAACATGTGCCACTGAACAGAAACAACATGCAAAAACATGTTTCTCATAAAAAGGCTCATTTCTCGGAGCAATGACTACAGTCATTGCACGCTGTTATATCGCGTTGCCAAAGATATTTTGAAAATTTGACAATTTCTTGCTCCTTTTCATGTAATTTCTAGAACAACATGTAATTCTATCTAGAACAAGACATATATTGGTTTTAGACCAACGCTATCTTGCATAAATGAAAATTAGGCATCCCTGAACTACAGGCATACTGCAAGATCTTATCCATAAGTGTAGCAAATCAGTATGTAATAAAATGTAAAAAATATCGTATCCGCTTAATCAGTTTTCTCGTTACTTTTTCCCAAAATTGTAGGTAAGCAATCGTTATAAATTTTGACTTAATTAGAGATGGCACCATGAGTTCCTAACTATAGCAATGAATTATTACTAAATTATTTTGTGTTGTGCAGCTCTATCAACTTATTAACGTGGATTACAATACGCTACAAGAAAGAGTGTTTCTGATCACATCCAAGCCATTTGACACATTTCTGGGTGTAGTGTTTCATGCCTTAATGAAGGGGTGACAATAGCATTCAGAGCTAAGTCAACTCACTCTGTGCTGCAAACATACGAAGCATGCGCCTTCGATCAGCGCCCAACTGCAGCAGAAACTACTTTGTTTCGTACTTATTACATGCCAGTGTATGCCAGCCAACTTAGGAGCATGCACACACAGTCCTGTTTTAAAGCACTTGTACATATAAAGCCATAACAATACCGACAGATCTTTTGCATTTTTTCTGAAATATAAGTATTCGACTGCAGCAAGTTACTCTTTTTGTCAAGACATTTGTTGCTTTGATACAAAACAACTCATACTCGTTTGGTCAGCGAACTGCATCTACATCCAATATTTCCATCCACTCGTATCAAACGTCAGACCCATTTTTTATGCCATTTTCTACAATATGTTGCTCTTCTATACATGATGATGAAAAATTCATGCAATGGCTATCGGTGGCTTCTACGGCAACACTCCCAAATTTCACGTTTGTTGTTAGTTGAAATATCGATAGGCCCCTGACCATGATGACGGACAAACGGTAAACTACTTGGTAAAACTTTGTCAAAACTAGCAAAGCCTTTAAAAATTTTTTAATGGTTTACTTTGTAACGTTTGGAATTTTTTCCTTCTATCAGAAATGAAGCAAGGTGACGCAAAAATGCTGAAATCAAAATTTAAGACTGGCAGTAAAGTAAACGACTGAAACAAAAATAAGACTACCACAGCAAAGTGGTGCACAGATCGCAACAAGTGAAACGTTTTGTTAACTTGGCAACAAGTACGTTTTAGCCTGAGTGCACCAGCGCCATAAGTTGTTGTATGCTAATGAAATGACATTATGTTGAAAACGTTCCCTGACGTTTGACAAGGCTTTGCACGTGCCTTTTTATTTTGATCTGAAGTGTTACTGCAACCCACAACCAAGTCAGTCCCACATATATACTTCGGAGCTTAGCTTTGTTATGACATCAAAAGCACTTCTTAAATTTCACATTTTGAATCAGTGTTTATGTGAATGTATTCTCAAAACAATTCCGGATTATTACTGTGTTGCAAAATATCGTTTGGAAAATATCTAGCTTATATTTCAACGGGTACACTTTTTTCAATTTGCTATACCATCTGTTGTAGTTCGTTGCAGTTATTACAAATTTTTGTGCAGAGCACAAATAGTATTCTTCTCGAACGGCTCCCCTTGCCGTAACCATCAAAACCGGATTCTGCAAAAAAACGGTGGTGGAACAAATTCAAACGAAGAAGGCTAGGTTTTGAGTGCGCAGACAAGTTCGCTAGCTGCGAAGAGTTATTCAAAAACTACAACTTCTAGTTTAAATATTCACTGACTACAACCCAACAGATTTTCCGATTAAACTTCCAGATAGCTCAGTATTCGTGTAGTGCTTGAAAGGAGAATAAAAGCAAAACGATTCTTTCTTCCTGTGCAAGTTTCTGTCCTAAATCAGCTTTTTCATTACTTTCCGATCTCGTCGAACTGCCGACCTTTGTGGACCACCGGTGGTCCACCTGGAATTTATTGTGGTTCACCGAGAGTTTCAAAAATCCCTGATAAAATATTCACTGACCTATAATTAATCAATACAGCTTCGACTAGTTGTTCATGAAGTGTCAGCAGAGCAAAGTGGTCAGTGGTCCATAGGTTTTTTGAAGATGGTCCATGGGCCAAAAACGGTTGAGAACCACTGCGTTAAACCATAGGTTTCCTCAAACCTCAACGCAACCACGCAACATGCAACGGTATTTTAAAATGAGGTAACTGTGAAAGCAATTGTAAAACGTGTAAAAGCGATGTAACCATCAGAAGCGTTACGGCAATTGACACTGAAAGACGGTCGATGCCTGCCGGTAATTGCTGCTTTAGTTCGGCGCGCACGGCAACATGGCGTTACTACTTCGTAATGACAGTTTTCAGTAACTTTGATTGTTTCATAACAGTCAAGGCGTAGCGATCCTCTTTTGACAAAACTTCCTTACTGCCTCCACTGCCGCCGCTTCTAGTTCCCGCAGTTTTGCCATTGTTGTCGAGCAGTTCATCAGTCACTGGAACGTGATTGGCGCAAGCACGCCCTAGAATAGTTCCCATGGCATGCGGGCTCATCCACCCAGCTAACTCCGTTGCTCCCTTAACGACCAAAATACCTCTGGAATGTCGACTCCAACAAAAACAAAAATACTCAGTTTGCTCAGGAAACGACACCATAAAGACGACTCTATCGCTTTAATGTTACAGACCTCAGGTAAGGAAATTGAGTGGTTGGCAAAAATATTTGACAAAGAAAACGTTTGGAAGCTTGACATGATTATATTCATGTAACTGCGCTAATAAAAAACGCTTTGAACCCACGTTTGAGAGTGAAGCTGACCTTTACTGGGGACGCAACCAATAGTTGTAATAACCGCAACCGTTCTTCACATACAGCGATAAGACGATCCTTGATCCAATAAAGCGCTGGTTATCATCTCCTTCCCGTTAACCACCACCCGAACAGGTACGATGTTGAAATACACGGATTATCTGGCGTGCTTGTGCCACCGCATATACCTTCTGAACTCACTGCGTCTTCGGAGGTCGCCTGCGTCGCGCAATTTCGCATTTGTTCGGGGCGTTTTGCTCCTTTGTGTCATTCGCGATCCTGATGAAGCAAGGCGTGTTGCTTTCGTTTGCATCCATTTACCTGCAATTGCTACCCTGGCAGCATTGTTTTGGCACGTGATCATGTTCAAGCAGTTACAGCACGAACGACGGAATTGGGCGTCAGTCGAGCACATTTTTTCTTTTGAACAAGCCACAATCAGTCAAGCCATGATGCTTCGAGTACAAGCGACATTTGCCTCGTTTGTCACCTTATCAGTCACATCGGCCGTCGCAGTGGAATGCACACTGGTTTTTGCAGTTTAGCTGTAGGAAGAATTCATAGCACTTACTTTATTTTCAACAAAGCGGGCACATCATCTGATGTCGCTTGGTGATCTCGGCGTTCTACCGCTGCTGAAACATACAGCTAACTTTTTCGTAAATCAAACGTTAAGTCTCTCCATGATGCGCTAAAATTGTTGAAAATGCAAATTAGCGTAGTAATTCAGATACGTCAGCACAGTGCAGTCTTCCAGTAAGTGTGCACCACGCACATGCACAACTGCATCGTCAGATTTAGCTTAGGCCTACTCAACAGTAGATCCTTCAGTTAGCTGAGTAATGGTCTCTAGCTTCACTTCGACGGTGTTGGTTTAACTAGTGCAACCTTGACGTGGGATCTTCTAAGTCTAAGCTTTTTTCAACGTGAGCTTTCAAATTCGAGAGAAAACTGGATGAGCGGAATTCCCATCGCAATTAAAGAGGTCTGGTGATGGTAAAGGCTTGTATCATGCTGGTGAAGCCAATCATATTCACACAAAGTAGTAGCCCATTGCACCGTTTCACCGGATCACCACGATGACCAACCGCTCGGGTGAAGTTTCTCCACTGTTAACGATTGGCGCTTTCTTTGCGTTCCAAGGTGAGAAACCGGCCTATTTCGCAACTTGAGCTTGAGTGTCTTGTACTTGCCGACCTCGTTTCACACTAATGGCTATTCTTTGCACCTCAGTGTGGTGCGTCATTTCATCCTCGCCGTCATTTCATCGAAATTTGCAAAGATTTGTCGTTGAAAGTTGCGAAATATTTTTTGAGCTTCGGCTGAGAATTCAGGCTGTGGAGCCAGAACCAAAACTTCAGACTCCGGTTCTAGACATCAAAAAATTTTAGGCCCAGCTCCGGCACCTAAAATTTTAGGCTGCGGCTCTGGCTTCACAATGACTTGGTCCAGTGAAAATTGAAAACNATTGTATTATACCAGCATAGATGGACTGTTGCGAAATGATATATGTGATGGATAGGAAGTCAGTCCCGAGCAAAAAATTGAGAGACCCTGATCTACACAAAACGAGGAAAACAACAGTATGTATACATACGGCAATCCTGGCATCCATAAGCGATACCAGGATTTTTTTCACATATTTCAATTTCCTCATTCGCATTGAATCTTTTGAAAGATTAGGCACTACATTCAGTTTTGAACTGTATGAAATAAAAAATGACCCCGACCACAAAATATCTCCAGGCTTCGACTCTAATCATCCAAAATTATTTGGGCATCACAGTCCTGGATGTGTTGATTCGGCAGTTATCAACCACAATCAAAATGTTTTTCATAAACTTGTCTTTTGACAGTACCTAACTCGAGAACTTGCTTGACTTCTATCATATCTCGCTGGCTTATAAATTCAGCGATTTTTTGCTCTCCTTGCAACCGAGCCTGGTTGATTCTGTTTTTGTTCTTCTTTAAGCTAAACTATTTTCAAACGTGCCAAGTTTTTATTTCGCAATAGGTTTTGCTCGTAAATGCGATGTTTAGCTGCAGTGATCAATTCCTTCACTTTATAAGATATAAATCGAACGCAGTCGCTAGTATGACTCTTCACACGAGAACGCAGTGTTGGTTTTGACAGTACATTGCTCCGACAAAAGCGATTCCTTCTAATTTTCGTAGATGATGGCCAACACATCTACAGCAGTGAAGTCAAGTTTGACAAAAAGGTCGTGAATTTACCTGAAAATTGGGCTTAGCGACTGTGGCTTAGACGATAGGCACAGTATTACAGTATCGGCATCACTAAAGCTCAGCTGATTATCTTTTACCAGTTTTCGCTAGTTTACTCCAACCACCATTACGGTGAACTGCCAAAACGCACAAGCAAACCATCTAACGTAATCAATTCAGCTCGTTTACCGACACGTTTCCAGACCCACTGCTGGCTTACTCCGCAGCAGTGTTCTAACACACCCAAGCAATCTTATCGCAGTGCACAATCTCGGGGTATCAAGCAATGAAGTCGCTCCTTATTTCGAGAAAATTGCAAATGATCACTAACAGTAGGGGAGATAGGGGTGATACCAAAATAAACAAGTTCTACTGGAGCGCCAAGCAATCGTTGAAATTTAATATTACGGCAAGTAATCTTGAATACCTTCAACCAATTTGTATAACGCGCTGTTGTTAATAACAAAACAAAAGCTAAGCAATGTCGATCTTACTACCAAAAAAAACAAAACAAGTGTACAAAATGCTACTGAAATGAAATGAACTCTTACAATTTAAGTGCAACAGCGCATAACTTCCTCGATTTGGCGCAGTTAAGTGCATCGGTATGTACATGCTACAGTGGTAGTGAAATTATAGCGCGCAAGTTCACATACTGAACCAGCACGCAAGTGTTCTCTGAAGGATCAAGAAATAGTACTTTGCGACGACTGCACTGGAGTCACAGGCGAGCGAGCGGTTGGAATGATTTTAGGTAGTGATGTGACAGTAGCGAAATTGATTTCCACAACGAGAACTTCTCGCGCGACATTCGGTTCGTTTATGCGAGAGGTGAGCTAAAGTTAAATGCCAATGTTTGAATGTTCTTAATGCAACGCGTCATTTGATTTTACGCATAGGGTTAGCGCGTCGGGAGTTCGTACATTAGGGACCATTGATGTAACGGAATTAACGTGAGTCTGATCCTGTTCAATAAAAAGATCTGTACTGAAGTACTCAGAAAGTACAGAATTTAATGAACCTGGTGATAGTTATTTAAGCATACAGGGTCAAATAAAATGTTTGAATAAATGAAGGTAGGAAGCATTACAAGGGAAGTAAGGGAAAACATGAATAGCGAGGAAAAAACTTTACCAAGCAACTGTGCTCTCTGCGTTTAATCGATGCTTGTTTCTGTTCACTTCAACCTCAAGCTTTTGTGGAGTGTGTCGACATGACATTTGATAAGGCACACCCTGCCTTCTAGCAAGGCGCACCTGTACTCCTATTACAAACCCTAGAAATATGCTTATGCGTTGAAAAATTCACGACAGGTGTCTCCGCCCTGTACATAGGCATGCTTTTGCCCTTCTGAATTTGTAGTTGTTTTTTGTTCACTAATTTTATCTGACGTTGATTCGATGCATTTGGTACTTTCTTGTACAGTATTACATGTGAGACGTTTTCAATCAAAATTTGATTTGTGCAAGCAACAGGGCTGGCTGAGAGCTTGACTCATATGGTCTTTCACCAAACCTTTGCCATTGAAATATGTTACAACACACCAATTTGCTCAACATGAAATTTTTGATGTTTTTGTATTCTCATCAACATGCAATTAATTTCTGCTCTTTGATGTTATTCTTTTTCCTCTTGTTGCATTTGTGTTATTTCGTGATTTGAATCACAAAAATGCATATGAATAAACCATTAACATCAACAAGTCAATGACTGTTGCGTAAGTTACCTCACCGTCGGAAAGGCTTCGCGATACCCCTGGAAGATGACTGTTAAGGAAAGGCCTCGGAAATGTGTCGTTGTTGTAACTCCACAATTTACTGCTTGTACTCGTTATTGACTGAATCGCCGAGCTCCTGTCGTTTTCTTGTTCTGTTTCGCTAAGGAATGATTTCACCGAGTGCTTTCGTTCACGCCGCCATTCGGTAACGTTCTGTTCGTTTCGGTTCGCTTCACGCGGCGACTTGATGTTCGCTTCTTCGGTACCAAGAACTGTCGATATGGCTGACCGAGCGGCTGAAAACAAAAACAGAAGTTCTTAAAAAAACAAACCAGGTTAAAGCGAATGGCCGATGATACACTGCCTTACGGCACAGTTTTTGCGTATTTTCAACGTTTGCGGACGTATCGGTGAAAGTAAATCCACGGATTGCGAATGTGTGTAAACCTTACTTGTGCTGCTTGGTTTCGCAATCGTTTCTTAGACGTTTTTTTAAAGCTAGATATCAAACTTTGATCACTTTGCCCAGCGGTTGTCTATCTTTTTCAGTTTGTACTTTACCTTCCATATAATATTCCATGTGACCTTATGTCAAACTCCGACAAAAAATGTGCCGGCGTGTTTTTATATCGTTTATGGCTTACACTTTCTGCATTCGACTAGGATCATACACAGAAAATAGCAAGTAAACAAATTCTCTCAATTATTATAGCAAGGTTCGTATCTTGGGTAAAAGTTGTGTGATGATTTTTCGAAATGAGGCGAGAGTCCAGCAGTCTCTTTCTAATTTGTAGATAATATTCAATTATGAAGTTGAAAGTACACGGAGGTGGTTGTTCCAACAAAAAGTATTTATCTCATAACTACATCCCTTATAAGGCTGCAAGTGCAGCATACCGTAGGTCGTTTCATCAAAAGGTCGTTTCATCAAAAGGAAACAAATATTTTTGTGAAGGAGTGAAACTTTACTTGACGTTTTTTTACTCATATTAAAAATGTACACCAACTTGGAGGAAAGACAAATTATGCGAAAGCTACAACTTCTAGTTCAAACCAGAGTTGTCCGATACCTAAAATTCTTGGCCCTCTCTCAATTCAGTTGATCGTGTCTGACATCCGCTACATTTACACTCCGGTTACTAAGTTAGGCATTTGACCCTGACTTCTGTTTCATACCGAAAAAAGAAAAAAACACGAAAATACTTAATCACGCTAATGTGTAGGAACGGCAGTTCTGCATCGGCCAGATACTTTCAGAAATACACTTTTAGCCTTTCGTAAGAGTGAGATGAACGCAGCTTATTCTGCAGAAGAGCAGCATTGTCTCCTCCGGACGAGGAAACAACACATCAACGCTGCCAGTAAATCAGTTAACTATCTTCAATTTAGCTGTGCGGCCCCAGCAAAGCAATAACTGTTGATAACCGCCAGTGTGAAACAGCGTATGTGTTCAGCATTAATTGCGAACGTGAGGCAGTTCACACTATGACATTGATAATAAACAGAAGCCTCCTGCGCTTGTGTTTCAACAGGATGGAGCTGGTGCCAATAATAGTTAACACATCGTAATGGGACAGCGACCTGCATATGACATACCACACATACAGTAACAACAAAACCTTTTTGCATGGTGGCAAAAATTGTTTAGCTGGGGTGCCAGAAAGCAAAGCGTGTTTCCAGTCATCAGCTTTTCAACACTAGTTCAACAGAGGTTCCAGTCTTAAAAATGGGTGTCGGAAAGGGGCGGCCAAAGCTCCCCTTGGATTTTGAAATTGTGAGCAAAAAAGGTTGTTTTCTTAGTTTTGAGTGGGATAAAAAAATCTCACCACTTTTGGCCCCCCTGGAAAAATTTTGGAAAATCTCCTCGTGCCCGCCCCCTGGAAAAATCCTTCCAACGCCCATGGTCTTAAAACAAAAACTGATTACGACCCCAACCTGCTTTTCACAAATTTGCTGAACTTTGATGAGAAACAACCCCGAACACAGGATGCTGTTCGACACAGTGTAAACAGCGGCATACACAGAAACACTGGTGACAGCGATACGAACTTGGCGACAGTGAACACTTTCAACCCTGTCGTTTCGAGTTTTCAGAGAAGACAATTGCTCCGGCTTGTTGATGATATGAAAAACCTGACTGTTTAACAAATTCGCGACGTTCGAGTATTAAGAAATTTTCGTTGGCTTGAATTTTTCAACGATGTAAAATTTTAACAGAGCAAGTGTTGCTGTACAACATGCCCGTGTTCCCCATTTGTTTTGGTTAGTAGTTCCTACTGTGACCTTTTCCTTTCCAATGTAAAATGGGCAGCCGGAGTTGTAATTTTTCAATTAGATTCTCTTAATTGGTAACTTTACTGTTTGTGGGTTTTATTTATTTCTATTTATTCTTCATTCACTTCGCAGAGCTGAAGATGCCTACTTCGCAGGCGAAAATATATATTCTGTAAGATCTTTATGGTGTCTGGGAAAGGATTTCTTTCGACACACCATGTTCATGCTTGTTTGTTTTGTTTTCTTTTTTACAGCACGAAAATCCAAAACGAATTTTAATTGAAAGGGGTCATTTCAGTGCGGTAGTACACAATCATTTTTCTTATCATAAAAGCAGGCAGAAAAATCAGTATTTAGTGCTTCTGTGCTGTGCATCAACAATGTTGAAGCTGCTTTACGTCAACGCATTTCGGGTAAATTTTCGCTCCAATTAACAATGCCAGTTCTGTCTTCTGTCAGCGTCAGTTTAATTTATATCTTGTAAATGCTGTTTTTAACCGCAAAACGGACGTAAAATACTTCAAAATATAATGAACTTACTTGCTACGAGAAAAGGTGAAACTAATAAGCTCGAGCACTGCAGCAAATAATTGGTTTGTTTAATTTCACGTAATTTCGCTCAGCTTGGGACCTACGTCCTTCCCGGGCTGTCAAACCTTACTACTTCACTGCTTTATATAGAGAAATAACACTCGCAAGTAATTTTTTCTGCAGATAGGCCTATAAGATATACTCATACAATGTACATATTAACTGGTCTTAAACTTGCTAGTACTCCGTGTCTTAATACAACAGTGCTATAAAATCAGAACGAAACTTAAATTTCAGATATTTACAAACTTTTTAGTGGCAAAACTTCTGTTCCGGCCGTTCGTCAATATTTTTTTAATGAAATTGAGAATACCAACAACTTCACCAATTCAAACATCTTGCATAACCAGCCAACAGCACGATATCAATAGTAATGTAAGTTTTGATATCTGTTGTAAAACTTAAAACGACTCCAACCTTTCGATCAGCTAGCTAGCAGCTGGCTTTCATCAGGGTAAATGGCACATGAAAGCAGGGCAGAGAAAGTCACCAACACGGAAACCACTCAATTACTGCGATGTAGCGATAACAACGATAAAGGCAAATGAGACAGTAAAAGTGTGGAGTGTGCAACTACAAAGGTTGGGGGTGGTAAAGATAGCAAAGCATGCTGAACAAACGAAGTAAATTATGTTCAATCCATTCATACGCAAACGCTTTTTTTGCATTTGCAAAAGATTCGATGATTTCTCCTTACGAACATCAACCGCAGATGTAATAAAAAGCAATCCAGTAAAGTATCGTTTTTTAAAATCCTATTCAAACGCAACAATCTGAGTTTCAGACCAGTCAATTTGGCACCCGAACTCCAACGTATGTTTTGCAAAAGCACTTCTTATGGATGAACATTTGTCATGTAGCTAACATGCTCTTTTCTCCGGTGGTGAAAGACTTTTTGGTTTCACTAATATTCTTCTGATCACAGTCACAATACCAGGGACCGAGTTAAGGAGTGGACGGGGAGACATGTTCCCTCAAAGTTTGGACAAGCGACACCATATTTTATACCCCCCAATATTTTGATAAAAATAATGTAGTCATACAAATTTTGTGGTTACATTACTGTTTAAATGTGAATATATTAAGTGAATTATCCTACCAAGATATTGTTAATGAATTTGTGAGGTCCAGTGATACAATGTGCCGTGTGTTTGGTAAAATTAAAAAATTTTGAATACTATCTCGATGTATATGACAGACATCAATATGACTGAGGTGTACTTCTGGGTCATTGAAGGGCGCAGCCATGTCAGTTAATGGAATCTCAGAGACACATGTTCATGAATTCAACTTTTAACGCATTGTTTGTTTTTTAAAGAATAACTGAAGTGTTGCGTTTGTTTTTGCTGCTTTGACAAAAAACTCTTCAAGAGCTAATTTAAAGTTTTGTGTACTTCGTAAAGAAGCAAAAAGCAAATACATAGTAATCATTGTCAAGTAATATGAAACTTCCAAAACACCATGGGCGCAGCGAGTGGGGCCCTTAGACCCCAAAACACATAATTTCCATAATTTCCAAAATTTGCCTCCTATTTTGCCAATTTTACATAAAGGTCGTACTATGATTGAGTGAACATGGTGACGTCATCGAAACGCAAACAATAATCTTATGTGATATGCACAATAACGCATAGGTGTAGGAGCAAGCAAATGTGTAGGGGTGTGAAGGATTTTTGCCCGAATTTCCTTCAACTTAATTGCCCGAAAAAATTTTGTGCACTTTTGCCTACAAATTTTCTCCGACAAAGATCATGAAGAGCTTGTTTAGGTATGACCTCCAAAAAAAGGTCTTCATGTGTTTTTCTGCAAACGTTGGGCGCCAATTTTTGAAGTCAAACAACGCTATGGGCGCCATTTTTGCCTGGATTTTCAGGGATTTTGCCTAGATATTCAGGGATTTTGCCCGGACTTTCAAAGATTTGCTCATATTTTCAGAGATTTTGCCCAAATTTTCAGGGATTTTCCCCGAATTTTCGACAAATCAAAACTTTGGGGGTGTGCTTGCGCAGCCTGCACCTCCACCTCCTACACCACTAAAATAACGCATATCACACAAAGTGTGTTCCCCACAAAGTTTCTTAGCAAATTCGGTTCCTACACAACACGCACGCATTAGAGAGCTCCTTGGCGAGTCTTAAAACTGATTGTTATCCTGGGCTGTAGAAACGAGAACCGACTTGATTTTGTGGCGCTTTGCGCATCGTGGAAGGTTTTTAGTTATTTGCTAGAACCACTAAAGTTCGGATTTCTAACAGTTACCAACTGCGGCTGGCTAGAACATTTACGTGGAAATATAACAAACGAGGCTGGACAACCGTTGTTTTTGAGGGATTAATGAATACGTTACTTTTGTCTTCATGGCTGCTTTCATTGGAAGTCAGCAGGATCGTGAAAGATTGCATTGAATCTACAACCGCTTGTTTATGTTGCACCTTTCTTTATGGGACAGGGTTGACGATGTTTCTCGTCAGTGCTGGCGCTACCACTAGGCCAGGGGTTCCCAACCTGTGGTACGCGAAAGTCTTCCAGGTGGTACGCGAGTAACTTCCATTTTTCACAAACACCTGGGTTCACAGCTTTCTAGTTTACGTATCGGGATTTGTTTCCAAATAAATAAATTTTCCTGTAGCCTGCTATTCCCATTGTTTTTGTAACATTATGAGTTTCGATGCGCTGTTAGCAAATTAACGCCACGAATCGACCAATTGCTGGACGGTAAACAAAAACAAAAACCTCATGTCATTAAATTTAGTTGTGGTCTTTGATTGTTATTTTAATGTACATTTATTCCTCGGAATAAACTAAGACTCGATCAAATTAGTTGTTCTGGAAGAAGTGGTACGCATTGACAATGTGGGATGCTCAAGTGGTACGAGATCGTGAAAAGGTTGGGAACCCCTGCATTAGGTGAACTAGGCGGCTGCCTAGAGCGCTGGGCCAAAGAGGGCGCCAAAAATACAATTGTGTGGTTCAGAAGGTGACGAACATACACCAAAAAAGGGAATGAACATGATGAAAGTGAACAAAACACACGATCATGCAGTTTATGGGAAGATAAAGGTACTACACTATTTCAGGTTTGCTGCAGAAGGCAGTCGAAGCCTTCACTAAATCATTTCTCAGTCATCAAGTGTAGTCAGAATAGGAAACGCTGCCGAAAAGCCAGCATTATTAGCGTAGCCTAGTTAACCAGTAAGATTTAGATTATAGGATGTACCACCTTAATTTATGTAACAAAGAGATACCAGCTGGTACGCAATATAACGAACATTGGTAACCTTCGCGAATATGCCAAGTTCCATGAAAAAGGATGCCTGGAAATACTCGAACCAAGACTGGAGGCAGTGGCATACGCAGAAAATTTCCCAGGGGGGGGGCAAAGCATAGGCGTAGCCAGAGGGGGCCAAAGGGGCCTTCCCCCCAAATGTTTAGAAAATATTGTCATTTTGTGCTTTGAGAGGCGTTTTTCTAAACAAAATAGTGTTATTCGCCCAAAATTAAACGTTTTGGTATACACTGCCGAATACTGACAGTATACACTGCCGAATACTGTTTATACGTTTTTTTATTTTTAGGGTCTGAGGGGGAGCCATGG